>VOFK01004061.1_pt1 | contig 156265 bp, 208 predicted proteins | sample 5384121 | NCBI WGS metagenome assembly VOFK01 (sample SAMN12384730, study PRJNA508395) | human gut metagenome | isolation source: healthy gut J | host: Homo sapiens
AAATGGCAGTGAAAAATATTATAACAAGTTGTTAACTCTTGGGGCACAAGAACTTGATAAAAAGGCAGGGGTTTATGGCATATGTATTAATGGAGTTACAATTTATGTAGGGCAAAGTTTAAATTTACTAAGAAGGCTTGCAGATCATTTATATTGGATATGCAAGTGGAATGATGAAAACAATCCAAATACACAATTATATTTATTGCTACGTCAAGCTTTGCAAAATGATTGTTTAATTACTTTTGTGGTTTTTGTACATATTTCGGATGATTTTAGCTTTAAAATGAAGCAAGAGAAGTTAAATATATATGAATCAGAAATTATAAAAGGAAAACTTCCAATTGCAAATAAAAAAATTCCTGATGTGTTTGACAAGAATGAAAATATGCAAATTTTACACGTTGATGAGGACAATGTTAACAAATTTTTCTCTAATGGGTTTTGTGAATGCAGACAATTTCTAGATAAAGATTTAAGAAAAGAGTATTTTTATATTTATAATGAGCACTTTGACGAGAAATTAAAAACAATTAAATCATCAATAAATATTACAACAGAATTAGTGTATTTAGAAGAGAACGTGGAATGTCCTTACATAGAACCTATAAAAGATGTAGTGAAAGATAGTAATTACGCCTTTTATTGTGATTTTTCATGGATGTTTTTTAAATATGGAGAAAAATTACTTCCAAATATAAAAAAGAGTCACTTAGTAAGGCTCATTTATTTAGCAACTTTAGTTGATTATAATGGTAGACTGCCGCCAACAAACATTGTTAAATCAAAATTAAAATTGTCTAGCAAATATTGGTCAGAATTTTTAAGAAGCATGATGGACAATGATGTTGTTTTTGAAGACAAACTTGAAAAATGCTTATGTTTAAATAAAGATTATTTTGCGAAGGGGAGTCTACAAGAAACGAACAATAATTTTGACTGCACACGACTTTATTGTAGTTTTATTAAAAAAATATATGAGTCGTATCATGATGAGAAAGCTTTTGTGCAAATTTCATATTTGTATAGATTAATTCCTTTTATAAATCGCAAGACTAATATTGTATGTAAAAATCCAGAAGAACAAAATCCTGAAAAAATTCAACTTATTACTTTAACAGAGTTTTGTGATATTATTGGGTACAACAAAAGCAACGCAAAGAGATTAGTAAAAGATCTTAGCGCGTTAGAATATGATGGACAAAGTTTAATTAGATTTATTAAATCCCCTTTGTCCAAGTCTACTTGGAAAATTATTGTTAATCCTCGCATGTATTATGGTGGACAGAATGACAAGATATATAAAGAGCAGATTGCTCTACTGACAGATTATAATCCACAAGAAGCGTTTGATGTAAACAATACAAAATTATAGGAGGGATAATTATGGCGCAACTTTATAAGATGACACTATATGTATGTGACTTAGAAAATAATTTATCTTTGGATGAAATCAAAACTTTAATTGATCAAGATGCATTGAATGGAGTTGCTGTAAATTGTGCTTGCCATTTTGCAGATGAACAGACTGGCCCACAAGTTGAATGGGACGATGACATTGACCTTAATTATATTGACTGCCCCACTTCTGCTTGGGAAAAATATTTTAAGTAAATGAGGAGTAGGTTAATATGGACAATGAATTTGGACGTTATGCAGATGCAATTATTTATGATTTACAGTCTAGTAATTTCTCCAATGAATATTATGATATGGCAAATACTCAACGGCTAAAATTCCTGAATAGAGTGCTTGAAATTCTTGGATATTATGCTGGATATGATGTGAAGGAGGATTAAATTATGATGACATTATTATTGCTTAGAAGTGTAATTGGAGTAATATTTGTAATTGGATTAATATTTGCTTCAGGATATATAGGTTTTTATTTGAATTCTGATTCCAAGTCTGATAAGCCAATAGGCGTATATAAAATCATATTTAAATATGGTATTTGTTACCCTGTTCAAGTTTTTAAACTGGCAAATTCTACATATAATGTGATTGGTTCAGTTATTTTAACAGCATTAAGTCTAATAGTTTATCCCAGTTTTGCTTTCGTTAGTATTCTACTACTAATTGTCCTAAGTGTATTATTCGGATTTGATTTGATATTTAAGAAAAAGGACAAGGAGAGTTAATGATGAAAGACGTCTATAAGGTAGAAATTTCTGCTAAAGATTATCCTATAAGTTGCACTGATTTAACTATTGACTTGAATAAACCAATTAAGACAGAGAAAATTATTGGAAATGCAAAAGTCGCTTTGATCAGTTCAGGAGATGTAGTATGGATGGGCTATGATGGAGATACATATAAACTAGGAGATAAATATAAAGATTTTAATGCAATCATATCTTGTGTATATTATGAGCCAAAGCCATGGTGGAAATTTTGGAAGAAGAAAAAAATATTTGGATATGAAATTATGTTTCTATAAACTATAGGGGGTATTTTGAACTATGTTTGAATTAACTAAATCATTTAAGGACTATAAGTTTCCACACACTCTACATCAATTTAAAGACTTGCCGCTTGCAATTAAGTATCGGTTCCAACGTGCATTTAGAGGCTGGGCGGACTATGATGTTCTTAGTATGGACACATGGTTTATGGAAGTAATTCCACAAATGCTACAATATCAGCGTGATTGTAAAGTTAGCACACCGGTTTTGGATATTGACGCAAGCTATGAAGAAAATAGAGCAAAAATGGGATCAGATTCTTGATAAAATGATTTTTCTATGTCAAGAAATGAATGAAGATACATGCTCAAAGAAAAACGAAGTCGCTGAAAATTATGTCCGCGATATTAAAAATGGACATGAAGCAAAACTTGATGATGAAATGTGGTGGAAGCGGCAGCAGGAAATTGATCAATATCGTCAACAGTGTCTTGAATCATTTTTTACATATTTTACAAAATATTTCCATAGTCTATGGATCTAAACTTGAGGAGGAATTAAAATGAAAACATTTGTTAGAACTACGCGAATTACACCAGAAGAGAGAGAATCACACCTTTGGTATGATCCATTTTATAAAACATGGACAATGGAAACGAGCATTCCAAAGCATTTTAATAAGGCACTAAAAGTTGGATGGGAACCAATTTTACAGGGAGTATATGAGGATGGTACTGTTTGCTGCATGACACTTGTCGCATCGGAGCGCGGCATTACCATTAAGACTCCAAAGAAGCGTGAAATGAGCGAAGAGCATAAGGCAAAGCTTTTTGGCGCAAAAAACGTAGATTTAGACGATAATTTTGAAGATGAGATTTAATATGTATAGTTACTATACTTAATCATTACAACATTAAAACATAAATATATATGATAAAAATCATACATTTTTTGATTTGGAGGAGATAATACGATGAGCAGCAAGGCAACGATGGAAGATTTTGCGAGAATGTGTCATTCTTATCACGATTGTATTGACTGTCCATTGCATGACGAAGATGTTCTATGCATGATGGATGATGCACTTGTAATGAATGATTTTTCTAAACTTGATTATATGAATAATGCCGTATATGAGTGGTCTACCGCCCATGATTACAAAGGAGATTGAATAAATATGTTAAATTGGACAGCAGAAGATATTGAGTATCTGAGCAATGTGATGTTGAAGCCATATACAAAAGCGCTCACAGAGGAAATTGCAGAACATGATGATAAATCTTATGAGATTTGTAAGAAGATGATACTACAAATGGCGGATTTAGTTAAAGTAAGAATTAAAGAGTTAAATTACAATGAAACCAGAGACAGAATGTTCTTTATGACGTTACTTTGCAATGAATTTGAATTTGATAAAGATGTGCTTGATAAGGTCTATAAAGAATATTGCGAGAATTTTGATGCACTTAATAAACATCTGCTTACAGAGGAGGATGGAGAAGATGAATAAGTCATGTGAATATTGTCAATACAATGGGCCATATGGGTCCATTATTAATCCTTGTGAGAATTGCCCAAATAATGATTTTATGATTAATGGTACATTCCCAATTGTACAGCCACTTCGTGAAACAACAGATCATGTAACCAATAAAACTTACATAACCGCTACTACAGGTTGTAAAACGAATAGTAACGGCACAAAAATTAATGATGTATTTGCAACTGATCTACCGACTGCAGATGAATACCGTAAATCTATTGGCGTTCCATATGACTATCAATATGAATGGTCAGAACCAAAGTATATTTGTCCAAAATGTGGCGGTGGAATGTGCAAGAATAAAACTATGGTTCTTGCAAGTAACCCTCCTCAATATAAATATCAATGCAACAAGTGCGGACATGTGGAATATCAATTCGGGTGAGGTGCATTATGAAGAAGAAAATTAATTGTCCAACGTGTGGTGGGTTTGGTTTTGTTACAAAGTTTAGTGACTACTCTGTTTGGAGTGAACGTTGTGAACAGTGTAATGGAACTGGTGAAATTGAAGCCCCTTTTACCATTGGTGATAGAATTCGCAGCATGAGTGATGAAGATATTGCAGTATGGTTACATGCACATGTCACTGATACAGTATGCGATCTTGTTTGTGGAAATGATTGCGAAGCAATGGCGACATATGATAAAACGTTTGATGAAGTGTGTAAAGATCTAATAAAGAAAAAAATTGTTAAGGAGTGGAATTAATGATGAAGATTGGTTATATTCAAGAATATGATTTGGAGCTTAATCCCCATTTGACTGAAAGATTCAAATTTAGAGAAGCGTCTTTCACTAGAAAAATTTCAAGTCGAGGCGATAGAGTTTATTCGAAGATGCTGTTGTCCCCTGTTGATTATGAAGAGATCGTTGACAATGCTAATATTATGAAAAAGAATAGCAAAATTATTCTAGTCCATGAGCCATTTTTACTTGATGATGAGCTAAGAGAAAAAGTTGTTCGTTGGGTTGAATGGGCGAATCAGGCAAAACCTAGTGAGTATGACCCATTTGCAAAGGAGGATTAACAATGACTGGTCTGACATACAAAGAACTTAGAAATCTTAATATGACAACAAAACAAGTAATGTTGGGAAAAACTCCATCAATCCAATATAAATGGCATACAAAAATGGCAATTATGTTGCTGAATTTAAAATTTGGGATTGGTGGGATGGTAAAAATATTAGCGATCTGGAGATTAGTGAAAATTATAAAGGACTTGGGTTGTCCTATCAACTTTTAGATTATGCTACAAAAAGATGTGGTGCGAAAAATTTAGCCGTAAAGAAAAGCAACATTATAGCAAAACATGTTTATGATAAGTACGGATTTCAAGTCACAGATGAAGATAACGCATATTATTATATGTCGTTAGTGGACTGCAATTGGACAGGTAATAGAAGTATTGAGCAGGAGGGTTAACAATGACTAAATATGTCGAACTGAAAACGGCTATTGATGCCGTCAATGACGTTTACTATGATACACCGGATATAAATTTGTCCGTAGACAAACTTGAAGCTGCTTTGCTGGGTATCCCCGCTGCCGACGTTGCGCCGGTGGTGCATGGGCGGTGGGAAAACGGCAATCCAATTTGCCCCGTGTGTGGCGAAAATAAATTCAAAGATTTAGACGCAGATATTTGGTGCGATTGGAAACCAGACTACTGCCCCAACTGCGGCGCAAGAATGGACGGTGATAGTAATGCGTTTGATTAACGCAGATCAGTTGTCCGAAGCCATATATGACAACGTCCCTGCTCCATACGAGGATGCAAGTTGGGCAAAAGAAAACTGCTTGGCAGAAATAGAGGCGGCACAGACTGTGGATGCGGTTCCGGTGGTGCATGGGAGATGGGAAACTAATTCAGACAGGCCAGATACACTAATTTGTTCTGTATGTAAGTGCGGGTTTGATATGTGGAAACACGACCCACATAACTATTGTCCAAATTGCGGTTCAAAAATGGATTTGGAGGCGTTACAATGAGCGAATGGAAAACAGTTGAAAGAAAGCAGTTTAATATTCTGTGCGGCAATGCACAACTATTAGAGTGTCCACAATGTGGTACATTATCAGTTGTAGATTTTGCGTATTGTCCGGGGTGTGGTAAAGATATGCATATCCCTGAAGACAGGCGTTTTAAAATGCGTATTGATTCAAATAAGTGCCAATATGCTTGTGTGATGCAATCGTATGTGCCTTTAACAGAATCTGTATATCTTAAACCAGAAGATATGCCAAGTCTTCATGATCTTATAAAAGAAATGTATAAGTATAAAGAAATGTATGGGATGTGATAAATATATGCAAATGATAATGTATGCTGAGGTAAGAGAAAATGGTGCGTGGAAAAAGGTTGGTAATATTTTTCCAAGCGCATTTATTGAAATGAATGATAAATTAACTGATAGGGTTTGTGATGAAAGAAATATTTTCTTATATGAGTTATTTGGTTGGGTCACAAATCAACTAAATGGTTATACAGTAATTAATCCAATTAGTGAGTTGCGAGGCTTGCCAGATGATGCATCTGATGTAATTTCAAGTAATCATTATTTTCGTTTTGGAGGCTTTGCTTCATATGTAACTCTTGATGAAATACTTAATTACAATTGGGATGCAACAATTTCTCATGTGGGTCGTATTCCTGAGAAGGCTTATGTGCATTGGAAGAGAGATGGTGTCGCCCCCACTCGTTGGGATAGGAACATTTCAGGAGAAGACAAAAAGATAATTACTTCTTTTGTTATGAATGGCATTTTGGATGAGAGCATTCCAAGGGACGAAGGTATTAAATATTATGTTGTTGTTGAATATGATCCAAAGACTTGTAGGGAATATTGTAATTTTTTTTGTGACATTTCTCTCCAACTGCTGGTGAAACTTGTTCCACAGGGCGGCAATTATGAAGATGTGAGGGTTGTTTACACATTTGTTGATTAAATGCGCTTGACATTTGTAAAGTTTGTGGTATAATAGGCTTGTTTAAAAGGACAATACAAAATTATTGTCGTAGGTGGTGATATTTATTGGCAAAACAGCAAAAGAATCAAACTTATGTACTAAAAATTCATAGTGGCTATTTAGCAAAGCATAATTGGCATTTAACACTAAAATTGAATGAAATCAGAAAGCAGCCGCAAATGGTTGTTAGTTTGGGGTCTTCTCAAGTGCTAAGATGGTTGACAGAGTTGCAACATAGAAACGGGGATGATGATGAGGCAACAAAAATTAAAAAAGATATCCAAAATACAAAAAAATTAGAGAATGCTTCTGAGAATAAGGCAAAAATCCGTAGATTGTATAACGACTTGTATCAAACGCAATTTCAGCAAGATTATGTAATGCTTGTTATGGATTCTCCGGGAGATTACAAATATGTGTGTAAGAACAAATTTAAGGTTACTATTGATTATGATGACGGCAATGCCCCACAAACCGTAACTTATGTTCGCCTACTTGGTACAGCAGGTTCTATTAAAAAGAGTACAATTATGTTTATTAACGAAAACTTGCATGACGAAATTATGCGTCGTATTAATAATGGGCGCTATCTCGGGCCAAAAGTTGATGAGAATAACAATCTTTTAGAGCCAGTAAAAACTTATAATGAAATGGAGCTAAATTATAAGTTTATTCCAGCGAAGTTGTCTGCATATTTTGCGCTGCAGTGCTCAGCTAGTATCACAGTAGGTTCATTTACTGACGAGGAAAAACCATGGCCACGTATCATTGTAGTAAAAGATGCAGAAACGCATTTTAACTACCCTGTAAGAATAGTTAAAGATACTGGAAATGAAAAAAATCCTGATTGGCCAAGCGTAAGCGAGCCACATGAAGAAATGATTGATTATAATGTTTCTGATGGTATGGGTTTTATTTCTCCCGACATGAGCAGAAAATGGGCAAAATTTCTAGGAGAAGGCGATGAACCGCTCTCTGGATACAATACCAGATGCGCATTTTTAAAGGGCATGGTGTTTACAGTACCTTTTGTTCAGTTTGCTGAGGAAGTAGCGCACACATATGAAATAACTGATGCGTGGGGAGATAAAAGGGACGTAAGGGACGCAGATTTAATTCTAACAACTTCTATGTTAAAGTTATGGGATTCTTACGCAGGATGTGAAGATTATGTTCGCAATTGTAAGGAAAATAGATATGATTTTTGCATAGCCAAGAGTGCTCCTCGTGAATTGCGTAATGTTCATACAACGAATTATCAGTATTTACAAGATTTTAAATTCACAGACGAGCAAATTGACGAGTTGGTTGCGCCAACAGTGACAAAAATCAAAGAATGTCTTGGCTTGGATTGGAGAAAGTTAATTCTCTATATGTGCGGAACTGGGCTTGATGAAAATAATGTTGAACATATGGAACCAATGTGCAAGGCAATTATGGCAAATCCAGAGCTAACTAAGACCCTTACGTTCGCTCTAAGGTTAGAAGGATGATCCAAAAACGCATTAAAACTGCAAAAATAGGAGTTTTAGATGTTGATGGAGATTATGCAATTATAGGAAATGACCCATATTCGCTATTACAGAGCATGTTTGGGTTAGAGATTACAGGCTTGCTGCATGCAGGCGAATGCTACCATCGTTTTTGGATTGATAAAAATGTCCACGAGGTTGTTGCTTTTCGTGCGCCAATGACTTCAATTGAAAATGTTTGTAAACTCAATGTTGTTACTAATCCAGAGATGAAAAAATGGTATAGATATATCAAAACTTGCTGTATTCTTAACAGTTGGGACACTACTGCTATTAGATGTAATGGAGCTGACTATGATTCTGATAGCTTCTTCACAAGTGACACACATGCGCTTATTGAGGCGTTTGAATACAAGCCAACATTAATGTGTGTGCAAGACAAAATGCCAAAGAAGGTTCCAATTGAAGAAGATTTTATTACTTCAGATATTAATGGCTTTGGAGACTCTATTGGAAGCGTAACTAACAAAGCAACAAATATGATTTCTTTTTGAGAGAAAAGTTTGCGCCAGATAGTGAAGAATACAAAAGGCTCACTGATAGAATCAACACAATGATGAATTATCAACAAAATGCCATCGATCGTATCAAGGGGGGGGTTGTTGCTAGGCCAGTGCCAAAAAAGAATGGCTAGAAACAAGAATGCACAAGCCAAAGTCAGGAGACACACCTGAAATATCGCATGATAAAGAAATTGATACGAGAATAGCAGCAAATATAAAGCCATGGTTTTTTTTATTTATAGGTATTCTCAGCTAAAATCAGAGCTTGATAAATACATGAGGTCTGTAAGATCAAATTGTAAAAAAATAAGGTTTGGCAAGACCTTAGAAGATTTGTGTGCATCTGAATGCTTGACTGACGAAGAAGAAGCATTTATCTACAATTATGAACAAAAATATCTTCCTGTTAGTAGAGCTCCCGGCACAATGAACAGAAATTTGTTGGAAGATTGAGGACGAGTTCCAGACGACAGATGTGCTGCCAAACGTGGATTTTGATGCTTCTATTTTGAAGAGCGATGTGGAATATTCTCAGGAAGAATTTAATGCAGTACAAGCATTGTATGAAGAATATAACAGTAATGTTCAAGTCTTCTTAAAAGGTGTTAAGAAAAATGATGTTAGCAAAGAAGAAAGAGACCTTGTAATGTCTCAATTTAAGGATACATTTTCTGAAGAATGTGCTTTTGTGTGTGATAACAAGGAAGTACTCGCTAACATTGTTGTCGATGTTTGTTATACGTCTAATAAAAATAAATCTTTTGCTTGGGATGTTGCTGGTGAGCAGATTTTTAAAAATGTATTAAGAAATAGTGGAAATAAAATGCAGTTTCCAATCAAAGATGAAAATGGTGACATAGAATTCTGTGGTAAAACATTTTCATTGTATACTAAAGAATTTGGTGGTGATGAACATGCTAGTATTGAATGAGAAAAAATATGCAATGAATCTGTTACTTGGTAAAAATCAGGACGTCAAGTCTGCCATTAAGAAGATTGGTTATATTACTAGATATAATGCTCAAATATTGGGGAAAGATGATAATGAGAATTATAATTCCACTGTTGCATGGATGACAAAACATCAAATTAATTTTGATGAAGCGAGCTATTCAAATGTTATTTCAAATGCAATTAAAGGATCAAAGCGAGCGCTTTATGAGTCAGACGATATCGTTATTACTCAAAATGAGTTGAAAAAGATAGAATCTTTAAATAATATCCGAGCAGAAAAAATGACATTTGTGCTACTATGTATGGCAAAACAGCAAGCAAAAATCAATGATTTTTATGGAACGTCGTCTAATTTTACAGATGGTGGTCTTGTTAGATATACTGTTACAGAGCTGTGTAAAATGGCAAGAGTATCCGTTCCTGCAGATGATAGAGAATATATTTTACACTATATTCTCGTTCAGGGGCTCATAAGTTGTCCAAAGCGTAATGATACAAAGTGTTTGTGGGTTAATTTTATTGATAAAGACGGAGAAGAAGTTCTTCGTTTGAATGAAGTTGACTGCCAAGAATTGGCATATGTATATCTGAATTGGAAAGGAAAAGAAGAATTTAAGAGATGCACTCGCTGTGGCAAACTAATGAAACGCAAAGCAAGTGACAACATATGTACCGACTGCTCTCTTGCATTCTCTCCCCCACTGCAAATATGGTGCATTGATTGCGGCGAAGTAGTTGAGGTAAGCGAGTTTGACTCCAAGACTTGTAGATGTAAAGATTGTCAGGACAAAGCCCGAAAATCAAAATATTCTAAATACAACGATAAACGTAGAGGAAAAACGTAATATTTGACCACCGACCCTTCTCGTTTACAATACAAAATTATAGCTTCACACAAAAACCATAGGCATGCGTATGAGGCTATGCGAAAAATCAGGGGTCGAAAAATTCCCTAATGGATAGTATACATGAAGCTGTATTCTATACATTGACACGAATTTTTACTATGAAAAAGAACGAAACGGAGGAAAACGTATATGTCAGAAGAACTATTTGTAAGTATCCCAGAGTCTATTGCAAATCTGCAGCTCCCAAATCCAGAGCTAAGAAATTATTACAGAGATCTTGATAATCGCATTCTTTATATTGACGAGCAGATTGATGAAAATCTTCTAGAACTATCTAAGGAGATTATTCGCTGGAACAAGGAAGACAAAGATATTCCTGTTGAACAGCGTGTGCCAATCAAGATTTGCATTGATACTCCGGGCGGTGATGTGTCTGTTACATGGAGCTTTATTAAGCTTATTGAGATTAGTAAAACGCCTGTTTGGACAATCAATCTATGCTGCGCGTACTCTGCTGGCGCTGATATTCTCGCCGCAGGCCATAAGCGCTATGCAATGCCGGGTAGCTCTGTGCTAATTCACTCTGGGTCTTGCTATTATGGTGGTACTCAGGAACAGGCAGAATCAATGAAGAAGTTTGGTGACAAGCTCGTAAAGAAAGTGACTGATTTCTTCCTTGCACATACAAATGTAGATCCGAAGGTGTTTAAGAAGAGAGCTCCTTATGATTGGTATCTTGATGAGGATGATGCGCTTGAGCAAGGCATTATTGATGAAGTTGTGAGCGATATTGACGAGCTATTCTAATCTGGAGGGCATATATGGCTACTAAAAAGAAAACAGTCATTAATGAATATGTTAAGGACATTCCAATGAATTTGGACAATCATCCTTTTTTTGGTATTACCCCAGACAAAGATCAAAAAGCTTTAATGGACGCAGTTTGGGCAAGAGAAAAAAAGATTTTTCTTGTTGATAGTATAGCTGGTTCTGGGAAGACGTTAATTGCGACGGCATTGGGTGTACTAATGGTTAAATATGGGCTATACGACAAAATAGTATATATAACATTTCCGGGAATTTATGAAAAAACACAAGGGTTTTTGCCGGGAGACTTGCTTACCAAATCTGAACCATATTTTCAACCGCTGTATGACGCATTGATAACTATAGGAGAGTTACCAGATCATGTTTGTAATACATCTCAAACGGCTATTGAAAATGGGACTGCATATATTGAGTGTGCTGTCTCCACATATATGAGAGGCATTAATATAAATAACGCTTTTGTTATTATTGATGAATCTGAAAATGCAGATTTGCAAACATTAACAAAAGTTATGAGTCGTATTAATGATAATAGTATGGCGATAGTGATTGGCAATATGATTCAATGCGACATGTACGATAAAACAAAATCAGGGTTCTCGGCATGTATAGATTATATGACCAAAAACCATCCTGAAATTGCACAAAGATTTAACCTTTACACCAATCACAGGGGAAGAATAAGTGAGTTTGCAGATTTAATGCTAAATGAATACAAAGAGCCACAATATGGATTTATTTATATGACTCGCAACAAAATTAATGGAAAGTTGTATATTGGACAACATAAACGAACTATGGATATAACAGACATTGATGATTCATGGTATCTTGGCTCTGGCGTGTTACTTAAAAAAGCAATTCAAAAATATGGAGAAGAGAATTTCGAGCGCACTATCTTATATGAATGCAAAAGCGCTGATGAATTAAACTATATGGAAGAAGTTTTTATTGGATATTATAACGCGGTTGATGATGAACAATTTTATAATATTGCAAAAGGTGGATTAGGCACTGGAGGATTGAAGTTTAGCGCAGAATCTATTGAAAAAATGAGAATTTCTCATATGGGGCAAAGTAGACCAATGAGCGAAGAACAGAAAAAGAAGCTGAGTGAGATAGCGAAAAATAGAAGTGCCGAAGTTAGAAAAAAATATAGTGATGCAAGAAAGAAATACATGGCCGAGCATGGCGCGTGGGAATTTGCTGGTTTTGGAAAAAAACGAGTTGCTCAAATTGATAAAAATACATTGGAAACTATTGAAATATATGAGAGTGAGAGAGCGGCGGGACAGGCGATTGGTCATGGATATTCTCATATAGCCCAAGTATGTCGTGGAGAAAGAAAAACAGCATATGGCTATATTTGGAGGTTCGCAGACGAACTAGAAGATGAACTATAAAATACAAAGGAGAAAAGATTATGGCAGCAAAAATTCAGAGCAAGTACATAGTTCAGGCAAATGGAATTCTTCACATTCAAGACAATCAGGTATTTGTTGAGAATGACGACACTGGCGAATATATTCCGTTAATTAGTCTATTTGCGGATTTTAATGATAAAGACGTTAAGCTCAGTATTGCTTATGGCGAAGAGCTTGCGTAAGTATTGATTAATATTATATAAAAGGAACAAGAAAGGGAGATTGAAATGGTTTATAAACAGAAAGATCTAGTTAAAATGGTAGCAAAGGAATCTGGGTATTATCAGGGTGCAGTGAAGGATATTTATGATGCGACTTTTGATGTAATTACTCAGCTACTATCGGAGTCTGCACCTGACAATCTGGCAACAATTAAGCTATTTGAAGGGCTTAATATTAATGCTAAGTTTTTTAAGGGAAAGGAAACTTTCAAGCCAAGAACTGGTGAGAGAACGGTTAGTGATGACCATATTTATCCGGTGGCTAAGTTTACACAGGCATATCAGTTAAAAATTAGAGCAGCATGCAATGAGAACATTAAAGGCGAGGAATAATCCTCGTCTTTTTGTTATATGCGAGAAAGGACAAAAGGAATGGAGATAATTAACTTTAATCCCGCGCAAGAGAGCGAAGAGCAGTATATTTATCGCATTTGTTCGCTAAAGGAGTCATCTGGAATGACGTGGCAGCAAGTTGCGGATATTATTAATGCTGCGCTTGATCAAAGTTACGGTGAGAGTGCCTATCGTAAAAAATATCAAATGTTTCAGCATGGTCTTAAGACCTGCGAGAAACAGGTTTTTACAGACGATGAGTATCTGAAAAAGATTCAAGCGGAGAGAGAAGAACTTTATAAGGTTAAAAAGCAGTTTCAAGATCAGAGAAGAGAATATAATAAGCTGCTTGCAAGTGATGCGAGAGCTGAACATTTGACAGAAAAGTTGATTGAGGCGGCGGAGAATTTAAGTAAAGATAAGTTTTTGAGTACGAATCAAATTTTATCTGTTGGTTCTAAGGAAGAAGCAGTTCTTGTCTTGACAGACTGGCATTTCGGTATGGTTACAGACAATATCTGGAACAAATATGATACAAATGAGTGCCTATCCCGTGTTAACACTTTGTTCAAGAAAGCAAGTGAATATTTAAAGTTACATAGTATAAGAACGCTTCATATTGTGCTACTTGGAGATTTTATACACGGAAGCATACATACTTCGGCAAGAGTTGCCTCTGAAGAAGATACTTGTGACCAGTTGATGGAAGTGTCTGAAATTTTAGCGGAACTTATTAATGGGCTGTCACAAAATGTTAATGATGTGTATGTTTATTCTACTTATGGAAATCATGCGAGAACAGTACAAAATAAGAATGATAGTATCCATTCAGATAATATGGAGAAGGTCATTCCTTGGTGGATTAAACAAAGACTTGCCAAGAATTACAAGGTTCATGTTCGCGACAATAATATTAATGAGTTTATTTTCTTTAATGTGCTCGGGCATGATATTGTTGCAGTTCATGGAGACCTAGAACGTTTCAATAAGCTTGGGGTAGATATGCATACTCTGTTTGGAAAAAAATATGGCCTTGATGTTGAATATGTGTTTTCTGGGGATAAGCATCACTCTGAGACAATTGATTCTTATGGAATTGACAATGTAATGGTGAGCTCCTTGTGTGGCACTGATGACTACGCAAATAATAAGAGATTATATGCAAATCCTGCTCAAACTTTGTGTATTTTTAATAAGGAAGATGGCAAAATTTGCACTTATAATATTAAACTTTAAAAACAAGAAATTATGAAGGAGAAAATAGAAAAATGGAACAAAAGAGTACAAAATTAATCTTTAATCCGGGCTGTGCTCGCAGACTCCTTAAGATGGGTTGCACTATTTGTGATATCAAGCCGTCCAAGGAAAATCCAAAGGATAAAACAGTATTTGTGTTTGTTAAGGACGCAAAATTCGATGCAGCTATTGCTGAGATTGATCAGCAAATTAAGGAAACCAAGAAAGAAGCAGTAGAATAATAAATTTATTAAAAAGAACAAAGGGAGTGATAATAGATGCCAACTACTGCAAAAAAACCCGGAAGAAAACCAACCGGTGCAAAAAAAGCTGGTAGGCCAAAACCAAAAGTTGAAGAGCCAAGTTATCTTTGCCCTTATTGCAATACAGTGAAGAAAAGGTCTGAATATTATGTGAGTACAGATCCGTTGGTTAGGACTGGTGTTACGAGCATGTGTAAGGACTGCGCAAAGAAAATAGCAAGAAACTATGACCCAAAAACTGGACAATATGGAGATTGCACAAAGGAATCAATTATTGAGGCGCTCGAAAGATTGGATAAGCCATTTTTCGAAAGTCTGTTTAATTCCAGTTACGTGGAAGGGAATGACCCTAGTAATAAAAGTCTTCACGGAGACACATGGGAGGCTTATATTAAAAATATTTGCTCATTGAAGCAATATAGAACTTTAAGATGGCATGACGGAGATATAGGGAAAAGAGTTAATCTGGCATCAGAAGATACTGATACATATGTTGTTACTGAAGACCGAAAAAAAGAAATTGAGCGAGAATATGCGATTAACAGGAAAGATGCAATTAGAATAATTGGGTATGACCCATTTGCAAAGTATCCAATTGAAGAAGACAAACCAGTTCTGTATGCGCAGTTGATTAGTTTTATTGATGATGAAACTAAAAATGACGGAATGAAAATGAATGCCGTTATTCAGATAGTTAAAGCATTTAATCAAATACAAAAAATTAATGACGCTATTGACAAGTTGTCTTCAAATATTTCCAAATTAAATAATAATAACGGTATTATTAAGCAACATGCCGATACAATATCAAAATTGTTAAGTGGCGCGAATGCGTTAGCTAAGGACAATGGCATATCCATAAATTACAACAATTCGAAGAGTAAGGGACAGAATACTCTTACTGGAAAAATGAAAGAATTGGATTTGATAGGCTTTAGAGATGCCAAGATTAACACTTATGATATTGATTATTGTAAAGGGATGCAACAAGTTGCTGAAATTAGCGCAAAAGCACAAATCGATCAAATTGGATTCGATGAAAATGTAATGAACGAGATTGGGAATATCAGGAGAGAATTGGTTGATAGTTTAACAAAAGAAAGAGATAAGGCTCAAGAGAGGGCAAGGGTTTTATTGGTTGAAAATAAGGATTTAAAAGACTTTTTAAAGGAAAGGGGTTTATTGACGAAAACGGGCAGGTGATCGAAAATGAGTGATGTCTTGCCATATAATGACTCTTTGATTAAAGATTATAAAACTTTTAATGATATTATTGAAGACTACGGGTATGACCATCCATTTGTTCGTCCAAATTTGTATAATATGACAACTAAGAAATATAATGAAAAATTTGAACTCGCTGAATTTTTACAATGGGGACGAAGAAACCCGACTAGGTTTTGCGAGGAAATGTTTAATGTTCAGTTGTTAGATTATCAAAGGTATTGTTTTGATTCTACTTGGACTACACCGTTTTCTGTATGGGCATGTTCGAGAAATGGCGGAAAAAGTATTTTGGCTTCTTTGTTTGTAATGGATAAGATGATGCTAATACCTAATTTTAGCATATATTCTTGCCGGTGTAGGTTCGCAAAGTATCGAAATGTTTTTAAAAATGGAAGCGTTTGCTCTTAAAAATATATCTTCATTTACGAATTTAAATGATATATTCCAGAGCAATGTTGTAAAAAATCAAGCAAATTCAAATGGGTGGATACACAATCCTGCTTCATATACGGTGAGGACTTATGGCGGCTCTCAGTGTTTTACTTTGAATGGAAACTTTGACAATAACAGATCGAAGAGAAGCAATCTCAATGTGTACGATGAAGCAATGAATGCCCCAGACGAATTGTTTCACACATCTGAACCATTCACAACTCAGAACTCTGAATTCAAAGCGGGCAAAGGATTTAGCGCAGAAGATTTGTTAATGGAGCCAACGCCGTTTCCAAACCAATTATTATATTGTTCGTCGGCTGGACGCACAGATCAGTATTTCTTTAAAAAATATAGAGAATTCTCTATTAAAATGTTTGCAGGAGATAAGAGGTATTTCTGCGCAGATATTTCTAGCGATGTGGTTATTGGTGCGACGATGCACGGAAAGCTTTGGCCGGTTCCACTTTTGACGCAAGAAAAAGTAGATCAAGCTATGCGAGAAGACAAGGAAGCAGCCTTGAGAGAATATAAAAATATTTTTACTTCAGAAGGCGGAGACGGGCAGGCAATAAAAAGAGCTACTATTATTAGGAACTCTGTGCCGCGCCCACCGAAGCTTAGAAGCGATGATCAAAATAGTAAATGGGCGCTTCTTTTTGATAGCGCGAGAGCAAAGGACAACTCTGTTGTACTATGTGCCGAATACGTTAACGATCCAGTAGTTGGATGGAAAATGAAGATACAGAATGTTGTTAATCTACTAAATGTGATGAAAAAGCATAAAACACCAATGACTACGCCGAATCAAATCAAAGAAGTTAAAAGACTTTTACTTGCATATAACGGAGATGGCGTAGCTGACTATGAAAACATTCTAGGTTTTTGGATTGACGCTGGATCTGGCGGTGCAGGCGTTAATATTAGTGACTTTTTCTGGGAAGATTGGGAAGATGATAATGGGATTGTACATCGAGGAATGATCGACAAGGAATATAGTCCAGAGGAAGTCAGATTGTACCCTAATGCAATTACTGATAAAATGAGGCTTCTTCAGCCAACTAAATATAAGGTTGAAATGTTCAGAGCACTTATTGAGATGATGGACATGAATTTGATTGAATGGCCAGTTGAATACGACAATAGAGGATATCTGAACGTTATGTATGATTTGAATACAAAGACTGGAGAAAAAATTCCAAGATATATCGAACCGACGGACAAAGAGGTTAAAGATCTTGATAAAAAAGGAATTCAAATTGTAAGAGAAATATATAATTTAGATCAGGATGAAGAAATTGCATTAAAGCAGATTGATTTGATGAAAACAGAGCTTGTTAATATTTATAGATTTAAACAAGCTTCAGGCGGTGATAGATTTGATCTTCCGTCTGGCTCGAAGTTAAATGATGACCGTGCTTATGTATGCGCAATGGGAGCTTATCTGTTACAGCAACTTAGGAGAGACCATCTTGTAAACAAAAAGCGCCCAAGTAGCGCGAATATGTTAGACCAATTCAAAATTAGAGCCCCTCAAAAACCGGGTGGCTTATTTGACTAAGGAAGGCGGTGAAATAATTGCCAACAAACAAAATGATAATAAAGTTGAGCATGGAACAGCTCATTCTACAAAAGAGATTGCGGATTTCACCGCAAAACAACAGCAGATTGAACAGTTCAAGCAGGCTGCTAAGGCGGCGCTTCAATTGCTAGATCTGCAGAATATTCCAAGCAAAACGTATACGGTGTATTCTAAGGATTCTCTAAGAACTTATCTTAAGAACCCGCTTTCGGACACCAACCAGAAGAACTTAAGGAAGCTGAGTCAGTATTTGTATGTTTTGAGTGCGCAATATAGAAGAATTATTTCATATTTTGCGACGCATATAGATTTGACAGCTTATAATGTCATTCCTAATATTTCAATGACTGAAGATAATGATGATGGAAAAGTGCTTCAGAATTATGAATCAACATTGAAGTGGATTGAGATGAATCTACAAGGTCAAATCCATGGAATATTGACCACATGCCTTCGTGAAGATTGCTTCTTCGGATATATTTATTACGAGGATGGCGAAGAACAGGATAGAAATTCGTTTATTATTATTCCACTGGATGCAGATTATTGCAAGATTAGCTCAGTGAACTATAATGGAACTCTCAATTGTGCATTCGACTTTTCATTTTTCGACGGTTCGTCAAACAAGGTATATCTAGATTATTGGGATAAAGAATTCACCACAGGATACAATGCCTATAAAAATGATAGTAAACAAAGATGGGCAGAGCTTGATCCTGAACGAACTGTTGTGTTTAAAATGGACTATGACCAACTAGATAGGGTGATTCCTCCGTTTGCAAGTTTATTTGAGGATGTTATTGACCTAATTGACCTTCGTGGAATTACTAGTGTAAAAGACCAGCTTTCAATTTATAAGTTGCTAGTTGCAAAGATTGATACGCTTTCAAATACTAGTAGTCCAGATGATTTTGAAGTAAGTCTTGACCTTGCGGTTGATTTTTATAACAAGATTAATCAGATTCTTCCAGAAGAGATCGGACTTGCTCTGTCTCCTATGGAGATTGAGCCGATCACATTTGATAAGGACGCAACCGATGAAACTAATAGTATTTCCAAGGCAAATAAGAACCTTTGGGAGTCTGCTGGCGTCAGCCAGATTATGGACAACTCAAAGCTTACTGGTTCTACTGCTGTAACTGCTGCAATGAGATTTGATGCACTTTTCATTCAAAAGCCGTTACTGTGGCAGATTGAAGCGAGAGTTAATATGTTCTTGGATTATGTACTGCCTGACAATGGAATGCGCGTAAAATATATGCAAGTTACTCCATATTTAAAGGACGAAGTTATTAAAAATGTTAAAGAGGCTTGCACGTTGGGGCTTCCAATGAAAACGCAGCTTGCGTCTTTAATGGGCATGAGTCCTTTGGATATGAATTCTATGCTATATCTTGAGAACGATATTTTGAAGCTTCAAGACAAGATGGTTCCGCTGCAGAGTACTTATACTCAGACTGGTAGCTCTGATACCGGAGGCGCTCCCACTAAGGATCTTGGCGATCTTACAGACGACGGAGAAGCCAGTATTGACAAGAGAGATAAAGCTAATTAAAGGAGGTATACGTCAATGAATAATCAAAAATTTATTGTAACAAAAGACAAAGCGACCGCTGAGTTTTTTATTGCTTCTGGGATTAAGCTTGTGTCTCAAATTGGGGATACTTATACATTTTTGAATCAGCCTCCAAAGCATTTTAGTTTTAGAGAGACGGACAAAGGAAAGTATTGCTTTAGTAATATTTTAAGCATGTAAGCTCCTTCCGAGCTTCACATAGATATTTTAATGAAAGGAGGGAGAATATATGCGTACATTTTATACAATAGATGACTTGTATAAGTTCTGTAAAGAGAACAATTTTTCTAAGTTTAGTTCTAAAGAACATGGTAATCAACCATTAGTTTTACAATCTATTGAATCTTTTGAAGCAGATAATAGCCACGATGGGCTGCTTGATGTAAAACTTAAAGCTTGTCATGTCGGGGTTAATAGGAATCAGTCCTCGATTTCTGAAGATACGATGCAAAAACATATGAGCTCGTTTAAGGGACGTCCGATTCTTGGTTCAATCTTTAAGGCAGATACTGGGGAGTATGAATTCCATTCGCATGATATGGAGATTGACGAAGAAGGAAATGTCGAATATATTGAACAGCCGGTTGGTGTTATTAGTCAGGTGAAAGAACCATATCTAGAATATGATAAAGAGAATGATAAGAAGTATCTGATGGTCGAAGGTCATATTTTCGAAGATTATTCTAAGGCGGCAGAAATTCTGCAAAGACATAAAACATGTAAGTGTTCCGTTGAAATTGCAGTTGATGAAATGAGTTGGAATGCGGACGAGAATTATCTTTCTATTGATGCATTCACTTTCCGTGGGGTAACTGTCCTTGGTTATGAACAAGATGGCAAAACTCCTATCGAGGAAGGAATGAAAGGTTCAAAGATTACTATTGAAGATTTTAGCGAGAAAAATAGTATGTTTACGCAGGACTATCAAAATAAATTGCTTGATGCGTTAGAAAAGCTGAATACTACGCTTTCTGCGTTTCAAAATAAGGACTTTGAACAGAAGGGAGTGAAAGAAGAAATGAACAAGTTAGAAACCCTGATGGAAGAATATAGTGTGACTATGGAAGATATTGATTTTGAGGTCGAGGGTCTCAATGATGACGAACTCACTGCTGCTTTCGAGGAGCATTTTGGCAAAAAGGACTTTGATGACGGTGATGGTGCGGGTGATGATGGTAGCGCTGATACTAGTTCTACTGAAACGTCTGAAACTGGTGCAGAAACAGGTACTGATCCAAGTGAGGGCGAAAGCTCCGAAACCACAGACCCAGAGCAACAGGACGATCCAAAAGAGGAAGAAGACCAAGAGCCTGCTACAGACGATGGTGATTCTAAGGGCAAGAAGAAATATTCCATTGATGAAAATGGTGATATGACTCTTACTTGGCAGATTTCTCATGAGGATATTAGAAATAGTCTATATAATCTCATGGCAGCCGAAGGTGAATATCCATGGATCGTAAATACATACGACAATAGCTTTATTTATCAGAGCTGGGAAAACGGCAGATTCTATAAGCGTGGCTATTCTGTCGATGGTGATAATGTCGCTCTTGGCGATGATATTGTTGAAGTGTTTAGTGAATGGCTAACTCAGGAAGAGAAAGATGCTATTGCTGCACTTAAGGCTGATTACGCAAAGCTTAAGGAATTTAAGGAAAGCGCTGAACTCGCTGAGGTGAATGCCAAGAAGGACGCAATCTTTGAGCGTGAGGAATATTCTGTTCTTGCTGATGATACAGCTTTTGCTGAACTGAAGAAGAATGCAGAAAAGTACTCTGTTGAAGAAGTTGAAGAGAAGGCTAAGGTTATCTTTGCTGATTATGTTATGCAGAAGGGCCAGTTTGCTCTAGAGCATAAGGACGAGAAGAAACCTACTAAGAAGGTGGGCGTTAATTTCGATAAGCCAGCGAAGAAAGGCGTATGGCAATCTATTCAACGACTAATAAGATAAATATTATGTTAAAACAAGACAATCAGGGATGATGTCTTTTTTATTTTAAAAAATTTAACTATGAAAGGATGAAATTAACTATGGCAAATGTTTTTGACAATGTCAAGGGAGTCGCCCACGTCGTTTGTGAGTCAAGCCTCCTAAAGGCCACAGAAGTTGGTCATATTCTAAGCATGCAGTGCCACAAGGATCTAGATAATGGTTCTATCGTTGCAAGAGGTGCTTTTGTTGAGGAGCAGGTCTTTAAGACTGCTGATTATGCTGCTGGCCAGAAGCCATATCTAGTGCTTACTACCCCAATCGGCTATAATTCCGACAGAAAATATTATCAGGATGAGCAGTATTTCTACAATGCTACTGGTGAGATTGCTCGCTGCTATGAACTACACGTCGACGATATCTTCACTGTTTCTGCTGACGCTATCACTGCTCTAGCAACTGCTCCTGTCGTTGGCAATTATGTCAGCGTTGATGGCGGTCTCTATAAGGAAACTGCGACTGCTGGTCAGACTGGCTTCGTTGCTCAGATCATTGAGAAGGTTAACTACACCAATAGTGTTTCTTACAGACTTCATGTCGTAAGCCTAGGTGTCTAATTGAATATTGAGGAAGGAGGAAAATAATATGTCTAAGTTTATGAATTTTGATGCACGTGTTCAGCACGCATTTAATGATGATGTTAATGACTATGTTGCTTTCAATAAGCTAATGCTCGACGCTGCTCGTGGCACGGTTGAGAATTACTCTGCTAAGGAAGCAAATGATAAGATTGTAGAAGTTTTCCGCAATGTGATTGGCTGCGATGAGCATTCCACCAAGGCGGAGATCCGTAGAGGTATTCGTAAGAATCAGGCCGTGCTCTTTGATATTATCGAGGAGACCATTGATGACGCTCTAGTTAGCGGTTGGGAACAGAATCCTTTCTTCAGAGAGTATGTTGATGTTCGTAACCTCGCACTAGGCGATGCGAATGAGTTCTATGTGCCCGATAATAGCGTTCTAAGCGTTATGAAGGTTTCGGGCAACCACCACGACATCGTGCGTCAGAGATTAGGTGCTGGCAAGGTCTTCTCTGTTGAGACTAGTTGGTATGCGGTTAAAACTTTAGCTGCCTGACAGCGAAAGCTGTTTGAATAAAATAACGCATTGAATTGCTGGAAAATCCTAAAGCTGTATTGACTACAACGTGGACTGCAAAGTCGAGCGTGAATGTTACGAAAGTAGAAAAAACAAATACAGATTACATATGGTTAAACCCTAAGTGTAGTTGTAATGGACAATCAGCAGCCAAGTTTCATTATATATTTTATGAATTTTGCCAATTGACAATACAAATTATTGTATATAATATATATGATGAAAAAGGTTCAACGACTATCCCGTAAGGGAGTAGGGTCGCAAGCGATTGGCGATCCGAAGTGGTGCGCATCCGTAAGGATGAAGATATAGTCTGGTCTTTAGTAAAAGCTAAAGGGCATTATGCCAACACAGGAGTAGCGTCCTGATATATCATTTTCTAAAATAATTATACAAGGAATAAATAAATGGAAAAGTATTTGTGTGGAATTTATTGTATAGAAAATACAATTGATAATAAAAAATATATTGGGTTGTCTCGAAATATTCAAAGAAGATGGAATGAACACAAGAGTGAGCTTCGTAGAAATGAGCATGCGAACGTATATTTACAAAGAGCATGGAATAATTACGGAGAAAGCGTTTTTGATTTTAGAATTATAGAGCTGTGTGATCCATTCATTATTTGCGACAGAGAGCGTTATTATATAAGGCAATATCATACATTATCTCATGAAAATGGGTATAATTTAACAAAAGGTGGGGAGGGCGTGGTAACATCTGGGAAAAAAGTCATATGTCTGGCGTCTGGCCAAATATACGATACTATAAAAGATGCTGCTGAGTATAATAATGTCGCGCGTGTTACAATGATAGATTGGTGTCGTAAATATCAGAATTTTATGTATTTAGATGAATATCATCTTATGAGTAAGGATGATATTGAATATTATACAAATTTTGATTGGACTTCATTTATTCATAAGAAGCGTAGCCGTGCTCATTCTCGCGAAAATTTAAGCAAAGATACTTTATTAAAATATAAAGAATGTACTTCTGGCAAAAATAATCCTAGATCAATGCCTATTTATTCACCAGAGTTGGGAGAATCATTTTGGGGTGCAAAAGAAGCTTTTGATAAATATGGAATTAACAGAGGAAGTATTGCTTCGTGCATAAAAGGGAAATTGAAACATGCTGGGAAACATCCAATTACCGGAGAGCCATTGACATGGCAAAAATTAGAAAATGATATTAAATGTTAAACACTTAACGAAAGGTTTACGCAGAATTTGAAAGACTCCTTACTGGCGTTGAAGATTTTGCAACTCTAGTCGGTAAGATTACCGAAGCTTTTGATCGTTATGTCAATCAGGCTCTTTATGAGGCTCTAATTGGCATTGGTAGCACTCTAGGTGCTCAGTGGTACAAGTCTTCTGCTATTAGCGAGGCTACTAAAGAGACTCTACGCACTCTATGCATGGATGTCGGCATGGCATCTGATTCTGAGGTTGTAATTATGGGTACTCGTGCAGCTCTTGCAAGCGTGTTTGCTCTTAATGATGTTTCTTGGGCATCTGGCGACATGAAGAATGAGATGTACACAACTGGACGTTTTGGTTATTGGGAAGGCATCCGTCTTGTGGAGCTAAAGCAGGGCTTCAAGCTAAACGATACCACTCAGTATCTAGTTGCCAATGATGTTCTATTCATCATGCCTGTTGGCATTGATCCTATGCTAAAGCTTGTCTATGAAGGTGATACTCGTATGTATCAGGTTCAGGACGCAGGTACTCATATGGATATGACATATGATTCTGAGGTTCAGACGAAGCTCGGCATTGGTGTTGTTACTAACGCTAAGTTTGGTTACTGGAAGATTGTTAAGTAATTATAGCAATACAAAATTATTTAAGGAATAAAAGGAGAAATTTAAATGGCAAATACAACAAGAACTAAAAAGGCAGAGGTTGAAGCCCCTGCAGAAAATGAAGCCCCTGCAGAAAATGAAGCAGTAAAAGCAGCCCCAAAGAAGGCTCCTCGCAAATTTGCAATGGATGATCCAATCCTCTGCAAGTCTGTTACTTATGGTGAGCTTCTGCTTCCGGGCAAGAAGTCTCAGCTTTTGTATACATGGGCAAACTATGGAGATGCAACTGAGGTTGAATACCAAGACCTTCAGGCACTTAGGTCTACGAGATCTGCATATCTAAATGCTCCATATTTTGTTATTGAAGACGAAGAGCTTCTTGATCAGTGGCCTGAGTTTAAGGCGCTGTATGATAAGGTGGCGGCGGTTGATGTAGATCATCTATTCAGTCTACCTATTAATCAGTTTAAGAAGAGACTTCGTGAAATCCCAGTTGGATTTAAGGATTCTGTAAAGAATATTGCAAGCGATATGGTTCGCAATGGTTCTTTGGATAGCCTTGCGAAGATTAATGCGCTGGACGAAATTCTTGGGACAGACATTAAGCTGCTCATTCAATAATACATAAGGAGGTTGGAATATGACTTCCTATGATGTGGTTTTTAAGCGCTTTCTTAATCGTATTACAGATTATGATCTTCCGCTTCTTCCAGAAGAAGATCTGGATGAGATGATGTGTGGTTGGTTAACAAGCGCTATCGCAAATTTTACTAGATGCAAGTCTGATTTATCTAATAGAGATGATGAAAGTAAGACATTTAATGCTGATTTAACTAATTATGAGATTGAAGTTTTATCATTGTATATGGTTTGTGCATGGCTTGATCAAAGGATTAATAGTGTATTGCTTACAAATCAGTTTATCGGTGGTAAAGAAGAGAAGTTTTTTAGTCAAGCGAATCAGCTAGAAACATTAAAAGCTCTCAGGGACGCCACGTTTACCGAAGCTAGAAAACTACCACGTGACTATAGTTATGTGACAAATGATTATTTTGGTTAAGGGTGGTGTTGCGTATGATTTTTAAATACGGGGTATTGCCTCAAAACCAAATTCATGAAGAAAAAATACGTCTTCAGGGTGCAATTTATAAGTTGCTACCATATAAAGAAGATGGATATGAACTGTTGGATAAATATTTTCAAACTCTTTTACAGCGCATTAGTGGACTAAATAGTTTATTTATGGAACAGCCTAAAATTATAACTTTAATGAGTATTTTAGAATCAGCACGTTACGAAACTGATTTTCTTAAGTATAGAAAAGATATTTTAGATGCATGTTCTCTTGTAAATGAAATAAGGGAGGTTGATTCCGATGTATGATTTATTTAATAATCGGATGAGGCTTCAAGGTCGTAATGTGGGAGAAGTGTTTAAGCACCAGTCTGATAAGATTATGGATGCTACTTTTACGCATGATGTGGCATATCGTAGATGTTATATTCAGGACAAAGATGTTATTTTCCCGGAACAAACGCTTGCTGGTTATAAGAAAGCTAAGGCGGTATTTCATGGTGCGGAAAAATATAATCCACAAAAAATTATGGGCTTTGAGCCTATAGATGCCAAGTATCTGGTGCATGCATATTATAGTGTTTCTGGAGATCAGGTAGATTATTATCTGCAATTTCGACCACTTGAACATGGAAGGAATCCAAATGTGAGAGTGGGCTCATTTGTTTTTGTGCCAGATGACCTTGGCATATATAATTTGTGGTTAATTGTTGCTCGTGATGATAGACCGCAATTTCCACAGTTTATATTTTAAAATGTAATCTTTTGTTAAAATGGGAAATTGAAGAAAAAGATTGGCCATTGTATGAAGGAAAACATGTTGATGTTGGTACATATTTTTCATGGGCTGTGCAAAGAACACAGTCCAGTTATAATTCAGGTGTCAAATACAGGCACTCCTATTTAGTAATAAGTAGGTAATAAAGAGGGATGTATCGGTGAAGTCCTCCTATATTTTAGGATAATACCGAGAGCTATAATATCTAATATAGTTTGTAACGCATAGTGGATGCGCGTTAATATGAAAGCAATAATTCCACCAAGAGCTTCCTCCTGCCACTGTTAGTATGGTAGAAAATATATGCTGAACTTATACGATGGTAGTATAAGAACTATGTGATAAAAAGCACATAGGATAACAAAAATGCTGGATGGATTACAATAGTAGTTCCATGTATCTGGTAACAGTACATAGAAAACCCTTTTAATTGCTGGAAACTCCTTAGAGCTGTCTTGCTACAACGTGGATTGAAAAATCGAGCGTGAATGCTTAAAAAGTAGACAGATTGGACAATCAGCAGCCAAGCTTCGCACTTGACAATACAAAACTATTGTGGTATAATGTAAAGTACGAAGAAGGTTCAACGATCAGAGAATAATCTCGTAGGGCAAGTGCCTGAAATGGAGGGCCCCTATTGTGAGGGTGAAGATATGATCTAAACTTATGCGAAAGTATAAGAAATGTTATTTATATTACTTTGTTAAAAGCATTGGGACAGCGGAGTAGCTACCGTTTTGATTGGCTCTCAAACAATCAATTACCAGTGTTTTATATATTGTGGCTTTTGAGAGGAGACATAATTGATGAGTAAGAATTAGAACAATATAAAGATGAAATCATAGCATTATACGTTAATGGAATGATGCAAAAAGATATTGCTAACATGTTTAATACATCAAAATCTTCTATTGGACGTTTCTTGCGTAGTTATAATGTTTTTGGTAGGACGAAATTAACATTAGACGATAAAGATGACATTGTTAGTTTATATAAGTCTGGCAACACAATGGATGGAATTGCTTTAAAATATGGTATTAGTAATAAAACAGTTTCAGAAATTTTACATTTGTCAGGTGCACATATTTCTAGATATGGTGAACATTCTAAATATACGTTGGATGAACATTATTTTGACATTATTGACAATCCAGACAAGGCATACATCCTTGGGCTGTTGTATGCTGATGGATGTAATACTGGGAAAAGCATATCTATCAGCTTAAAAAGTGAAGATAAACATATTCTGGAAAAAATCAATAAGTTAATTGGTAGTAATAGAAAACTAAAGTTAATTCCATATCATCAGAAAAATGAGAAGTGGAGTGATCAATATAGCCTTTGTATTACTAATAAGTATATGGCAACACAATTAATGAATTTGGGTGTTGTTCCGCACAAAGTTTAATATTGACCTTTCCAGATTGGCTATCAGAGGATTTATATCCTGATTTTATTAGAGGATATATGGATGGGGATGGCAATATAGCAAAAAAAGAAAAGAGAATTAACTTAATTGGTACAGAGATGTTTTGTAGTAAACTTGCAGACATTTTGCACAAAGTGTTGAATATTAACTGTGGTATATATTTATGTCATGGAAATAAAAATATTACAACAAGAACATTGCAAATAGCAGGGGGGAACCAAGTTAAGCGTTTCTTAGATTATCTTTACAATGATGCCAACTTATATTTATTTAGGAAATACGATATTTATAAAGATTTATATTGTTAAAATGTAAATAACACTCCACTTGTGTAACGAACAGGTGGAGTAATTTTATGTATTATGTACAATCTGTAGAGAACCAACTGAAAGCAGTTTTGCCAACCAATGTAGATACAAATACGATAACTTATAATGAGCATTGTTATTAGTGACAATCCTCTTCGCAGGATTGCGTGGGAAGTTTCTAAGGTAGAGAATACTACTACTTTTGGGCTTACGAAATTAACTTTTACACAGGAGCTCGAATTTGATGTCGTAGATAATGTTTCTTGGATTAATTTCCAGAGTAATAATTTCTCAGACAAAAATACTGGAGTTGAGTACGACTATTACAAGGAGAGAACTAATGACAACAACATTCATTCACCTTCTGATGCTTGGGATGTAGAAACTAGTGTAATTTCTTATACTGGAGTTGCTCCAAGCATGAAGGCTGGAGGAAGTTATAAAACCTTTACTGCAAATCTATACAAGAATGGCGAATTTGTTACTAATAGACCTTACTGGCACATTGAGTATTATAATAATGACTCTCTTGTGTGTGTTGTAGGATTTATTTATATAAATGATCAACTTGTTTGCGATAACAGTAATGGTGAGTTTGTTGTTGATAAGAATAAGATTATTTATAAAGAAAATAATGAGCAATTGTTTGGCATTCAATATGATTATAATATTGAGAAGCCAATGGATCTGAAACTGAAATGTTTGCAGATTGTCAATATGATTGGCGGAAGTATAATTATTAGTGTTGATGATGATCCAACAGAAATACAAACTCCTTCTGCTACTTTGGCTGTGGAGGTGGAAGGATTATGATGACATCTATGGGTCGTGATTTGCAGAATCTTGATGATGACATTCTTTATGCCAAGCGTCAGATTAAGGAAAAGCTTTGTAAAGATTTAGATATTATTAAATATCTGCATAATACTGAATTGGAAAGAGTCAATGCAGAGCCAGAAGATTATTTCAATTGTAATATATATCCTTTTATTAGAATCCCGAAAACGCAGGATAAAGTTAAAAACTTTATTTGTTTTTCTGTGGATGATATTGAGGACATGAAATATAATGAAGTAATGAAAATGCAATATATTCAATTTGTTGTGTTTTGCCATGGCGATGATATTGATACTGGAATTGGGATTTCACGTCATGATCTCTTAAGTTATTTTGTAAAAGATGATTTCAACTTTAGTAATTTGCTCGGTTTAAAGCTTAAACTTGTTTATAATAGAGAAAGCATTATGGACAATGATTATTATTGTCGTACATTAAAGTTTGAGGCTGTTAAACCAAATATGAGGCTCAATAGTGGATACTTAAAGCCACAGCCAAGAAGAAGCGACGAGGTGGATGAACATGGATTTATTAGAAATTGATGAGTTAGGTCTTTATTTTGGAGATCCATATGTAATTAATGATAATATATCTGTGTTGCAACCAAGTATTGGTGAAATTGCTCAATATGGAGAGCGCAAGTATTTTAGCGTTATTCATACAATAACTGCAATCCCTAGTGATATGAAAAGTCAACTTTGGGATCTTGGTATTGATTGGGAAGAGATTTCTGATTTTGATCTGTTTATGATGCTTGCGCCTACGCTTAATGTTGAAACAACTAGAATTGTTTTAGGCGATATTGACTTGTCCAAACTTAAACCATATAAGAATAATCAAAATGATCAGATTGTTCTTGCGGATAGAGAAACTGGGCTTGTTATAGATATGCTTATTTATGAGCGTATTGTAAATTATTTGCGTAAAGTCCATGGACTGAAGAAGAAAGTGGAATATGCAGGTAACAAATACACTAAAAGGATTCTTATTGATGAAGACAGAAAGCAAATTGAGATTAATAAAAATAAACCTTACAAATCGTTTCTTACTCCACTTGTTTCTTCTGTAAAATGTCGTATGGGATATACAAAAGATTACGTTCGCAATATGCAAGTTTATGAATTTTTTGATGATATTGCGAGATTGAATGTTATCAACAATTCTGATGCACTGTTAAGAGGGATGTATTCAGGAATGATTGATACTAAGAAAATTAAAAAATCAGAATTAAATTGGATGAGAGAGCTAGATAAAGACTAGCTCTTTTATTATATTGAAATTTAAATTTATTATTTTAATGGAGGTAATTTATTATGGCTTTTGATATGAATAACTTCGTAATTGATAGAGTCGTGAGAGGTGTTGCTCTTTCTCAGACTGATGACTCTGTTATGTTCGCATTAAACCAGATTACTAACCCAAGTCTATCCTGCAGCTCTGAGAGCACAGATGCGGTCGATGGACTAGGTGTGCCAATCGCAACATTTTACCGCGCGAAAAATGCGGAGTTCTCTGCAGAGAACGCAATTTTTGATATGAATTTGATGGCAACTCAGGTTGGTACTGCAGCAGGTTGCTTCTGATTCTGAAAAGATTATTACTCCTGCATTTGAGACTATTGATATTGATGGTTCTGCCACTTATACACTAAAGCATCTTCCTCTTGAGGAGGTTAAGAACGTATATGTTTTAAATGGTGACGGTACTCTTGGCGCGGTATTTACTAAGAGCACTTCTGCTTCTGCTTCTAATTTTGCAATTAGTGGCAGCACCCTTACTCCTCCAACTGGTCTTAAGAAGGGTGATCAGCTATTCGTGATTTATGAGTATGAGGCAGCTCAGGCAGTCTCTGTCATGAACTCTGCTAATAACTTCCCAACTGCTTGCAAGCTAGTTCTTGAGGTGCTTGGATGCGATGTCTGCGATCAGACCAAACTCGTATTTGCATATATTATCTTCCCCAACTTTAAGCTTAGCCCTGATTTCGATTGGAATATCCAGACTGACGGTACGCATCCATTTTCTGGTAAGGCCATGCAGGAATATTGTGACAAGGATAAGAAATTATTCCAGATCATCGTTCCCGGCGACGAATAATTTAGTATGGGGGGAGAGTACTTACACTCTCCCCCCTCCTTTGTTATATAAAAATTTAAAGGAGGAAATGCAAATGCAGAACGTTAAGAAATCTCGTAAGTGCATTTGTTGTGGCAAGGAATATCGTTACTGTGGCAACTGTGCGCAGGATCGTTATAAACCAACTTATTTTGCACTTTATTGCAGTGAAAATTGCCATGATGCATTTTCTGCAGCAAACGAGTTCAATTTTGGTCATATCTCTAAGGAAGAAGCCCAGAAAAAGCTAAAGGCATGCGATCTATCTGAGCTTGACTCTTTCAATGAAATTGTCAAGAAAGATATTAAAAAGATTATGGCCGAGCCAGAAGAGAAGGTTGCTCCACAGCAGCAGTTCAAGAAGGCGCAGGCTTGAAACATAAAGTAGTTAAAACAAAATAAAATTCTATGGGATATTAACTACTTTAAAGATGTTAATATCCTATTTTTTTTAGCCGCTAGGTACATGACACGTGGATGTATCTGGTGGCTTTTATATTGGAATAAAAGGAGAAAAGAAACAAATGGTTAAGAGCACAATTACAGGGAAGCAATACAACCCTGATAACAGCTCGGTTGTTTATCTGAGCAATTTTCAGCAGATATATAAATATTTGTGTGCTGGTGCGGAAGAAGATTTAGTAGACATTCTATACACAAACACTAGGAACAATTGTCTAGTTTTTGTATTTAAAAAGTCGAGCAAGGTAAAGCATTTATACGAGCTATGGAATAATCATGAGCTGTAAAAATTATATACTTTATAAGATTTATTATGGGAATGAGCTTGTGTACATAGGCAGAACCTCACAGGACTTGATTGATCGTTTGAGGTTGCATTTCTTTGGGAAGCCAATGGTGAAGAAACTAGATATTATTGCTACGACACGTATAGAATACACTGTGTGTGATTCAGAGGCAGATATGTTCTTATTAGAGATCTATTTGATAAACAAATATAAGCCTCGCATCAACAGAGATGACAAGGCGCATGATGAACTTTCTTCGCATTTATATCTTCCTGAGCCAAAGTTTTATTCATATTACAATCCATTGCTAGACAAATGGAAAGAAAAAGAAATTGAACATCTTATTGACACTGCTCCGTTAGACTATACTGATGGAGAATCAATATGGTTTTAAAACTCCATACAAAGAAAGGAGTGTGAGGCATTATATGTCTAATGTTTACGCGAGAATTAAATTAGCTGCAAATCACAATCAATTAATTCTTGTAAAAGATCAGCCACTAGCTGCTGGAAATTGCAATTCTATTTTTATTGAATTTGCGCTAAGAACAGATGACTGGCTGGCTTGTGAAGACCTAAAAGCAGTATTTAATAATTATTATGTTAGAAGTCTTAATGAAAGACTAGTATGTGATATTCCGCCAGAAGTTTTAGCCACTCCCGGAGAATTTGAAGTAGGGCTATATGGTGTTAATGACACTATTCGTATGGCTACGAACAAACTTGAATTTCATGTTGGAGAAGGCACTTATGGAGGAGTGTTTTCAGGATCAAGTGGAGGGTCGGATAATCCGGGTGGATCTGATGATCCTGACCGTTTGATTATATATGATGGTGGCGGTGTTCATGGTTATTAAAAGGGGGTGAACAAATGGAGACAACCACTGTAAAAACTGTTTTTCAGTTCAGAAGGGCAACGACTGATGAATGGGAAATTGTTAACCCTATTTTAAGAGAAGGCGAGCCAGCATATGACATTACAGCAAAAAAGCACAAAATTGGTGATGGGAAAAGCAAGTGGAATGAGCTTCCATATGCAGAAGGCAGTGGTGGCATTTCTGGAGATATTAATTGGGAACAGATTGTTAATGCGCCGACAAAGCTTAGTCAGTTTGAGAATGATTTAGATATTCCAGATTCTAGTTATATAGACACAAAGCTAGAGCAGAAGGCGGATAAAGATCACAATCATGATGGTGTATATCAGCCAGTTGGAGATTATTTAACAGAAGAAACAGATCCGACCGTTCCTGCATGGGCAAAGCAAGCAGAAAAACCGATGTACACATATGAAGAGATTCAAAACACTCCAGACTTGTCTGGTTGTGCTACGACTGACTATGTTGATAGTGAGATAGAAAAAGTAAAGTCTGGAATTGAAAAGTATGATGATACAGATGTCAAAAATCGTATTTCTGCGAATGAAAAATCCATTGAGGCGTTGTCTGGAAACGGAGAAGGCTCTGTTAAAGAAACTGTAGCTAATGCAATTGCTGAGGTTGTTAATGGGGCACCAGAAGATTTTGACACCCTAAAGGAAGTTGCAGATTGGATTAAAAATGATACTACTGGTGCAGCAAAAATGGAGAGTGACATTGCCAACCTTAATGAGAAGGTAAGCAATATTTCTTCTGGGAAAGACCCACTATTTATTTCTGCGCAAAAATTTCATAATCGCCCCGGAACTGAGTTGGCATATGATGTAGACGCAAGATTTTAGCCGTGTTGCGTCTGTTGGAGAAAAGGCGAATCTTTTAATTACAAATGCAGAAGATGCAGAAGGTGTGTGGTCATATTTTTGTGAAGCAACAGTTGAATCAATTCCTTTGAAAGACGAAGAAGGGAATGCTTCTATTTATGCGGTAAGACTTTCGTCTATTTGTGATTTAACTCCAAGCAACACTGGGTCTTTGTCTGTGACCTCTGTCAATGGTAAGACTGGGGCGGTTGTTCTTGAAGCTTCTGATATTATCAAGAATTCTACAGATAAAAATAAGATTTCTATTTCTTCTGACGGCACGTTGGAAGTTAATTCAATTACTATAGACAAACTTGTACAAGAAGAAACCAATGAACTTGTTATTGATGGCGGAAACGCCTAATTTTTAAAGGAGGTTTTTTGAATATGGCAACTAAAACACTAAGCACAAGAATTGTCATGAGAAACGACACCGCAGAGAATTGGACTACAAAGAATCCAGTTCTGCTCAAGGGCGAGTTTGGTGTCGAAACTGATACGAACAAATTTAAGATTGGTGATGGCAATAAGGCATGGGCTGATCTTGATTATGCTGGCGCTGATGAGGCCGCAATCGAAAATATTATTGCACAGAATAGGGACAGTCTTTATAAGTATACTCGTACTGATGCTTCTCAGTCTGATGATGCAGCAATTGCCGCAGCTCTAGGTTCTAACGCTGCCGTGCAGGGCGATATTATCGTGATTACAACTACTGTTGAAGGCAACGCTTACGAGCAAAGTGCATTTATGTATGATGGCACTCAGTGGGCAGCAATGACTGGCAATGTTGGCGCTGACAAGGTTATTCTACAGGACGACATTGTTATGGCTGGTAACTACACTCAGGTTGGCAATATGACTAAGTCTCAGAATGGTACTGCTACCTTTGCGACGAAGGGCAAATCTGTCTCCGACGCACTAACTGAGATTTTCTCCAAGCGTCTACAGCCCGGTACTCCTACCGCTCCTGCTGTGACTCTTACTTTCGGTCAGGCTAAGGCATATGAGGTTGGCACTACTGTAACTCCAACTTATTCTGCTTCTCTAAGCGCTGGTTCCTATACCTATGGCCCTGCAACTGGTATCACTGCCACTAGTTGGGAAGTCACTGATACTGCTGGCAACTCTGCAACCACTGCTTCTGGCAGCTTTGCTGAAGTTGTTGTTGCTGACGGCACCAACTATAAGATTACTGCAAAGGCTACTTATGGTGAAGGTGCTGTTGCAAAGGACAACCTTGGCTCTGATTCTAGTCCTGTAATTAAGATTGCTGCAGGCTCTGCAACAAAGACTTCTGGTGCTATTACTGGTTATCGTAATACTTTCTATGGTTCTGTGACAGAGAAGGCCGAACTAACTAGCACAATTATTCGTGGGCTAACTAAGTCCAATAAGGCTCTTGCCAATGGTAATTCTTTCACGGTTAATATTCCTGTTGGTGCGAAGCGTGTGATTTTTGCTTATCCCGCAACTCTACGTGATGTCAGTTCTGTTAAGGACGTTAACGGCCTAAATGCAGAGATTAAGAGTGCTTTCACCAAGACAACTCTAACTGTTGCTGGTGCGGGCGCTGATGCCGGTATCGAGTATAAAGTTTATACTACGGATTTTGCTGATCCTGTAGCAAAGGCAAACTCCTATACTGTGCAAATTTAATTGAAGGAGGAAGACAATTATGGCAATGACTTTTGGTACACTTGATTTCGCTGTTGCTTTTAATCGCCAGACGGCTTTTCCTCTGGACGCTAAAAGCTATTTTGAAAGCCTAGAAGCTGCTCAGACCGCTGCTGCATCTGCACAGGAGGCTGGTAGCTCTGAAACTACATATTATTATGGCCAACAGATTGCTGTTGTTGAGAGTGGCAAGGCTACTCTTTATGTAATTCAACCTGACAAGACTCTAAAAGAGGTTGGCGGGAACATCCTTATTGACGAGAATGCCTTTGTTAAGGGCGAGGATGGTAAGCTAAGTCTGCTTGGTTTTGCTGACGCAGTTGGTGGTGCCCAGCTAGTTAAGACCGAGGATGGTAAGGTTTCATGGGTGAAGCCAGACACCACAACTGTTGAAGGTCTTTCTACTGCTATTGAATCTCTAAAAACCACTGTTGGCGATGACAAGAGTGGTCTGGTTAAGCAGGTTGCCGACAATAAGGCGGCAATTGATACTCTTAATGGCGCAAGCACTGTAGAAGGTTCTGTTGCATATCAGATCGCACAGGTTGTCGCTGGTGCCGATGAGAGTTTCGACACTCTGAAGGAGATTGCTGATTGGATTACGACTCATAAGACTGATGCCGCATCCATGAATTCCCAGATTAATACTAATAAGGATGACATTGCTGCTCTTAAGACAAAGGTTGGCGAGACGTCTGTTGCAGACCAGATTGCTGCTGCTCTTAAGGATGGCGAGTCTGACAAGTATGCTCTGGCAGACGATCTATCTACGGCAAACGGTAAAATTACAGCTCTACAGGGCCTCGTTGGTGAAACCGCTGTCGCTACTCAAATTAGCGACGCTATTGATGGCGCTCTCAAGGTTGATGGTGCAGAAAAGTATGCACTAGCATCTCATATTCATGAAATTGCCAATGTTACTGGTCTTCAGGCTATTCTTGATGGCAAGGCCGCAGCTTCTGATGTTGAGGCACTACAGTCTACTGTTGACGGTCTAGAAGCTAAAGCCCATGAACATGCTAACAAGACTGTTCTTGATGCTATTACCGAAGATAAAGTTAGTGCTTGGGACGCTGCTCAAGCCAACGTTATTGAGTCTATTAAGCTTAATGGCGCGGCCATTGCTCCCGCTGCTGACAAGAGCGTTAACATTGCTATTCCTGCTGCAACTGCAGAGGCACTTGGTCTAGTTAAGGTTGATGGCGAGAGTATTGTTGCTACCGATGGTGTAATTAGTGTTAACGCTATTTCCACTGACAAGCTTGTTCAGGGTTCGGACACGCTTATCATGGATGGCGGCAATGCTTAATTTATGTTTGCAAATTAAAGGAGATTGATGAATATGGCAAATAAGACTTTTAATACACGTATCAAAAACAAGATTGATACTTATGCAAATTGGGTCGAGAAAGATCCTGTGCTACTAAATGGTGAAATCGCTGTTGTCGTCATTCCTGCTGAGACTGGCGCTGTGCAGGGTGAGCCTGTTACTCTGTTTAAAGTTGGCGATGGCACTAAAAAGTTTAGTCAGCTAGACTTTACTGGCGCTAAAGCAGCAGACGTTTATAGTTGGGCAAAGGCGTCAACAAAGCCAACGTACCAAGCTTCTGAAATTACTGGCCTTTCTGATTACATTTCTGGAGAAATTCAGGATAGCGATACGCAATATAAACTAGAGGCAGACGCGGACGATGGTCATAAGTTCTATCTATATTCTAAGCCACTAAACGGCTCTTGGGGCTCTACTCCTGTCAGCACCATTACAATTCCAGAGACTGTCTATACTCTAGTAGAGGGCACTGCTAATGGAACTGTAAAGTTTAATGGTACTGACGTTAAGGTTCATGGTCTTGGCTCCGCAGCTTATACTGCTGCAGATGCCTATGATGAGTCTGGTGCGGCTGACGCAGCACTAGCTTCTGCTAAGTCTTATGCTGATGGCAAGGATTCTGCTATTGCTGCGGCAAAGAAAGCTGGCACTGATGCTCAGAGCTCTGTAAACGCTCTATCTGGCAAGGTCGGAGATGTTACCGATGGCAAGACAGTTGTTGAAATGATTGCTGACGCTCAGGCTGCCGCGACTTATAATGATACTGCTGTTAAAGCTTCCATTAAGTCTAACGCTGACGCTATTGCTACTCTAAATGGTGCTTCTACTGTTGCTGGTTCTGTCGATAAGAAGGTTGCAGATGCTATTAATGAGTTTGCTACAAAGGTTAGCGAAGATGGTACAGTCAATACTTTTAAAGAGCTAATTGACTACGCTTCTACCCACCAAGGTGAATATAGCACCCTATCTGGTGAAGTTCAGAAGAATACTACTGCTATTGCTACACTAAATGGTAAAGATACCGATGCCGGTTCCGTCGCAAAGACTGTTAAGGACGCCGTTGACGCCGCCAAGGCTACTCTTCAGGGCAATATTGATGGCAAGGTTGACAAGGTAACAGGTAAGGGTCTATCTACTAACGACTATACTAATGACGAGAAGACCAAGCTAGAAGGTATTGCCGATGGCGCACAGGTCAACGTTATCGAGTCCGTTAAGGTGAATGGCTCTGCACTTGCAGTTTCTGGTAAGGCAGTTGCTATCACTGTACCTACTGGCGCTCTGGCTGATAAGAACGAAGTTGCTGAAGCAGATCTTGCTGCCGCACTAAAGACGAAAATTAATGGCAAGGTTAATTCTTCTGACTGTGGCGATATTATTTCTCATGACGCAGCAGAGTTTGCAACCGCTGGCCACAACCATGACACTGTTTATTCAAAACTAGGTCACAATCACAAGATTGAGGATCTAGAGCAGGAGACTTATATCATTTTTGATTGTGGGTCGGCCTCAACAAATATTGGCTAATTGCCTCTTAACATTAAGTAGTATTTAATAGGAGAGGCAAAACGCCTCTCCTATTTTTTTAAGACTACACAAAGGGGGAACAAAATTAATGGCTTTTGTAAACAAGGTTACTGTTAGAGGCAAAACATACAACCTAGAGAACTTAACAGATGGCTCGCATGTTGTTAAGCTTCCAACTCTAAATGGCGATGATGTATTCGTGACAGAAAAGACGCTGGGGCAAGGAGTAAAAGTTTCGGCACTTACGAACGGCACTTATACTGTCAGCTTGCCGTCTCTAACTCAGAACGACACATTTGTTGTTCAAAGCAGACAAAATCAAATTAACAACAATAAAGTAGACAAGGTGTCTGGTAAGGGATTGTCTACTAATGATTATACAGACGCAGAAAAGGATAAACTTAAAAATTTAGAAAATTACACTCTGCCTACTGCCTCAGAAAATGTGCTTGGTGGCGTAAAAGCTGTTCCAAAAGCAGACGATATGACGCAAGAGGTTGGTGTTGATGCAGGTGGCAAATTATATACAAAATCAGCAAAATCTGATATTGATGCGGCACTAGCTGATTTTCATTCTTATAGCATTGAAGTCGTCGACGAGCTTCCAGATTCAGGCGAAGACTACACATTCTATCTTGTTCCAAAGGCGTCTGGTAGCGGTTATGAAAAGTATTGGTGGATTACGGATAACGATGGCAATCAAAAGTGGGATGAATTTAAAGGAAGCTCCACTCTTGTAGTTACTGAGCTGCCACAAACTGGTGATGTAGAAACTGATTATATCCTACATTCAGATGCAGGATGTTTTTATTATAAATGGATTGATAACTCTTGGCAAATGATTGCAGGAACTATGGCGAATGTAGTAGAGTCATTACCTGAAACGGGAAATGAGTTTACTGATTATTATGTGAAAAATGTCGATGGGCTGTACGTGCATTATCGCTATATTAATGATGAGTTCTGCATTATCGGGGGAGACAATTATACAAAGTCTCAAATTGACAGCAAGGTTTCTACACTTAAGGCATCTGTAGACACAAACGCACAAAACATTGAAGCAAACACGACAAACATTGCTTCTCTAAGTAGAAATATTGATACGCTAAGACAAACCGTTGACGGTATCGACACAGAAGGTTATACATACTATGCTACATATGGAAATGCTACTCTAGCAACTGGCGAAGAGAAAGAGAATGTTTTTACACTTTACGAAGTTAAAGATGAAAAAGAAGAAGTAAAGAGCCAATTCGTAATTACTGGTGGTGGCGGTGGTTCTACTGTTACTACTACTCTTAAAGTCGAGCGTATTACTGAATCTCCAGTTATTGTTACTACGACAGATAAGGTAGAGATTAGCTTTAATTATTCTTCAGTGGATAGTGATGGAGAAGCTGTGGATGGCACTTACACTTGGAAGTCTGGTAGCACTGTTCTATCAACTGGTGCATTAGTGCAGGGCGTGAATACGTTTGATATGTCTGATTACACCAATATTGGCACTCAGAAGTTTACGTTGACTGTTGTGGATGCTGCTGGCACTACTGCTGTTAAGTCTTGGACTGTGCAAAAGGTAGACGTAAGACTCGAATCTTCGTTTAATGATAAGATTACATATCAGGCAAATAGTGCTGTCAATTTCACATACACTCCATATGGCGCAGTAAATAAAACTGTGCATTTTGTGCTTGATGGTGTTGAAATTGGAACTGTTTCGACTGGTTCCTCTGGTACATTGCAGTCTTATACAATTCCAGCTCAGGCCCATGGTGCGCATTTATTTGAGTGCTATATTACAGCAACGATTAATAGTAAAAGCATTGAAACTGAGCATATCTTCAAGGACATTATGTGGTATGACGAGAATAGTGATGTTCCTGTTATCGGATGCGTTTATAGATATGACCATTATGGTAAAGTAACTGCCAAACAGTATAATTCAACGAATATTCAGTTCTATGTTTATGACCCGAAGACGGCAACTCCGACTGTTACAAGAAGTGTTGACGGCAAAGTTGTTGCGACTCAGGTCATGAGTGGCAATTCTGATGTCTGGGCATATAAATCTTCTGATGTTGGTGAACATACTTTGCTCATTACTTGCAGAGACACAACTGTTAAAATTATTATGAATATTGAGGAGCTCGGTATTACTATCGAGCCAATTACTGCAAATTTGGCATTTGACTTTAATCCTACTGGCCTTTCCAATAGCGATGAAGACAGACTGTGGAAAGACGCAAACACTGATGTTGCAATGACAGTTTCAAATAACTTCGACTGGAGCAATGGCGGCTATCAGATTGACGAAGATGGCAACCAGTATTTCTGTGTTAAGGCTGGAACAACTGCCACTATCAATTATAAGCTTTTTGAGAGAGACGCAAGTGTTTATGGTTCTGAATTTAAATGCGTTTTTAAAACTACGAATGTTAGTAATGCAAATGCAACATTCCTGACTTGCCAAGCAGATTCTACTGTTGTGGGCCTGCAAATGAATGTTCATGAGGCGTATTTGAAGTCTAGTATTAAGAGTCTATATATTCCTTATAGCGAGGAAGATATTATTGAATTTGAGTTCAATATTAATACAATTGATAAGGACAATTCAGATGCAACTGCAGTTATTATGAGCTATGAAGATGGCGTTGGTTTAAGACCTATGATTTACGATTCAACGCATAGACTATATCAGTACGAGCCAGTGCCTATTACTATTGGTTCTACAGATTGTGATGTTCACATCTATAGGATGAAGGCTTATAGTGCTTCACTGACTGACTCTAACATTTTGTCAAACTTCGTTGCTGATGCAAGAGACTCTGACGAGATGATTGCAAGATATAATCGTAATCAAATTTATGACGAAAACAATGCATTAACTCCTGAGTCAGTGGCGAACGCTTGCCCTCAGTTAAGAGTTATTAAGATTGAGTGTCCTCGTTTTACTAAGGACAAAAAAGATTTTGTAAAAGGCGTAAATGTCGAATGCATCTATAAGGGTGGAGACCCGGTGCTAGATAACTGGAAGTTCATGAACACTTATCTTTCTGGACAGGGAACGACTTCTAACGAATATGGTTACGCTGGTAGAAATATTGATATTATTGCTTGTGCTGATGGCAAGAAGCAGATTATCAGCAAGATTCCTTTGGATACGAGTTATGTAACGGAGCTTATTCTTGGAGATGGAACAAAGTATTCTGATGGTTCTGGTAAGGTTAGTTTGACTAGGAACTCTGTGCCAAACAACTGGTGGAACATCAAGCTGAATATCGCAAGCTCTGAAAATGCAAATAACGCATTGCTCCAGAAGCGTTATAATGACTATCTGCCATATAAAACTGTTGCTATGGAAAATGATCCAAAGTGTAAGAATAGCATGGAGTTCCAAAATTGCGTAGTGTTCATTAAAGAAACCGATCCTGATGTTTCTAAACATATGGAATTTAAGGATAATGATTGGCACTTCTACGGGCTGGGAAATATTGGTGATTCAAAAAACCGACGCTACCAGAGTCAATGATGTCTCTGACCTAAAAGAGTTTGTCATTGAAGTAAGTGACAATACTCTACCTAACAGTACTTTCCAAACTGGTGTAACCGACAGCGATGGTAATATGACTTATCCTATCACGAAAGAACAGTGGAAGGCTGGTAACACTGCTTATGACGCTCTTTACAATGATTGGGATGGTTCATTCGAGTTCCGCTATGAAATGGGTGGCGAAACGAAGGATGGAATGACAACTGCCACTACAGAAGAGCAAGAGGCACAAAGAGCATTGAACAAGCAGGTGTGGCGTGATTTCTATGAATGGGTAATTACTTCTACTGATGAAGAGTTTGTCACACAGCTTGATAATTGGGTAATCAAAGATTCTGCTCTTTATTGGTATGTGTTCACTGAGAGATATACTATGATCGATAACAGAGCGAAAAATTCTTTTTTCCATTATGCTAAATGCGCAGATGGTAAATATCGTTTTGAACTGTGGGACTATGATAACGATAAAATTTTGTCGTTGTAAAACCTTTGTTGATTAATGGCGAAAACCAAGAGATTGGTAACGCTCAGGAAGGAAATTTTCCGCCTGCAACGACTGAGTACAAAGGGCTTTGTGACGCGAGTTATGAAGTATGCAACAGTCTGGACTGCAACTATAATCTAATAATGAAATTGCAGAGAGTGGGTCAACGGTAATCAGACCGCTTAAAGAAGAACCTGCTCCGCTTACAGAAATGTAAGTCATAATATAGGGCCAAGCCTATATAGTAACAGATCGACAGCCCTTGGAATTAACAACAGTGGCGAGCTTACCATGACTTATGGTAAAGAAGACACTGACTATAGAACTGAAGGCGACAAGTCTTCAGGATACGTATTCAACGCAGCAGATAACGTGTTCTGGTGCAGAATTCGTGATTTATTCCGCAACGATCTTGCAGTAATGTATCAAACTCTTGAAGGGGAAGGCTGTTTCAGCGATACTTCTTTAATCAATGAATTCGATAATTGGCAAGCACAATTCCCAGAAGAGCTTTGGAGACTTGATATTGAACGCAAATACTATCGTACTTATCAAGGTGGTGGCCTCAATGCTGGTGCAACTCCAGAGCCAACGCCTCGTTTCTTAGAGTCTATGATGAATGGTCGTAAGAAATATCAGCGTAGACAATTTGAACGTGACCAAGCGGCTTATATGGGAACGAAATATCTGTCTACAACTGTCAAGGCAGATCAAATTATGTTTAGATGCAATACTCCTTCTGGTGTAGTTGTTGCACCTAATTACACTCTAAATATTGTGCCTTATTCAGATATGTATCTGTCTGTGCTATTTGGCAACTCTCCAAGTGCACAGCAGATTCGTGCAAAGGCAGGACAGTCTTATGAAATCCAATGTCCATTTACCAAGATGGACGATACGGCAGTATTAATTTATTGTGCTTCTCGTATTCAGGCATTGAATGACCTCTCTGCGTGTTATATTCATGATAATGACTTTAGTAAGGCTTCAAAGCTGAAGACGCTTGTAATTGGTAATAATACATCTGGATATTCTAATGTGTTCTTAACGAATCTAAACCTTGGTAACAATGCGCTACTTGAAGAACTAGATATTCGTAATTGCCCGAACTTGACTGGATCTATCAATCTGTCAAGCTGTGGCAACTTAGAGAAGCTTTATGCAGAAGGGACATCTGTAACTGGTGTGCTATTCGCGGCAAATGGTAAGATTGCACTTGCTCACTTACCAAATACAATCAATAGCTTAAGCTTTAAGAATCTAAATTACTTAACCGATTTACAGGCGACATATGACAATCTTGAATCGTTAACTATTGAGAACTCTGTAATTGATGCTTATCCAATTGTTGAGGATGCAATTGACACGTTGCAGACACTTCGTTTAACTGGCATTGACTGGACTGTGACAAGCACTGAATTGTTAAATGCTATTTTGAAGATGAATAACAATTTACTTGCTGGTAAGGTTCATATTGCTGGCCAAGCAAGGCAGAGAGAACTCGATGCTTATGCGGCAGCATGGCCTGATTTAGCTGTCACTTATAATGGTATTATTACTCAGTATAAAGTGACGTTTATGAATTCCGATGGTACTGCTATTAAAGACAAGAGTGGCAATGATTATGTTCAGTATGTTGACCAAGGCGGCAAGATTACTGATCCTGTCGCAAGTGGTGAAATTGACACTCCGACAATTCCAAGTACCGCACAGTACAATTATACCTTCTCTGGCTGGGATGGCATTGATGTGAATGTTACTGCTCCTGTAACTGTGACAGCAAAATATAGCGAGTCAGTAAGAACATATACTGTGCGTTGGTTCCAGCAAGCAGGCGTTGTTCTTGCGACTAAAACTGGCGTAGAATATGGTGCTGTTGCGGAATATGAAGGCGACAACCCAACTATGAGCGATAATGAGGATTCTTATATTTATAATCTATTCACTGGCTGGGATAAGAGCACAGGCTATATCACTGGAGATACTGACGTCTATGCTAAGTGGGAGACACAAAATGGGCTCCCAGCATCTGGAACTGACTTGAAAGATATGACTCCAGTACAGATTTATGCCGTAACAACTGCTGGGAGAGCAAATGATTATTTCGAGCAGAAAGACTATTTTGACGTCCGTGTTGGGCAGGATTTCTCGTTCTCAAATGTTGAAGAACATATGCTTGGAGATGAAATTACTTTTGATGGCACTTCCTCAAAAGTAGTAGATTCTGGCGTTAAGCTATTTGGCGCAGATTCTGGTTCATTTACAATGGCTATAGATTTTGAGTTTGGCGACAATATCGCTGATGCTACGCTATTGTCTTGCTTTGAATATGATGGCTCTGAAGGATTTAGACTAAAGTATAATGGTACAAATCCAGAAATCCAGTGGGGAAATACTAGTAAAGTAGTAGGCAAAGGAGGCCAAAGAGATATCGTTGTGCTTCGTCACCGCAAGGGAGAAAGTAAACTTTATATCTACTCGTTTAACTCTGGAGCTTCTACAACTGGTGTTTATGCTGACGAAATGGCTTATACAGAGCTTGTGCGCAATCGTACAACTAATACTGAGGCGACAATTATGCTTGGTGGATTTAAGTTCCTGTCAAATGGAACAATTGATAGCGTAACGCTAGGTAAGGGCACAATTCACTGGGCCAAAGTATGGCTTGATGATATTGGAGACACTGCGGCTAGACAGCTTGCTGCATGGCCGCATGAAACTTGGCGCTATGAATATTATGGTGATAAGAGATATAGATGTGCGCAAGATTCTAGTAAAATTACTGGAGCTTCGTTCATTCCGGCGAATTTGCTATCTCTCACTCACAATATGAATTCTACGAACACCAACCTTGGCGGATGGAATGACTCTAAAATGAGAGCGTTCTGTAATAGTAGAGTTTATGCGGCTTTCCCAACAGAGTGGAAATCAATTATTAAGCAAGTTCAGATTCCTGCAACCGCTGGTAATATGGCATCTGATATTGTTTATTCAAAAGACTATGTATATCTGCCATCGTATGTGGAAATGTTTAACACATCCGAAGTGCCATATAGCTCCGAAGGTAGCAATTGAATTCTTTGGTTCATCTGCAGATAGAGTTAAGTCTATTGGGGATACTGCGAGCATATATTATCTACGTTCACCAGAAGTGGCGTACAATTCTTACTTTAGAGCGGTTGGCATTCAGGGTGATATGAGTAGCTATATGCCATCTAACAGAGCTCATGGTATTTGTCCATGTATTTCTATTTAATGGAGGCGACGACACATGAGATATTATAAACTAATTAATAACAATGAATTTGTTGGTATCGGAACGTCGCTAGACATGCGTAGATTTCAAAAGAAGCATGGCATTTTTCTTGTATGCGACGAGTCTGAAGCTCAATACATGCAATGCAATGGTGCGATCTATCGTGCTACTTGGATGCTGCCAGCAGATTCCAATGCAAAAGAAGTCCCTGTGATTCAGATTACAGAGATTTCGCAGGAAGAATATGAAGCTTTATATAATGCTATCAGGTCTAATAAGCAGATTGAGATCGAGCAAGAAGAGCCTGAACAAGAGGCTACAAACGAGAATGATGGCACTGATATCACAATTGATTATGTAAAAGAAGCAAGTTAAAGAAATGAAAACAGAATGTAACAAAATGATTACAAATGGTTTTGATGTTGAACTGAGTGACAATCAATCGCATCATTTTTCTTTAACGGTACAAGACCAATTGAATTTAATTACTTCGTCTCAAATGGTTGCAGACGGAGCAAAAACTATTCCCTATCATGCAGATGGGGAATTGTGCAAATATTATACTTCCGAAGATATGGAAAAGATTATTGCCAAGGCAAATGCTTTCAAAACATACCATGTTGCGTATTTTAATTCGTTAAAAACGTATATTGGTTCATTACGCAGTATGACAAAAGTCGCAGCAATTACTTATGAAAGTAGTATTCCGAGTAAATATCAGTCGGAAGTTTATATTGCTTTAAAGTCTGAATTAGGACTGTAATTAACAACAGGGGCACTTGCTATATAGAGTGCCCCTGTTGTAATAATGGAAAATAATGGAGGTGAAACGATGCCTTACATAAATACTGTGGACATTAACGGAACAACATACAATTTAGAAAACTTGACAGACGGAAATTATGTTGTTGATTTACCAGAGCTAAAACAGAATGGCGTATTTTTGCTTCAAGGAGATGTCGAGGATAAGCTGAATAGTTATCAGTCAAACAAGCCACTTTCGGCAAATCAGGGCCGTGTATTAAACGAGCAGGATAATCAGTTAGATACGAAAATTGCTAATTTGACGAGCTCTGTAAACGAAAAAGATACAGAATTGGAAAATAAAATTAAACAGTTGTCGGCAGATATGAAAGGAAAAGACACAGAGCTTGACGGAAAGATTACAACGCTAACTAATAGTTCTAAACAGAAAGATACAGAATTAGACGGAAAAATCACAACGCTAAGAAGCGACATGAAGTCTGGCGATGCATCTACATTATCCAGCGCAAAGACATACGCAGATAGCCAGTCTAGTGCATCTCTTTCTTCTGCAAGAATATGCTGATACTGCTGTTGCAAATAGCAAGACGGAAACTTCCACTGAGCTCAATAAAAAGTTAGACAAAACGGGTGGCAAAGTTTCTGGGGATTTAGAAGTTACTGGTGCTTTGACTGCAGATCAAAAGCTTTATGCAAAATATGGAGTTACAATTTATCAGCGTGGAGATGTCTCAAAAGAGATTACTGCTGTATGTACAGGAGAGAATGCGGGAAAAATTGTTGGCAAGTCAGAAAGTGATCTAGCAAGAATTGCAGTTGGGGCTCCTGTGAATGATGACGATGCGGCCAATAAAAAGTATGTCGTTGATGCTATTGCTTCTGGTGGTTTTGGCGCACTAGATGGGGCTACATTTACTCCATCTGTTTCTTCCGAAGGCGTTTTGAGCTGGACAAACGACAAAGGGAAAACCAATCCTACAAGCGTAAATATTAAAGGGCCAAAAGGCGATGCGTTCACGTATGCTGATTTTACTTCCGAGCAGCTTGCTGCTCTAAAGGGAGAAAAAGGAGATAAAGGCGATCCCGGAGACCCACTATCTGTTTTAAATGCCTATCCGGTTGGCTCTATTTATATGAGTGTAAATAGCACAAGTCCAAAAACACTCTTCGGGGGCGGCACATGGGTGCAGATTCAGGGCAGATTTCTGTTGGCTGCGAGCACGGCCTATAAACCCGGCACAACAGGTGGCGAAGCAACACATATGTTGACGGAACAAGAAATGCCAAACCACAGACACGTTATTTATGCTCCGAATGATGGTGGTGAGGAAAATGCAGCAATTGGCTTTCCAGAAGCAGGTAGTAAAAACACATACTATGCTGAGGCCAGCAAGACAGAAGCTGCTGGTGGTGGGCAAGCCCACAATAACATGCCACCATACTTGGCTGTATATGTTTGGAAGCGCACAGCTTAACAGTGCAATTAAATACTAAACAAGAAAGGGGTTGAGCAAGTGTCAGGGAAAATCTTTAATACGCGAGTAAAGAATAAACGTGATTCAGTTAGCAACTGGACTGATAAAAATCCAATTTTACTAGATGGCGAAGTAGTGGTCGTTGATAGCACTGATGGTGAAAGCCGATTTAAAATTGGTGACGGGACAAAGCATTATTCAGAACTCCCATTTCAGGACGAGTATTTGCAGAATGAAATTAATAATAAAGCTGCAATTGAAGCAGGAGTCTACACTGCTGTTGCGTCTAGCTCTGATGGAGTTGCTTACACGTCAACAGTCCCCGGAATTAGCGAGCTGAGTGCAGGTGCGAGTTTTATCATGATTCCTGACAAGACTAGTGCGAGCAAGGAGCCAACACTAGATGTCAATGGACTCGGTGAAAAAAAATTCGGCGTAGACTAAGCGCCATTACAACTAGCCTGCAGTCTGGATATAGCAACACTTGGATTTCTGCCAACAAGCCATTTCAAGTTGTGTATGACGGTACTGCTTGGGTTGTAGAAGGCATGGCAAAACCAGTTGGTGCAGACGTATATGGTGCAGTGCCTCAAGCCACGGCAGATGCTTCTGGCAACGTCATTACAGATACGTATGCAACAATCGCTATGCTTCAAAATATGCTTCCAAAAGTGACAACAATTACATTAGCGTCGGGTTGGAATGGTAATGCAAGCCCATATTATCAGGACGTTACGCTTAGTTGTGCAACCGAAACTAGTGTCGTCGATCTTCAGCCAACTCCAACGCAACTTGCTTCTTGGCAAGATGAAGGATGGGCATTTACTACTCAGAGTGGTAATGGGACTGTACGAGTTTATGTCGCTGGTGGAAAACCTAGTGCGTCTATTAATATACAAGTTAAAGTTCAGGAGGTGACTGTTGTATGAGTGGTTTATACGGCAATGCAACAGGCGGATTTGGAAATCCTCAGACTTATATTTTAACAGACGGAAATGGGAAAGAAATCACTGGCGTTTTAGTAGAGAATGTAACAGTTTTTGATGCAACAACTGATGATGTTAGACTTGGAAAGACATATGCTGCAGATGAAGGTGTTAAGGTTGGTACAAAGGATATTCCAGCGTATCATACGACAACGGGAGTGTATTACGTTCCAGCTAATTCAGAACTTAAAATTGTTATGACAAACGGAGATAGATGTGATTATACAGAACTGCAGGCAATGGTAATGCCCTACAATTCTAGTGTAAATGATAGCAATGCTGTTAATAGAGTTGCTATGAAGGATAAAGTATATAACGTAGGAGAAGCAACTGCTATATCTACAGTTACGAAAGACGTTGCAAGCAGTTCTATATCATTTGGATTAACAAATGGCGAACAGCCAGCGGTGATCAGGTATTTTACTTATAAGGAGGAGTCATAATGTCAGAAAGACGTTATCAATATTGCTACGCGGTAATTGACCCATCGCTTAACGACATGTGTGTTGGGGTTGAAGATACAACTTTGAATTGCGACGACGACCCGAATTATATTCCAATTAGTCCATATAACGAGGAGTATCTTTGTAAGTATTATGATAGAGCCACAGGCAAGTGGTATCTTGAAGCAGAACATGTCAATGAATGGACACCAGATTAACGAATAATAAAAGTTTTCATCTTCTTTAAGGAGGAATTTGTTATGGATGGCACATTTGACCCGACCTATAGCTCTAACCAAATTTGGGTAGATACGAATGTAAATGAATGTTTGACAACTCATTTGGATGACATGGAAGATAATATTTCTTCTTTACAGACCAGTAAGGCAAATGTGAGTCATACCCACAGCGAATATGCGCCTGTGAATCATTCTCATTCTGATTATGCTCTTACGACACATAAGCATTCCGCCTCTGATATTACAAGCGGAGTTCTTCCTATCTCTAACGGCGGTACTGGAGCAAATTCTGTTGCTGGTGTACTGACGAATCTTGGAAATATTGGGAAAGTGTATTCCGTGATGCCAAGTAGCAAGCGTGTCGCAAGGATGGAAATGGTAACGCTCGCTTCATTAACGCTACCTGCAGGTGTTTATGTCATTACTGGGAATCATCAATGGGCAGCAGATGGTGCTGGGTGCATGTACATTTCAAGAATTATGAAATCTGATGATAGTGTAGTGTATTGCATTGTACGTAGTGACATGATTGGTGGCGGTGGAGCTACTGCTGCTGCAGTTGTAGACATTTCAGAAACTACGACTATCAAATATGAGACTTATCATCAATACACTAGTGCAACAAACGCTGAGGCAATTCGTTTTTGCGCTGTCAAGATTAGATAATATCATTTGGGAGGAATTCTTATGAACGGTACATTCGATCCTACATATAGCTCCAATCAGATTTGGATTGACACTAACGTTGACAAATGTCTTACAACTCATTTGGAAGATGTGAGCGTTGCTATTTCGTCTTTGCAGACAGGAAAGGCGGATATTGCCCATGTCCATAGTTATAATGCTCTGACGGATAAACCAACAATTCCTACTACGCTTCCAGCAAATGGAGGTAACGCAGATACTGTTGACGGCAAACACGCAAGTAGTTTTGCAACAACAAGTTCTGTTTCTGCAATTCAAAGTTTAGTTAATGGTACTACGGATATTGTAACTGCCGAGGGGACTTCTGGAAATTTGACTTATCGAAAATGGAAAAGTGGGACTTCAGAAGCATGGTATTATGAAGAGCTTGGAGAGCTATCTTTAACTACAGGAATGGCTGGTGGAGTGTACTCTAGCACAGCTTGTAATGGACGTGTTGTGAATTTCCCGTCTGGGCTATTTGTTAGTAAACCATTGGCCGTGAGCAACGTGTATAGCGATGGATATACCTTTAGTCAAGTAGCGGGGGCTGACAGTACTAGATTGATTTATCGCATTTGGTCTCCATATCCTATAACCATTTCTGGAACGGAGATTGTAATTCACATTATTGGAAGATGGAAGTAACGTTAGGAGGTTTGCAACATGAATGGAACATTTGATCCTATGTATTCAAGTAATAATATCTGGGTAGATACAAATCTTGATGTTTGTTTGACTAATAACTTGGAAAGCATGGTAACAGACATCTCATCCTTGCAAACGAGCAAGGTAGATAAAGTGGACGGCAAGGGATTGTCTTCTAATGATTACACAAACACAGAGAAGAATAAACTTGCTGGTATTGAATCTGGAGCTCAAAAGAATAAAGTAACCGGGGTAAAGGGAAACGCCGAATCTACATATAGGACTGGCAATGTCAACATAACTCCTGCAAATATTGGAGCTGCTGCAAGCACTCATACTCACAATAAGTCTCAAATTTCTGGACTAATTGAGCCGTCTGATTATGTTATTGCTTCTGGTGCTTCTGGACAATGGACATACAGAAAGTGGAATAGTGGGATTTCAGAATGTTGGAGGCAAATTACTGGCACGATTACATATTCTTCTACGTGGAATGGGTTCAAGTTATTTGAAGGGAGTGCTGATTGGCCGTCTGGCATGTTTGTTCAGAACCCTACAGCTCTTTATAATTGCTACATTGGTTCTGGATATGCTATTGCCGCGAGAGGTGGTCTATCAACAACTACAAGATTCAGATGGCAAGCCATTGGAACAGATGGAGATTCTAATGTTGGGTATGTAATATACGTTCACGCAATTGGAAGATGGAAATAAAATCAAATAAAAGGTGCAGAGGCATTAATTCTGCACCTTTCTTATATTGAAAAACAAGGAGGGGATACAAAAAAATGTCAACAAAAAAATACAAATTACAACTCCTATTGTAACATCAGTTAATGGACAAACTGGTGATGTGACACTTGATATTTCTGGTGGCGGCACAGGAAACATGAAAAAATTAACGTTTACTGGTGCTGTTACTGGTGAATATGATGGTACTACTGATGTTAGCATTGATATACCAAGTGATGTATATATTGCCCAGATTAACGCAACAAGTAGCATTTTAGTTAACGATTATGATGAACTAGTAAGCGCAATAAGGAGTCATAAAATTATAATATTGCTTATTGGAGAAACTGCTGTACTTGCCATTACTGCTGATTTCGATTCTACAAAAGTTACATTAGGCGTTCCAAATCAAGAATCTTTTATTAATTTTACTATTGCAAAAGATACTAAAAAACTCGCAGCATCGTATTTATATCACTTTAGTATGAAAATACAGGAGGGAGTTGACCCAAAATCGGGTGTAGTGTACTTCGACGAGGCTACAGGGTTATGTTCTACTAAAGATAGTGTTTCTCCAATTGCTACCACCTCAACTGCCGGAACAATCAAAGTTGGCAACGGCTTGTCCATCTCCGATGACGGCACTCTATCTGTCACGACTGCAACATATTACACTGGCACGGCTGATCCGGTTAACACTCTTGGGGCAGACGGTGACTTATACTTGAAAACGGAGGGATAATGAATGAACGAGTTAATTTATCATACCATCACGCCGACTGCGGAGGAAGTCGGTGGGGATTATATGCTAATCCTGACAGCAGACAGTACTATTGAAGAGATTGTTCAGTATATCCTATCCAGCAAGGTAATCTGGTTTTACGACGGAACGTTGTATCATCAAGTATTTGCGTTCGAGGACGTCGAAAATGCCATGATCGTGTACTACTACAGGACGGATGGAAGCGTAGCGTCGTACCGGGTAGGTGACGGCGAATGAGAGTCGAAGGTCGGCAACTCAGAATCGTATATGACAACGCCGCACAATATTTGACGGCAGATAACTGTGCAGTCGGTGTGAAGTCTTACGGTACGGGCGTTGTCATCAAATCTACTGCGAAATCTGGATATGCCATTTTGAATGACGCCGCAAAAGCTGTCCTATTTCCAAATGCTGTAGCGAAACCGGTTAAAGCGGATAGCCGTATCGCTTGCGGCGCGTCTGTAAAAAACAAAAATAACTACTGTAGTCTTGAAATTAATGGCACAGAGGTGCATAAAGTTCTGTGCGCAGATGAAGTCGGCGAACAGGATGGGCTTACTAGCGCGGCGATCACAAGTGCGACGTCTGCGGCGACGATCCGGTATCATCTGCACATTGATAATCTTTTGTAGCGGCCGCCTGCTCTGTTGGTCAACTTACTCTGTACTTCAAGCGTTATTCTTGTTCGGCGATTGCTAGTGGCAATGGTGTAATGTCCGCTTCCGTTTCTGAGACCGAGCCTTGGGATGGGCAAAATGTTAACTTTTCTGCCAATCTTGTTCAAGGAGCTACTTGGGTTGGTTGGTATTCTGATGCCGCTTGCACGAATCTTGTAAGCACGGATCAAAATTATTCAGTTAGCCCAACATCGGATTTAACATTATATGCCAAGGCTACGCATGATGCAGAACTATTTACATGTGCGGCAGTTGCTGGTGCAAATATATCATCTGTTAACATAAGCGACTCAACAGTCCCAGCGAATGGCAGTTGCACATTCTCTGCGATGGCTAATGCTGGATGTGCTTTTGAAGGATGGTATTCAGATGAAAGCTGCACAAACTTAGTGAGCACAGAGAATCCATATACAGCCACTATTATTGCGAATACAACATTGTATGCTAAAGCTCATATCATCAATTTTAATATTAGCGTTGAACAGTCAGAGTATGGATCAGCAGATGTAAATACATCAATAGCTCAATATGGAGATAATGTTACATTTATAGCTACTCCATCATCTCAAAGATATGATTTTTTGGGGTGGTATGCTGATGCCGCATATACAAATTTGGTTTCTCTAGATAATCCTTATAATTGCACTGTGACAACGGATATAAAGTTATATCCTAAATTCGGATTAAAGAATTACAACTTAATTGTACATCCAACAGGGTATGATAAAATCAATTTTAATGGTGTTACAAATATAGAGAACGTTGAAATCCTCTACAAAAATTCTAGCAAAGAAACTTCAACGGACACGGTTGCTATATGGGCTATTGGCGAACTTAATAAAAGCGACAATCCTGCTTCCGTTGGATTTTTTGTTGACGGGGCTAAGTTTTCTAGCATTCCAACTAACGCCACGATTACAAATATCAATGTTTCCATGAAAGTAAAGGCAGATGGTAATACGGGCGCATCTATTACAAGTAACACTTCACGTGGGTTTTATACCGCAAAAAAAGAAATAAACGGCGATAGCTTTTCCTACGCTCAAATTGGTACTACAAAATATAAAGACGTTGTTATAAAGTTGAATGAAGATTCAGAATATTCATACTATTTAACTTATACGATATCTAATGAAGAGGCTGGGAAATGGACTGCTGCTGATTTGAAGTCGGGTAGTTTTGGTATCGTATGGTTAGTTTCTTCGCCTAGTCTTGTTAATAACGGCGGCGTTTGCAAACACTTGATCCATAACATAGATATTTCAGTTTCTTATACTCTACCTGAAGGATATATTACATCTACCGCATTGTATTTCAAGGCCAACGGGTCATATAAATCCGCGACAAAGGTCTATAAGAAAGTATCAGGCACTTGGGTTGAGCAAACAGAGGTTGCAAGCCTGTTCGATGGCACGGCGAGTGGAAACTCCACCAACTATGTGTATGGCGGGAGTGTTTAATTAAAATTAACAAAACAAAGTATTAAGAAGGCGTTGGTTTATTCCAGCGCCTTTATTATATATTAAAGGAGGTTGAACGAATGGCAAATAAAATTTTTAATACTCGTATAAAAAATAAAAGAGATACCGAAGCCAACTGGACGAGTAAGAATCCTGTTTTGCTGAATGGTGAAATTATTGTTGTTGATACGGCAAGCGGTGAAACAAGGTTTAAGGTCGGAGATGGTGCGAAGAAGTATTCTCAACTTCCATTTCAAGATGCAGCTACGCTTGGAAACTATGTCCCAACTACGAGAAAGGTCAATAGCAAAGCTCTAAGCTCAGATATCAGCCTGACCGCTTCAGATGTAGGAGCCCTGCCTAGCACGACTACGGCGCTTAAGAATCCTCATGCTTTGACTTTTACTGGCGCTGTTACTGGCAGCTATGATGGTAGCGCAGCTAAGTCAGTAGCGATCCCGTCTGTGGATTCGTCTTTGTCTAGTACATCAACAAATGCGATTCAGAACAAGGCGGTTAATACAGCTCTTAGTGGCAAAGCAAGTACTGCTGTTGCTACGAAAAGTGCTAATGGTTTAATGTCTTCTAGCGACAAATCAAAATTAGATGGCATTGCCGATGGAGCCAACAAAACGATTATTGATTCTTCTCTAAGCACCACTTCTACCAATCCAGTTCAAAACAAGGTTATCAATACTGCTTTATCTGGGAAGGCTTCCACTTCTGTTGCGACTACGAGTGCTAATGGATTGATGAGTGCGTCTGATAAGACAAAACTCAACGGGATCGCTACTGGCGCAAATAAAACGACTGTTGATTCTGCGTTAAGTACGACATCGACTAATCCGGTGCAGAATAAGGCGGTTAAGGCTGCTTTGGACAGCAAATTAAATACAAGTGGCGGCACGCTGACCGGCAACCTTAGTGGGCAATACATCACCGGTACATGGCTGCAATCCACAGCGGCGACTGATCTGGGCAAAACACCGGGCAAGATCGCGGTGCTGGACGAAAGCGGCTGGGTACTATCGCACGCCAGCGGAGATTAAGACAGATATTAGCGTAGACACGAAGACAATTATTGACACAATTTATCCAGTCGGATCAATTTATATAACGTTAAATCAAACATCCCCATCAAAACTATTTCCGGGAACATATTGGAAACAAATTAAAAATAGGTTTTTATTATCTGCAAGTTCAACATATTCTGCTCTGTCTGTCGGCGGCGAGGCTACACACACGCTGACCAAAAATGAAATCCCGGAACACCAGCACAGCATTTGGTATCCAAACGCGGGCGGAGAGAAAAGCGCAGCAATCGGCTATCCGGAGGCTGGCAGTAAAAACACTTGGTATGCAGAGGCCAGCAAAACGTCCAGTGCTGGTGGTGGGCAAGCCCACAATAACATGCCTCCGTACTTGGCCGTATATATGTGGGAAAGAGTTTACCAAATGCAAGCAAGTGGAAGCTATAACGAGGATGTTTACTTTCTTTATGGAGTATAGGAGGAATAAAATTATGGAAATGTTAACTCTAATTATCTCTTTATCAATTATTATGTGGTACATTATTGATCGTTTCAAGGAAATGTGGGAAGGCACAAAGTATGGCAAGTATATCACTATGGCTGTTTCTGCAGTGTTCGCATTCGCCATTTCTTTCGGCTTTGGCGTAGATATTATTCTTGCTCTAGGTCTTGTGCAGGAGGGTTCTGTGATTGGCACAGTGATTACCGCACTTGCTCTAATGTCTGGCAGCTCTGCTGTCTCTGAAATCATTGAAAGAGTTAAGGGCGGACAGTAATATATTGAGGTGATTTAAATGGAAATTATTGAAGCGTTTGCGACACAAAATAAATGTTATAAGATTGGTTCAACATTTACTCCAAGTGGTTTGATGTTGCATAGCGTTGGATGTCCACAGCCTAGTGCTGCGGTGTTTGCTCGTAACTTTAACCAGTATCAGCCGGGTGGTCAATCAGTTTGCGTACACGCATTTATTCAGGCAGATGGCTCTGTATATCAGACATTGCCTTGGTGGATGCGAGCATGGCACTGCGGCGGTGCAGCGAATAATACGCATATTGGCGTGGAAATGACTGAGCCGAGCTCTGGAATGAGCTATGCTGAGGCGGCTGAACAGATTGCTGGAACATATCATGCAGCCGTAGAACTGTTCGCGCAGCTTTGTAATACTTATGGTCTTGACCCACTAGCTGACGGCGTGATTATTGGTCACGCAGAAGGTCATCGCAGAGGTGTGGCCAGCAACCATGCAGACCCAGAGCTTTTGTGGAACACATATGGCATGGGTTATACCATGGATGGGTTCCGTCAGGATGTATATGAGTCCATGAACAAAAATAATGGAAATGATGAAGAGGAGGAAGACGTAATGAGATACAATACTATTGATGATATCCCTAGCTGGGCAAGAGGAACTATTAGTGATATGATTGATGAAGGTTTAATTTCTGGCACTGGTGGAGGCAATCTTGATTTGTCTGCTGATATGATACGTATGCTGTATGTCATGAAGCATATGTTTGATGCATGCAATAAGCATTATGAGACAATCGAAGATATCCCATCTTGGGCGCGTGACACCGTGCAGCATTTAATCGACACTGGTGCAATTGCTGGCACTGGTAATGGCAAACTAGATATATCATATGATATGCTGCGCATGTTGGTTGTCTGTCAGAGAATGTTTGATTCTAATCATAGTACGGACAATAAAGAGAATTAATTTTATAAACAAATAGCCTATATGAAGTAGTTATATGGGCGAGGGAGTGTAGCAATACACTCCCTCATTTTTTATGGACAAAAAGGAGGGATAATATGAAAAAATTAAAAGGTGTTGATGTGAGCGAATGGCAAGGACAAATTGATTGGGATGCAGTAAAAAAGGATGAAATTGATTTTGCAATTCTTCGATGTGGCTATGGAATGAACTTAGAAGAACAAGATGATATTTGGTTTAAAAGGAATGCTTTAGAATGCGAAAGAGTTGGTATACCTTATGGTGTGTATCTGTACAGTTATGCAGATACAGTAGAAAAAGCTGCTTCGGAAGCAACACATGTACTTAGATTGATAAAAGGTCGTAAACTTGAATATCCCGTTTATTATGATTTAGAAGACGTTAATACTACTGGGAAATGTAGTCAAGATTTAATTCTTCAAATGTCTAAAAAATTTGTTGGCATTTTAGAAGACGCTGGTTATTGGGTTGGTATTTATGCCAATTTATATTGGAATGAGGCATATCTGACTGATTCTTGGTATGACACTAAGGCAAGATGGATTGCTCAATATAATTCTGAATGTCAGTATAACAAGGACTATGGAATTTGGCAGTATTCTAGTTCTGGAATTGTCAATGGTATTTCTGGATGCGTTGATATGAACATTTCTTATTTTGATTATCCTGCATTGATTAGAGAAGCTGGTAAAAATGGATTAACTTTTTCGCAAAGTCAAACAGAAACAGTTTATACTGTAAAATCTGGTGACACTCTTTCTGACATTGCCACAAAATATGGCATTACATATCAACAACTTGCTTCCTACAATGGAATTTCTGATCCTAATGTTATTTATATAGGACAAAAGATTCTTGTTCCAAATACGGAATCAGTTGTTGCTTCAGGTAAAACATTAGATGAAATTGTATTGGAGGTATATCGAGGCGAATGGGGAAATGGTTTAGAACGTCAAGCACGCCTTGAAGCAGCGGGATATGACTATCAAATAGTACAAAACAGAGTAGATGCTCTATACAGTTAATAACAAAAAATTGTATATCGTAGTTTAAAGGAGAAGCCACATGGTTTCTTCTTTTTATATTTAAAATTAGTGTAAATATGAATCTCTCGGAAAGGAGGAATTGTTATGCGTGTCATAAGTTTTGATCAAAGCACACGTCGTTCTGGTTATGCCATATTTGAAAACGGTCAATATATAGAATCTGGCGTTGTTGATATGAACAAGAGCAAATTAGAAACAGATAAAAGATCTTTTGAAATGGCGAAAGAACTTTGGAAGGTTATTAAAAAGTATAAACCAGAGAAACTTGTTCTAGAAAATGTGCAACAACAATCGAACCCAGCGACTATGATAATTTTGGCAAGATTGGCTGGTATGATAATTGGTTATGCGGAAGCTCATAATGTCAATGTGCATATTTTGTTGCCAAGCCAATGGCGCAAAGCATTAGGATATTCTCAGGGGGCGAAAGTAACGCCAAGAGCTTAAGCAACAGAGTATTGATTATGTAAAAGAAAATTTTGGTCTTGATCTATCAGAAGATGAATGTGAAGCAATTTGCATAGGAGTTGCGGCGCATAAAATTTATAATTTCGCCAACGAAGAAGTTTGGGGCGAAGATTAAATACGAAAATTAATAACAAAACGTTATTTAATATATAAAATTTTGAATAAAAATGGAGGAACAATTATGAAAGTTAATACATTTGTTAAGAAAGTTAAAGAAGGACAGTTCAACAATGCAGCAGATATGATTAAGGTTTGGTATATTCCAATTCAGACTAAACATGATATTGCATTACGCACTTTAGAAAAATGTTCTGCGGACAATAATGGCTATTTCTATGTGGACGATTTTGAAAAAAATATTTATTTTTCTATGTTTGCGTTCAATGCCTATACAGGCGTAGATATTGGCGAAGATTTCGAAGCGCTGCTAAAGGAGTATGACATGCTACGCAGCAATGATATTTTAGACACAGTTGAGCAACTGTGCAGGAAGGATTACAACCATGTTGAGGAAGTGTTGCATTATGAAGAGAAAAAATTAATGCGTCAGAATTCAATTGAGGCTTCGTTTGCGCAGATGGCTAATGGAATTAGTTCAAGCCTGACAACTTTAGCAGATGCTCTTGCTAAGAAGGTTGATGGTTTCGATATCAATAGCATCCTTCCAGAAGGTGCAGATATTGATGAGCTTAAGCACACTTGATAAATTAAAATAATTATTTTATAGGAGTTGATGGCATATGGCCGCAGAAAAAACATTAGGCGATGCTATACAAAAACTAATAGATAATGTCGAAACTGTTAGTGAAATTGCAGGAAACATATGTAGAATGCAAGCAGAAAAAGATTTTAATGACGCAGCAAAAACGGCAGTAGACAAATATTATGAATACAAAAATGGAGCTTATACAAAGTATGGGAGACAACATAATTTGTATGATATTTATAAAGTAAATTCTGATTTAAAGAAAAGAGGAAGAACATTTACTCTAACAACAAATATTGATATGAATTCTGCTCCGTTGGAAGGTGCATACCATAGTAACTCAAGTAAACACCAAGGCGGTGGTTCTTGGGAAAGTGGTGGCCAAGTTGAAGGCGATTATGTCTTCGAGAATTTCTTACAAGGCGAACACCCATGGACATATTTTAAAGACGGAGAATATATGTATGGTGAAACTGTGGCAAAGAAATTCCAGACGAATTTTTAAAAGATTTTATTAACAATTACGGCAGTAGATATTTTGAAGATAATTTTCAAAAAACAATAGCTCAATTGCTAAAAGTATATTTATAAAGTAGGAGGTGATTCTTTTGGCAGAAGCGAGTTATACTTCGAAAATTAAATATAGTATTGATGATCTTATGAGTAGCCTTGTTGCATGTAAGACTCAAGCTGAACAGGTGGATGGAGTTTTAGCAAACATTGGCAAGCGTGGAAATCTTAATAATTTTATTAAGCAGTTTGTCGCTATGGACGATGCTGTTAAGGCACTTAGGAAAGATTTGGATTCCGTCAAAGCAGGTCTTGGAGATAAGCTTAATAGCGGATATATGAAGTCTTTTGATAAAATGGTTGAACAGATGTCTCAGATTTCAGAGTTGTCTAAAAACGTTTTTACTGGGCTTAGTGGTGTTAATTTAAAAGACAAAGGTGCGACGAAAGAATTACTGAGCTACGCAGAGCAATTAAATACAATCCTCAAGAACGTTGGCATTGATAAACAAATTGACTTAGACCTTTTTAACACTAAAAGTGTTGAAGAACAGTTTAATGCATTAATCCAATATGCCAGCGAGTTAAATGGTAAATTAAATATCGCATTTGGCGAGATTGATTTATCTAAAGTTGGAGATAATATCAAGTCTGCTGGGGATGAAGTGTCTAGCGATATCAAAGATGCAGGTAATAAAATTTCCGAAGAAGTTCAACGACAAATTGATGAACTGGAAAAACAAAAGGCAAGATATCAAGAAGCATTAGACATTTTTAATGGCAAAGACAAAAGAGTAAAAACAACAAAGAAAAATGATACTACTGTTCTAGCTGGCCTTGTTGAAGATTTTAAAAAAGCAGAGCAAGAACTTGCGGAATTAGAGAGAACTGGCAAGTCAGGGAAAGAAGAAGCTTTTGTAAGAAAAATAAAGGCAGCAAGCCAGTTAAAGAGCACAATGGATTATGTGTTCGAGCATGGTAGCGATGACGCTACGGCATATGCTGCAAATTCTAGAGAATATGATAGGGCCGAAGAGTTTTTAGAAGAGTTTAGAGCAAAGCAGAATGCTACGCTTGAAAAGATAAAGAGCGAGTATAAGCAAAAAATTGCAGATATTAATTTAGAAATAGACAACCTTAAAAACATTGAAAATCCAGATGATTTTGTAGAAAAAGAAAATGGAACTTCGGAAGAAAAAAAGATTTCTTTATATGATGAGTTAAATAAAAGAGTTAAAGAATATGTCTCGTTATTGTCAGGGACAGACGAAGGGGCCCAAAACGAAGAGAAGTTAATGGCACTTGTCGATGAAATTAAAGAAGTTTCTCAGGCGTCTAAAGAGGCAGGGACTGCAATTGAACAGATCTTTTCAGATTTAGACTTTGGAGACATTACCGGAGCCGAAGCACTTTCTAAAATCTGTGAGCTACTTAATGTTGAAATCCCTACGGCTGCACAAAAAAGCGCAAAAGAAGTTAGCGGTGTAACTGGCGAGCTACAAGAATTATTAAATGTTGCGTCGGGGCAAGAGGTTGGTTATTCAAAAGGTAGCGGCGACGCAAAAGAGTCTATGACGCTTTTTGGCGCGGACAAAGTGGTAAGTTCTTTTTCTGGGAAGGATTTTCAGGTAGATACAGACGCAATAGTATCACAACTTGTCAACAATCTAAAAGAAAATATCGTAATGTCTTTGCACAATCACCCAGATGGAATGAGTGCATTTACGCCGTCGGATATTAATTCATTTACCAAGTTGTTTTATGACCAAGGCACAAAAATTAATGGTATCATTGCAGATGGCGTTGTTAAAACAATTGATTTTACTGGCATTTCTAAAGAAATGGCCATCAAAATTGGAGAATCTTACTCTCAAAATTTAAAAGCAGCTACAAAAGAATTTCCTCTGATGGAATATAATGACGGAGAAGTTGGATTAATAAAAGGAGCAGAAGAAAAAGCGGCGCAAGCGGGCATTTCATATGAACAGTTGATTGCTGCGTTTAATGAAAAAGTCAATCAAGCCCTAGATAAGGCGTTTACAGACAATGGGTTAGCTTCGACTGTTAAGACATATACAATGGAACAGCTACCAGAGTTGTCATCTTATTTAGCCGAAATACAAAAGAATGGAGAAAATTCTGTTGCACCAATTGAAAAATTAAAAAGTTTATTGGCAACATTAAATCCATCGCACACCGCCGATTGGGACAAGTTTAAAGATATTTTTAGCTCGTTCGAGAGTGGAGAAATTGACTCTACTAATGCTTGGAATCAAAGCGTAGCTAGAATTAAGGAAATCGAAGCGCAAGCAGCAGAAGCACATCAAAAAACTACTGAGGCTATCAACGAGGAGACTACCGCGCAAGAAAAGCTTAATCAGATTCAGTCTGGGCAGCCTTCAACTCAGTCTAATCAAATGGACAATCAAACCGCGCAGCTTGAAAAAGAAAAAGAGCTTATGCAAGAAATTGCCGCTCTTAAAGAAAAACTAAATGCTATTCCGACAAATCCTGTTGACGCTTCCGAGCTTGACGCGGCACAAAAACAAGTACAAGAATTGGAAGAAGAAATCCTTCGTATGGAAGGTGCTTTAGATTCGTGGAAGAATAGTTATTACGACATCCAAAATGCTCTAGATAATTCTGTCCCGATGAGCGAAGTCGATAATATGACTTCAAATGATGTCGTAGATGAATATAGAGCAAAAATTGAAAATTTGTCTTCTGTAATTAATGAATTAAAAACCAAGCTTGCTGAAGCAAAAGTACAATTAGGTAGTGCGACAGAAGCAAAGCAAAAAGGCACCGATGCGGCAGAGCAAGAGTTGGCAGTAGAGAAACAACAAAATGAAGAAGCAAAGCAACAATTGGAAACGCAACAGCAAATTACAAAAGAAAAAGAAAAACAAAATCAGAGCGATGCGTCAAAGGTTTCGAAGACAGCAACTGGTGAGATTGCTAATGGTCAAAATACAGGAGATCCTGCAACGACTGCTCCCGAAGTAGCCAGCGTTAGTGGTGTACAGGAATCATTTGCGGCGGCGACGGAACAAAAAAATCAGTTTGTTGAAGCTAATGCACGAGTTAAGGAAAGTGCGGAAGCTTCTGCGGTTGCTATAGAAAAAGAAATAGAAAAGGCGAGAGAAGCGAGCGAGGCTTTCGCGTCAGCCACTCAAGCGAAAAATGATTTTGCTAATGCAAACCAAAATGTAAAAGATAGCGCGGATAAAACTGCTGAATCACTTGGAAATGAAGCTGATTCCAGCAAGGGCACAAGAAAAGGGATAACTTCTCGTTCTAGTAGTTCTAAAAGTTCTAACGACAGCTATAAAGAACTAGACAATTATAAAACATTAATAGATGCAAATCAAAGCTATCTTCTGCTTTTAGGAAAATTGATACGGAAGTCTTCGTAGATAAAGATAGTGATCTTGGCCAGTTAAAGAGTAGATATGAAACTCTATCAAAGGAGATACAAGATCTAACAAAGTCCGAAGAAGCCTTTGGTAAAGTGTCAGAAGATGACATGCAAAGGTTGAGTGCTGCGACAAAGCAGCTCATGAGCGATTTTGAACAGTACGCAAAGGTAAAGAAGGACTCAGCAAAGCAAAGCAATACTTTGTATGGGGCAGATGTTGTCGGACAAGTCGAAACAAAGCATACTGGGTTAATTAATAGCGTTAATAGCAAAGGCTATGCCAATGCCTCCGGGGTTACTACTCAATTACAGCAATACGAGCAAGCATATCAAAGAATAATTACACTTCAAAAAGAGCTTGCAAACATAGACATCACTTCGGATTTGGGTAAGCAAAAGGCCGCAGAGTTTGATAGTGCAGTTGAGTCATTTAATAAATATGGCAAAGCAATTGAAAATATCATTAAGAAGTCCGAAGAGATGAAAAACAAAGTTGGTAATATCACTCGTGCAGTCTCTGATGGCTTTGATATTGGCGACGAAGCAAGCAGAAGAAGTGAATTAGAAGCATTTGCTAATTCTTTTGATGGGTTAGATAAAAAATCTATTCAGTTCGCTGACAACTATTCCAAGGTTACTTTTACAATAAAGAATGGCAATGGCGAAGTAGAAAAACTAACTGCATCGTTTAATCAAGCGGGAAATGCTATTAATGCTTCCGCTAAGAATATGGGCAAAGCAAGTAGTACGCTTGGCTCTTTCTTTAGCAATGTTAAGAAAAAGTCTGGTGAAATTCTTACATACTTTACTGGCGCAAATATGGTGTATAAAACTGTTGCTCAAATTAAGCAAGGTATTACATATGTAAGAGAAATTGACGCAGCGTTAACTGAACTGAAAAAAGTTACTGACGAAACTGATGAAAGTTATAAGAGATTCTTACAAGATGCGTCTAAAACTGCTGGGCAGATCGGCTCTACCGTTAAAGATTTTACTAATGCTACAGCAGATTTCGCAAGGTTAGGATATAACATTGAACAAGCATCTGACTTGGCAAAGGCCGCTTCCGTTTATTATAACGTTGGTGATGACCTAGCCGATATTGGTGAGGCTTCTGACAGTATCATTTCTACAATGCACGGATTTGGTATTGAAGCGTCTCATGCTATGGGAATCGTAGATAAATTCAACGAGGTGGGTAAATTATTGCCCTTAGATAACTATAACGGTTAAAGGCCAGAGATGGTTTAGACCGTGGAAAGACTATGTTAATAAAAATAGCGGAAGAAATATTATAATATTGATATATTGTATTTATGGGAATATGATATTGTTCACAATACAAAATTATGTGAAGAGTTGATTAAACAATATATTGATAATAATGGGGTATTAGATGATTATAACAGTTTTAATTATTCCTATATTGATCAATTAAAATTAAATACTGATATTATTTATCCATATTTTATTAACATAGAATCCGTACAGACTGCGGGATAATAACAGTAATGTTATTATTGAAGTTATCTCTCATTAATATAATGAGCAATATACAGTCGGAACTTACGCAATAATCTAATAATAATAAAACGTAAGAAGTAGGTCGAAAGTCCTACTCGCCATTTTTTAAATGGTCAGTAATTAGTATAAAACTAATGAAAGCAACAGATTGAATAACTTCGCAATCAGTTCATCTGGCATTGGACAAGCACTTTTACGTTCTGCTAGTGCAATGTCGGAAGCAGGGAATACCATTGATGAGTCAATTGGTTTAATCACTGCCGCGAATTCGGTAGTTCAAAATCCTGAATCCGTAGGTACTGCCATGAAGACATTATCTCTTCGTATTCGAGGAGCAAAAGTAGAACTAGAGGATGCAGGTGAAGATGTTGATGGCATGGCCAATAGCGTCTCAGAGCTGCAGAAAAAATTGTTAGCTTTAACAGGCGGGAAAGTTGACATTATGCTCGATGAGAATACATTCAAGAACACTACAGAAATTTTACGTGAAATGTCTCAAGTATGGGACGACATGACGGACGTAAATCGAGCAGCCGCACTAGAATTGCTAGGCGGAAAAAGACAAGCAAATGTTTTAGCCGCCGTTATTAAGAATTTTGACTTAGTAGAAGAAGCGATACAAACATCCGCAGATTCTGCTGGTAGTGCTATGGCCGAAAATGAAAAATATATGGACAGTATTCAAGGCCATATCGATCAGTTTACAAATGCTGTTCAGACTATGTGGATGAACTTTATAAATACTGATGCTATTAAATTCCTTGTGGATGTTGGTACTGGATTAGTAAGTGTTGTAGATAAAGTTGGTGTACTAAAAAGTACTATACTTATATTGTTGGGCGTAGTTGCCCCATTAAAAGCATTTTTAAAAGCCACGGAAGGCATGTCGTTGGCAGAACGTATTGGGAAAATTGTCACGGCCATTAGGGGATTCTCCATCTCTAATATTGGCGATTCAATTAATAATTTAATTAAGACTTTAGGTCTTGCAGACACTGCATTTGCCAAATTTATTGCAAGGATAATCGAAGCAGTTGCGACAGAATATGCTGCTGCCGGAGCGACTGGCGTGTTAAAAATGGCAGTTAAGAGCCTAGAAACAGCAGTTCTAAGTGCAATAGCAAAAATTTATGTAGCATTAGGCCCTGTTGGGCTTATAATTGCAGCAGTTACAGTAGCTGTAGGTGCTCTTATTGCTGCTTATGTGGCATGGGGCCCCACTCATAAAAATTTCATTAAAAAATTAGAAGAAGAAACTGAGAATTTAAAAAATATCCGCTCGAATCTCGATTCCTTAAACTCTGAACTAGAGACTACGAAGAGCCGTATAGAAGAACTCGAATCTAAAGGCCCATTAACTCTTACGGAGCAAGAAGAGCTTGACAAATTAAAAGAGCAAAATGCCGAACTTGAACGTCAAATTCGTTTGGAAGAAGCAAGAGAAGAACGTGCTAAAAACAAGCAAGCAGAAGCTGTAAAGGGCGCATTGGATACCGATCAAGATTTCAAGACGCGACCTACTGGCACGCTTAATCTTAAAGATACAAACAATTTTGAAGACGAATTAGGTAAAGTAAAGAACGCCAAAGATAAACTAGACAAAGCGGAAGCAGAAGTGCAGGATGCCTTAGACTCTGGCATGGACACCAATAGCAAAAAGTTCCAAAAACTAGAAAAGAATTTAGAGTCTGCGCAAGAAGATTATGCCGACGCTCAGTCCAATTGGGACGAGTTTATGAAAGGCAAAGAAGAAGAATATGGCGTCAGTGACTTAGAATGGTTTGATGGGGACAATTTAACAGAGGCACAAAGGCAGTAAATGGACTTCTTAGCTCGATGCAAAATTACAATGACCGAGCAGAAATCATGTTTGGTTCTGCTGGAGCAAAAGAGTCTGCTCTTGACCGCTTATTCGGCGAGCGTGGTTCTGAGGCAGGACAAGCATTCCAAGAAGCATTTAACGCAAAAATTGAATCAGGAGAGATCAATGTTGACGTTGATAAATTCGGAGATTACGAATCTGCTATTGAAGGAGTCACTGGAGAGGTTGAGAGCTTAATTGCTGAAAATCCACAGCTTAAAGTACAATTAGACTCTCTTGGAATTAGTGCAGAAGATGTTGCAAGATATTTCTTGAACATTAGCGGTGCTATGCAACAGACTAGTGAAGCCACTTCTGTGGCTGTTAGCGACATAGCAAGCCTTACTTCTGCTTATGATTCGTATGCGTCTGTGTTACAGACAGTTAATGACATAACATTTGACGGGCAAGCGATTTCTGACGATTATTATACTGCACTTCAAGAGTATCTTGGAGATGTAACTGTTGGAGAGGAGAGCTTCGGCGATGCAATTGATACTACGAATGGCAAGGTTGTTAAGAACACACGTCTATTAAGAGCATTAATTGCACAGAAGAAAAAGAACAAAAGGCAACAGTAAGTGCGGCAAAAGCTCAAAGTCAGTCGCAGTATACAAAAGTTGTAAAACAACTACAACAGGCTGTTAAGGCAATGTATGCGGATTACAAGGCGTATGGATATGTTACAAAAGCAACTTATGATAATATTAGCGCGCTGCGTAGTCAGATACAAGCACTCAAGAATGCAGTTAAAGAATATTCAATTTTAGAGTTGAAATTATCAGATGTTACCAATGCATATGATGAATTTGAAGATGCCAAAAACAGAGATTCAGAAATGGCGTATGGCGACTCAATGGTTGAAATGCTTGAGACCATTAGCGACGGATTGTTGAGTGGCAAAGTTGGGACGGAAGCATTTAAGGCGGCATGTGAGGCATTAGTTCCTCCGAGCGTCATTGCAAACTGTAAAACTTTTGAAGAACGTCTTGACGCCATTGATGATTATTTTGAAAACTCAAAGTTTGCAGACTATTTCACTATTGATGATGATGGAAATTTTTCAATAGGCTTAAAGAACATAGAAGCATTTATTGCCGACGCGAAAGAAGCTAGTGCTTTTATTGAAAATGCGGACGGCACATTTACTCTTGATAGTAGTATAAAGAGCGTTGACGACCTTGCAAATGCAATGGGATTAACAAAGGCCGCAACTATTGCAATGTTGACAGAGCTGTCAAAATATGATGCAAGTTGGGGAGATATCGTTTCTGACCTAACTATGACAGAACTTGACAAAAAACTTAGAGATACTACCGACTCTTTGGACAAGGCACTTGCGAAGCAAGAAGAGTTTTTCAAGGCTGGTAAAGATCCACTTGGCGAAAATGCAGAAGAATATAATGCGATTCAGCAAGAAATTGATGGCGCTACAGATTCGTTGAATAATGCGCAGCAGGCAATTGTTGACAATACAAAAGCTTGGATCGATGCAAACAATACCGTTGATACTGCAAAAGAAAATGTATCAACACTTACAAGAGAATTACAAGAGTTAAAAGATGCTGGAGCTTCGGATGAAGAGATCCAAATAAAGACGGATGAGCTCGAAAAAGCAAAAGAGCAGTTAGCAGAAGCTTTAAAAATTAAATATGGTCTAGAACAGCCAACCGTAATGGATTTTCAGGTTGTATTGACTGATGTCCAATCTAAAATTGATCAGTGGAAAGAAGAAAATGCAACTCTAGTTACTGAGGTAGTTCCAAAGCTAGAGCAAGATAAAGATGGCGTTTGGAAGATCCCGGCAACGCTTGAATTAGACGAAGATCAGCAACAGAAGATTCAAGAATATGTTGATTTAAAATGACGAACAACAACTTGAGGTGTTAACTAATCAAGAAGTTGACCCAATAACTGATGGAATAACTCAGGTCAAAGAAGTCCTTGACAACATTTTGGATGCCATTCAATCTCCAGACAAAAACAAGAAGCAAGATACTAAAACAACTGATACAACAAAAACAAGCTCTGGTACAACTTCGACGAGTACTGAAAAAAGTGCAAGCACAACTTCTACTTCCCAACGTTACGGGATTTGAAGCACAAAGCCCGGATCAAGTAATTGCAGGTTGGAACGCATTAGTGGACGAGGTGGTTGTTGAGGTACAGCAATTCGCCAACAATATTTGGAGTGGCATATCTACTTTCTTTACAGAAACATTGCCAACTGTATGGGACAATTTGTGGAGCGGTATTGGAGACAAATTATCTGGTGCAGAAGAATGGGCGCAAGGACTATGGGAAGACATAAATACATTTTTCACAGACACATTGCCTCAAAAATGGGATGAGTTCTGGAACGGTGTTGGCGAATGTCTTGACGGAGTAAAAGATTGGGCTGCTAATGTAGAAGAAGGCGTTAATACATTCTTTACCGAAACGATTCCAGAAAAATGGAACGAGTTTTGGGGAAGTGTTGGGGAATTCCTTGGCGACATCCCTTACGCAGTTGGATATATATCTGCGAAAGTGGAAGAATTCTTTACAGAGACTGTCCCTGAGAAATGGGGAGAGTTTTGGGATAATGTTAGTGAAGATTTCGACAAAGTAAAACAATGGGCAAGCGATCTTAAAGATGCGGTAGTTACATTCTTTACAGAAACTATTCCAGAAAAATGGGATGAATTTTGGGATGGTGTTGGCGAAGAATTAAACAATTTAAAAGAAGACGCTATTGCTTTGAAAGATAAAGTTGTTGAGTTCTTCACGACAACAATTCCTACAAAATGGAGTGAATTTTGGACTAGCGTTGGCCAATATATTGATGGCACAATCGCGCCAGCCTTAAGCGCGGCGTGGGATAGCGTGTATGGATTCTTTACCGAGACAGTTCCTGAAAAATGGCATTCTTTCTGGGAGAGTGTCGGCACTTATGTTGATGAAGTGATTGGCCCAGCGTTGGTCACAGCGGGAGAAAAGATTTTAGAATTCTTTACAGCAACGCTTCCGACAAAATGGAATGAATTTTGGGAAGGAGTCGGGACATTTCTTACAGAAACAGTACCTACTACTTTAGAAAATATTAAAACTGGCATTTCTACATTCTTCACAGAAACTGTTCCTAGTGCCATTAATGGTCTTTGGGAATCGGCTTCTTCTTGGATTAGTACACAAGCGAGCAATTTTTGGAACAACCTGAAGAGTAAATTTACACAAGGTCGTGAAGATGCAAAAAGCGGAAGTGGCTATAATCCTGACGGTGCGTCTAGTGCGCTTGGAAATGCTTTGGCAAAAGGCAATGCGCATTCAGGCAAGAAGCCCGGATTAAAAGCAAATGAGCACAATGCCATTGTAGGCGAGCTTGGTCGTGAACTAGTAGTAGACGCAAACAAGGGCGTTTATTATACTGTTGGAGAACATGGCACGGAAATGCTTGATTTGCCGAAGGGTGCAATAATCTATAACCACAAGCAGACAGAAGAGTTATTAAAGAATGGGTACACGTCTCGTGGGACATACACTGGCGGCTTGTCGTTTGCTAAAGGCAATGCTCACTGGAATTATGGTACTTATACAAAGAAAACTGGCACTGGAGCGAATGCTGCGTGGGGAGATGGCAGTGACAAAGACTGGTCTCAAATGGGTTGGGACTTAAGTGATGCTGCTAGTGACCTATCTGATGCGGCAAGTGATGTATCTGACGCAGCCGATGATGCAGAGCAAACCATTGACTTTATTGAATATAAGCTTGAAGAAATCGAGAAGGCAATTACTCATATGACCAATAGAATTGAGAATTTCCTTGACGATACTTCTCAAATTGGAGATAAGAACAGCTTATATGATGACTTAGTCGGAGCAGAAAAACAGAAAGCATCTACATATTTTGCTGCAGCAGAGCTTTACAACCAGAAGGCAACGGAGCTACTGTCTAAAGTTCCCGCCGAGTATCAAGAAATGGCAAAGAACGGCGCTATCGCAATTAAAGATTTTATCGGAGAGAGCGAAGGCGAAATTGCTGATGCCATTGAAGAATATCGTACATGGTCTATAAAAGCAGAGGACGCAGAGAATAGCTATCTAGAGTCTATTGCTGAGATTTCTGCTAAACGTCTTGAACAGCTCAAGGATATTGCCGATGACTTTGAGAATATCGTTGGTTTAGTCGAACAACACTCAAACCTCATTCAGGCCGAGATGGATCTTCTTGACGAAGCGGGAGAAAGACTTTCTGAAAACTTCTATCAAGAGTTAATGAAAGACTCTCAGAAGCAAATTGAAGACCTAAACAATAAACGTGCTTCGCTACAAAGCATCCTAGATCAGGCTGTTGCTTCTGGAGACGTTAGAGTTGGAACTGACGATTGGTATGAAATGGTTAACGCCATTTATGACGTTGATGATTCAATCCTTTCATGCAAGAAAGACATCGAAGGCTTCCAGAATAGTATTAATGACCTTTACTGGGACAATCTTGACAAGTTAATTAGCAAAATTGATAATGTTGATTCTGAGCTTTCTCATTTATATAATCTAGTTTCTGATGAGGAGAAAGTAGTAGACGAATTCGGCAATTGGACGAAAGATGGCGTTACTGCTCTTGGTCTACTTGCACAGCAGTTAGAAGCCGCAAACTTTAAGGTTGAACAATACGGCGAAGCGATTGCACGTCTTGAGAAGGATTATGCCGCTGGACTGTATAGTACGGACGAGTATAACGAGAAACTTGCCGAGCTTAAAGAGAATCAATGGGATGCAATTGAGGCGCAAGAGGCCGCGAAGAAGTCTATTATTGATTTGAATAAAACTCGTGTTCAAGCTGTCAAGGACGGACTGCAAAAAGAAATAGACAGTTTTTCAGAATTAATAGACAAAAAGAAAGAGGAACTTAGCCTCCAAAAAGAAGCAAATGATTTTTCCAAGCAAGTCGCGGAGCAGCAGAAGAATATCGCGGACATTCAAAAGAGGCTTGCAGTAATTTCTGGCGACAATTCAGCGTCCGCGATTGCACAGAAGAAAAAGCTTCAAGCCGAACTGCAGCAAGCACAAGATGAGTTAAACGACCTGTATTATGATCATAGTATCGAAAAACAGCAAGAAGCTCTTGACAAGTCTCTAGAGAACTATCAAGACAATAAGCAAGACGAAATGGATGCTCTTGATGAATCGCTTAAGAACGAGAATCAAGTCATTCAAGATAGTTATGCGGTTATTGCTGCCAATACAGATTCGTTAGCACAAAACTTGTCTGAAATCGCAGACAAGTATGGAATCACTCTTTCTGACTCTGTAACTAAACCTTGGTTAGAAGGCGTAGATGCCATTGGCACTTATCAGGAGCAATTAGACACTTCTGCGAGCGCATTTACTGAGCAATTACGCGCATTAAAACAAGAGCTTGTAGATTTACAAGTTGAAGCTGATAAGACCGCAGATAGCATAATCAAGGCCACAAATAGCAAGAAGAATTCGACTGAGAGTGCGAAGTACACTCCGCCAACTCCTTCGACTCCACAGCAGTCCCCAGCTACTGAACCATCCACTCCAGCAGCCCCGACTAAGGGCTCGTCTGTAACTGTTAAGAGTTCCGCAACGCATTTCTCAAGAAATGGTGGGAATGGAACGAGGATGCAATCATGGGTACCCGGATCTACTTTCACAGTTTATCAAGTTAGTGGCGATGAGGTTCTTCTTGGAAGAAATGGTGGATATACTGGTTGGGTAAAAAGCTTTCTGATATCGAGGGATATGCTAAAGGTTCAAAGGCAATTAATAAAGATCAATTCGCATTTCTTGATGAGCTTGGAGAAGAATTACAACTTATTCCTGATGGGTCTGGTAGACTTTCATATGTAAAGAAAGGTACTGGAATTATTCCAGCAGACCTTACTGAGAGACTTATGGAATGGGGCAAACTAGATCCATCTAGTGTTCTAGAGCAATCCAAGCCTACTGTTAGTGCTCCTCATATTATTAATAATAATATTGAGTTGAATATGCAGATTGGTGAAGTTGTTCACGTAGAAAGAGCGGACAATAGTTCGATTCCAAACATCGCTAAAGCGGTGCAAGACCAGATGGACAATTATATGAAAAATATCAACAAAAAGCTTTATAATCGTGTTAGATAACACAAAATTATAGGAGAGGGTGTAATAGCTCTCTCCTATTTATATAATTTCAAGTAGTTAGTAGGAGGTGTGATATCTTGGCGATATATCATCCTAAAATTCGTTTCCGCAATCAAACAAATTATGATTTAGAACTTGTTGTAAGTACATTCAATCCAGATAATGGTGCAGTAGATTCATACTTAGATATGGAGCCTGTTTTTACTGATAGCTATGATGGCACAATGCGCACAGACTATGGCGCAAAATATAATTCTGTCGCAACTCCGTCTGTGACATTTGTCGAAGTAGATGGGTCTGATATTGGCCCATACAAAGTTAGAAATACATTGCGTTGGCTTACTGGTTCTAGGAATAATGCGTGGATGGACGTTTGTGATAAAGATGGAGACGTTGTGTGCTCATATCTTGGAAGATTCACAAATGTGCAGCTTCAGAAGATGGATGCAAGAGTCATTGGCATAGTAGCCACATTTTTACTGCAGTAAGTCCGTGGGCGTATTCAAAAGTCTATCCCGTAGAAATCAAAATTGCAGGAGAGACTGAATTCGCAATAGACAACCAAAGTGATGACGTTTATTCTTATATTTATCCAAAGGTAACATTTCAGAATAGTTCGAACAATGGAAGTTTATTTATTAAAAATAAATCATTAAACAATGAGACTGAATTCAAGAATTTGCAGCCAGACGAAGTCGTTACAATAGACAATAATTTTGTTGTATATTCTACGAACGACAAGAGAATCTTTGATAGTGATTTTAATTTTATATTCCCTACATTGTTGCCCGGAACTAATTATTTTTCCGCGAATGGCACTGGAACATTAAAAATTGAATTCAGGCATCCAATGAAAGTAGCAGATGGGCTATTAAATGATTATGACCTAAAAGATGGATTGACCGTTTGGGTAGAAGGCAAGGTATTAAAAATCAAAGGCGACACAACTAAGAACCCTCCAATTTGGACTAATATCAAAGTTGAGGGACACAAAATGATTGTAAGAGGAGAACTCAAGGACGTGAAGCTAGAAATTGGTACGGACGTCTCCAATGGTGTACTTACGCTTGAAGACGATGGTAGCGTGTGCCCATTCAACGAATTTGACGCAGAGGTTGTAAATGGAGAGCTAATTATTAATAAACCTATACGACAAGTAAGTATTTCATAACAAAGGCAGGTGAAAGAAATGCAACTACCAAAAGATTTATTGTCTGACACTTATCGTGCACCAAATGTAGTTTTGTGCCAGACAAACAAAGAAAAGATTTGTAAATTAAATGTGACTAATCTAGAAGGGACTTTCAAATTTAACGCATATAGTGAAATTTCATTTGATGTTCCTTCTATTTATTGCGATATTATTACTGGAGAGACAAAGCCAACGCCGTACTATGATTATGTTGAAGGACTTAGGCTTGTGTATCTAGAGGGATTTGGTTATTTCCAATTGCAAGACCCAGAGATTGATGGAAATGGTATTCAAGAGTATAAACATATTAATGCTTACTCGTTAGAGTATTCTCTATCTCAAAGATATCTTGAAAATTTCATTATTAACGAAGGCGACGTTGGAGATACTGTTGGTAGTATTGATAAAGTTGTGCTATACAATCCAGATAATATTGCGCATAGCTTAATTCATCTTGTACTTCAAAAGGCATATGGTTGGACAGTTGGACATGTAGACGATGATCTAAAAAATCAAGGCCGTAGTTTTGAAATTGATCGTCAATCTATTTATGACTTTATTATGAATGATATGTGCGAAACGTTCAAGTGCTACGTAGAATTTGACACAATTAATAACAGAGTCAATATCTATGCAGAAAATGAAACAGAACGGTTTATTGGCGATGGAAAAACGAATAGTTTTAAGCTGCAATGTAGTGTTCCTACAGACGCAGAAATTACAATCAATGGGCATGTTATAACTGAATATAAGTATAATCAGGACACAAAAGAATTGTCTTTTAATAATGTTCCAGCCCAAGGGGATATTATTGAAATCTCTAATGACAAACATAATACAGACGTTTTTGTTTCATTTGAAAACCTTTCTAATGACATGAAGGTAAATTATTCTGCGGATGATATTAAAACAGTTCTTACTGTAAAAGGCGCAGATGATTTAGATATTCGAAATGTTAACTTCGGACTACCTTCTATTATGAATTTGGACTATTATTGTACTCCAGAGTGGATGGGAGATAGCTTGTACCAAGAATATAAATACTATATGGACAAGCAGTCTAAGTACATGAGTGGGTTTTATAGCAAGGATATCAGCGGATCAACAGAAGAGTATTTTGATGTAAAGACGACGAGCGAGGATTTTGTCGCTGGCGTTGTACAACAGCTCACCGTACAAAGCGCACAAGAACAATTCAATGTAAATGGAGATACAGTTTCATATAATATAGATAAAGTTATTAAGGAATATAAAATTAACAGCGAGATTGAAGAGATTGCCGTTAATAGCAAAAATGAAACTTTTAATGAGCCAAATATGCAGGTCGAAACGATAACTGCACAAGAAGATGTTGCAACTTTCACTTTCGATGGCTCGTATATATTTACTCTTCCCTCAGATTTTAACTTTAATGAGAATAGCATTGTAAAAATTGAAGGCAAAGAAGTAGATAACACCAACTATGAATATTCAAACAACAAATTAGAAATCACTAATAAGTCTTTGTTAACAACTGGTAATACAGTTGAAGTAATCACATGTGAGAATAAGTTCGTAATAGAGAGCGTGATTACAAAAGACAGCAAGATTATTATTAATGGCGCTCGTGAGTTGATGTCATCTGAATATTCTTATGTGACAAATGGCAATGAAAAATATTTAACAATCAATGTCTCGTTATCTGTTGGAGACGAAATAAAAATCAGCACACCAAATGGCACATTGTTTACAAGCGTTCAGGTGTCTATTCCAAGCGGATATGCAATAGCTGCTGTTAAAGTTGATGAAAATGATGTTAAATATACTGTGAACACTACTGGGTCAACTATTACTATTAATGACACTGACGCAATAAAATATGGAAGCATTATTGAAGTAGAATATATCCAAAATCGTTTTACTTTAGAAAAACTTCGAGACAAAGTCGTTTCCGTGGAGATAAATGGCACGGACTCTTCTAAGTATGAACTGGACGGGGCACAACTAACTATCAATGGCTTGTCCGTAGGAGATACTATTAGAGTTGAATCAATTGATACGCAGTTTGATTTATCCGATGATGACGACAAGGAAATTGTGTCCGTAATGGTAAATGGCGAGAAGCAGCAGGGATATAATTTGGATGGAAACATTTTAACAATAAATGAATTAAATCCAAGCGATAGAGTTGTTATAAATTTAGTTAATAATAAGTTTGAAAGCCAACAGTATAAACAAATATTATCTGTCAAAATTAATTCTCAGAAAGTTAACTACACTTTTTCGGATAATGTTGTCACAGTTTCTAATTTAGACTTATTGTTTAGTGGAGAGCAAATTGTAATAGAATTTGTTCCAAAATCTTTTTCTCTATCTCTGCCAAAAGACAAAATAGTATTTGTGCTCGTTGATGGCAAAGAAATTGGTGTTAAACAATATGAGTACGATTATAGTACTAAAAAATTAATTATTTCTCTGGACAATCTTTTGATAAATAGCTCTGTGGTTGTAGCGTCTATTGACACTCATTTCGATGTTAAACAATTGTCTGCAAATGAAAATATTGCGGCAGTGTGTATTTTGCGCCAGTCAAATGACGGGAAGACACAAGAGCTAACTGTTGACGTTAAGGATTATACTTATGACAAAAATGAAAATAGTTTAGTTGTTAATGATAGTAGACTCAGTCAGGACGATATAGTTTTGTTTAAAACCATTAACAAATCATTTGTTGTTTCAAATAGTAATAAAGCATTAACTTCTGTTAGAATTAATGACAATATTACTGAAGATTACACATTTAATTCTAGCATATTAACTATTACCACTAGTTTAGGAATTGGAGATACAGTTTCCGCTGAATTTTTAGATAATCATTTCGTGCTACAAAACGACATTGGTTCAAAGCATATCGTTGAAAAGAAATCCCCTGATTCGATGTTAACTGAAACAATTTCAGAAGGCGAAAATGGATATCTGTACAACAAAACTAAAAAAACATTGACGGTGTATGCCGCACTTGAAAATGGAGATAAACTTATTGTAAAAACTATTGAGGTAGAAAACGCATTGCGGGTAGTTGAATCTGATGCTGGAGATGGCCAAATATTAATTACAAATGTCTACCCCAAACTTGACTCCTATGAACCAAAAGCCAGAGATTATGTTGTGTGGGTAGAAGGCTATACTGAAACATTAAAAAGGCTATACGAACTTATAGACAGTCAGTTAACTGAAGAAAATTCTGTCCCTGACGAATATAAAATTACAGAAAAGATTGTTACTCCAGAGAACTTTGAACAAGCAGGACTTTATTTACCAGAAGCAAGTATAGATAACCTTGGTGAAGTTTATAAAATAGTCAACCAAGATAACAATGGAAATGAAGTTGCTTCTAAGTATTATGTATGCGAGATTAAAGTGTCTATTGTGAAGAACGAGCAGACTGGCAAAGATGAACAAAATTATACTTATGTTTGGAATGAAAGAAACTTAGTTGTTGGGGCAGAAGGTATTAATTCCCTCAAAGAAAAAAAAGATATATACTTGTCAATCCAAGATGTACAAATTGCTGCTGAATGGGACAAAAAGGACGCAGATAGTGATGAATACAAGGCTTATATAAATAATCTTAATAAGCTTAATGCCATTAATAAAGAACTAGAGAATAAACAAAAAAAGGTTGAAGATATTCAAGCGGAGATCCAAAAAGTAAATGATGAAATCACGTTAATATCAGAGGACATAAGTGTTAACAAAAATTTTACTCCAGAGAATTTGGATAGGTTGTCCTTGTTCCTAAGAGAAGATGAATATTCGGATGATTGCTTCTATGTTTCAGAAATTGATACTGACTTGGACAAGATTAATACGCAGAAAGAATTGTTAGTCGCTGGACAAAAAGAATTAAAAAAGATTTCTCAGCCAAAATTGTCTTTCTCTGCTTCTATGAGAAATATCTATGCAATGCCTGAGTTTGCTCCTATTCTGAATCAGTTTAGCCTTGGCAATTTTGTAAAAGTTAAAATGCGAGATGACTTCATCAAGAAAGCAAGATTGCTCGAAGTCCAGTTGAATTTTTCTGATTTAAGTAATTTCTCATGTACTTTCGGAGACTTATTATCTGCGAAGGATCAGGGCGATATCCATGCTGATTTGTTGTCTCAAGCAGTTAGCGCTGGTAAAGCGGTTGCTAGTGGTTCTTCTTATTGGCAAAAAGGCTATGACGTAGCCACTGCTATTGATGAGAGGATTAGAAACGGATTAATTGACGCAACGACTTCAATTAAATCAAATTCTGCTGGACAAAGTGTGTCGTGGGATAATTATGGTATTCACCTTCGTAAAGTTGTAGATGGCGTATTAGATAATCATGAGGGCTGGATTACAAACAATAAATTCCTATACTCAGACGACAATTTCCAGACGACTAAGTCTGTATTTGGTAATTATACTATTGATGGAGAAGAATATTGGGGCATTCTAGCAGGCTGTGTTCGTGCTGGACTGGTCGAAGGTAGTAGTATAGTTGGTGGCCAAATTTGTATTGGCGAGCAGGAAGATGGTTCTTATGCTTTTATGGTTGATAAAGATGGAACGGTAACTATGAATAAAGGCGATGCCGCCGAGAAGCTTTCTTTCTTTAGTTTTGATGGCGATAATGGTTTAGTTGTTGGTGAAAACAACGGTTCTGGGGAATATTTCTCAAGAGTTTCTGCACAAAGAATTGAATTCTGTCGTAAGGCGAGAATTATAACAGTAGAGTCTGAACCAACACAAAGCAATAGATATAATAATTATGATTATATTTTATATATCCACCAAAAAAACAATGATACTTATTACGACTATTATAAAAATCCAGATTTTTTGTCTGCCCAATATAAGCCGATAAGTTCAATTGGTGAAAATTTTGCAGATCCAGAAATTAAATTTGGTATTCCAATTACTTATTTTGCGAATGATACTGCATACATGAAACAAGCAGAAATTGAGGGTAGTTTAAAAGTTGGCACAGAAGAGAAACTATCATCTATTTCTTTAGGCAATTTTAAACTTCAAATAGAAAGCAATGGAAGCTTATCTATTGTCGCAATACAATAACGTGGAGGTGATATTATATGGCAACTGCAGCAAGTGGTGCGTTCGAAACAAGTGTATATAATGCGGCTGGAAGCAGATATCCTGATAGGATTAGAGTAGAATGGTATTCATCACAAAGTGTTGCAAACAATACGTCTACAATATATTGGACTGTTATGTCAGCAGGCGGAACCGGCAGCTCGTCCAGTTATGTTATGACAGGCCCTGTAACTGTTAGTATTGCAGGTGTTACAGTGTATAGCCGTGCAGACAGATTTGCAATGCATGTAGGGGAACCCCTTGGTTCTGGTAGTTTTACTTTAACGCATAATTCTAATGGCACGCAATCATTCTCCGCGTGGGCAGAGGCAGCTATTTATACTTATTCGATCAGCAGTACGAGATATGACTATTATATTAATCTTCCTCCAATTCCAAGAGCTTCAAGTATTAGTGTAAGTGGGAGTGAAATGGATTCTACAATAACTATCCAAATATCAAAAGCAGCACCTTCTTTTACTCACACATTAGTTTGGTCTTTTGGAAATGAAAATGGAACAATTGTTTCGCAAACTTCAAATCCATCTGTAACATGGACTCCTCTTTCTAAGCAATTAGCATCCCAAATCCCTAATTCTGAATCAGGCACAGGAACATTAATATGTATAACATATAATGGGAATACAGAGGTTGGAAAAAACTATTAATTTTACTTTAAAAGTCCCTTCTGGTGTGAGACCTTCTATAAGTGATTTTATACCGTCTATTGCAAGTACTAAGCCTTCTGGATGTGGGTTATATGTAAAAAATAATTCAAAAGTCAAATGGGATGTGTCTGCTTCTGGGGCATATGGATCGACGATAAAAAAGTGCGTAATTAGCGGCCAAAACCTATCTTATACGTCTACGAATTCTGCCAATTCATATAGAGCAACTAGTGATACGCTTACTATTGCTGGAACAAAATCATACACTGTCACTGTTACTGATAGTCGTGGGAGAACGGCAACGGCAACAGGAACGATTTATATCACTGATTACAATCCTCCAGCAATAACTTCTATAAGCTCATTCAGGAGTAATGCAGATGGTAGCATTAATGGATCTGGACAATACGTTACACATAAATTGACTTCTTCGTTTTATACGTTAAATGGCAAGAATAGCGTTAAAATCAAAGTATATAGCAAGAAGCGTTCTGACGAGACGTATCCCGAGTCAAATAGTGTTATTATAAAAAACGATACGGACAACACAACTGGTTATACGTACACGTACAAGAATGCCTCTTTCGCAGTAGATACTGCATATGATTTTAAAATTGTCATTTCTGACAGCGCTGGGCGATATTCAATGGTTTATACGAGCGTTGGAACAAAAAATGTTCCATTAAATATTTCCAGTGATAACAACTCAGTGGCAATTGGAAGCTTTGCGCAGAAGCAAGATAATAATAAAGGACTATTTCGTTGCGAATGGGCAGCAAGTGCTTCGTCTCCACAAGTGGATTCTGATAGAAATTTAAATCGCGACATTAACGATATTGATATTGACATCATTGACAAGCTAAAGCCGGTTCAATATGTATTAAAGAATGACGATTCTGATACAATACATTATGGATTTATCGCACAAGATGTAGAGCAAGTACTATTAAGTTCAAATGAATCAAAACAGAAAACGGGAATTGTTCATTATGACGAAGATGAAAGTACAAAAGAACATAAAAATTATTCATTAGCCTATGATGAGATTATCCCGTTACTAGTAAAAAAATGCCAAGAACTTCAGCGCGAGATTGATATATTAAAAGGAGAATAAATTATATTGTTTGGAGTGATATAAACAATGATAGATTTAATTACAAACATATCCAGCCTAATAAGCGGGATTATGGTAATCGTTGCGTTCTTGGGCGTTCTGATTAAACCAATAAGAAATAGAAACATGGCTCAGAAACACAACAAATGCCGAGGAGCTAACTAATACGATGAAAGCTCATACAAAGCAGCTTAATAATTTAGAATACAAGATTGATCAGCAAGAAACGAAAAGCAAGAAAGCGGATGAACAAATTATCAATCATCTAAAAGATGTTGATACGAGACTGAATAACGTTGATTCTAAGTTGTGTACGCTTGACAATAGAGTCTTTGAAAATGAGCGGGATCGGATCAAGGCAGAGTTGTCTGAATGTGCGTCTAGATGTGCTCGTGGAATAAAACTTTATCCAGAAGAGAAAAATCATATTGATGAAATCTATTCGAAGTATATTAATGAGCTTCATTGTAATTCTATGGGGTCAGAACTATATCATACCATTACGAAATATTATGAGAGCCAAGATTGGTTAAAAGCATAATAAACGTTTAGGGACTAGAGAATAAAATCTCTAGTCCCTATTTTTTTGCGCCCTGCTGCGCTTTTAAATGAATTCTAATCACATTTAGTATCCAATTATTCACTGACCTATTCTCTGCGTGAGCTGCAAGCTCTATTTGGAATTTTCTTCTTCTGGAAGCCTAAATGTAATGGATTTTGTTCCCGGTTTGCATGTCATATTCACACCACCTTTATATGAATATCATAACATTTTTCGTTAAAAAGTGCAATCACCCTTATAGCAAAAACTAGGGGTAAAATTGACAAAGTGATGGCACCTTTTTGAAGTTGGCAGTAGGGGAGTGGAGTTAATGTCAATTATAAAGAACATCCTGTTATTTAATGTTTTTTATAATTGACATAGACTCAATTTTAGTTTCGTCTAGCAAATGAGAATAGACCTGCATTGTCATATTTATATTTAAATGCCCAACCATTTGAGATATCATTGTTATCGGGACATTGTTGTGTAACATTAAGCTCACAAAAGAGTGCCTAAGTGCGTGGACTCCACAATGCTTTATTCCTGCTCTATTAATAATACGATCAAATGTGTTTTGTGCAGCGACTTTACAAATTGGTTTTGTATGATTCACATGGACAATGTATCCGTTTGGCTCCCATCCAATCTGCTCTTGCAGATCTCTTAACGCAGCAATTGCCATGTCTGACAAATAAATAGTTCTTGCGACTCCTGTTTTTGTAGAATTGGATACAATTTCAATGGTCTTATTTTTACTCTTGCTTCTGTCATTGATACGAGCGACAGTTTTATAAATTTTCGCAGTACGCGTTTCAAAATCAATGTCGCTCCACCTTAAAGCTAAAGCTTCTCCAACTCTGCATCCAGTATATAGTAAAAATACATACAAAGCGCCATTCTTATAAATACGCACTCCATTTTTATGCCTAGAATAGCATGTTTGTATTAATTTTTCTCTTTCTTGTTGAGACAAATATCTTCTTTCTTTTTGTACAAATAGCGACTTTTTTGGTAGTCTAACTTCCCCCATCGGGTTTCTATCAATCTTTTCTCGTAGTAATGCATAATTGAATATTTCTCCTAATACAGAACATGTTTTCTTAATTGTTTCATATGCGAGCCCATCGTCTTTCATTTTATTAATAATAAAAGTTTGAATTAAATGTCCATCTATTTGTTTCATTTCTAAATTATATAATCTTGTCACATGTTTTTCTTTTAATACACGTTCCATTCTATCAAATGATGAAGGTTTCAATGTTGGCTGTTTGACTGTGAAAAGCCAAGAATGAATAAAATCTTCAAATAATATATCCTTATCCCCAACGATATTTTTATTAAGTAATACTTCAAATTCACGTTTTTTCTTTAAACAAGTTTGCTTGTCCCCGTAAAAATATTTTCTTCCTATTCCTTTATAAGCTACAGACAATTTCCAAGTGCCATTGTCTCTTTGCGTCCACGATCCTTCCCCATTACTTCTTTTCTTTGCCATAAATATATTCCTCCATTTTCTAACAATACAAAATTATAGTTCATATCATTATTATATTTGATGAAAACAATATGGTCAATGGCAATTTTTATTCACAATCGTACCACAATAATACCACAATTTTTTGATTATTTATCATAACAGTACAAGATTATTGGTGATATCGAGTGAATACAATTTTCTTCCAAAGCAAGCTTAAACCAGCATATATTCTAGCTCCAATGCTTTAGACTTGTGTTTGTGAATAGCTGTTCTATTATGTTTTTATGGCTGTTTCTCAGGCTATATGAATCATAAGTGTCCATAAATAAAAACAACTCAAGTCATTGATTCTCCTAGATTTAAGTGATATGTTTTTGCTGCATGACCACATCATTTACCACAATTTTATTGTACCACATCTTTTGACCACAATTCAATATAGTTTATCTATCTTTTATAAGCCAAACTTTTCTTTTCAAACCATTCATCAACTTTGTCCTCAATGATAAGAAATTTACGCCCATTTCTAATTGACGGGAAGTCTTTACGTTTGACAAGCTCATAGACACTATTAATTCCAATTAGCCCCGGATGCTCTGCATTTAATTTTTCATATAGTTGTTTTACTGTTATGTATTTCATATTATCACTCTCCTATCATATTTGCTCTATTTTACATTATATCATTGCATTTTGATAAATAAATATGTCGGTAATGTGAAATTACACTACCGACATGTTGTTATTTAATTTTGTATATTTATATGCACTTTATAATCAAAAATCATCATTACAAGAGCCACACTTGTCTTGGCATTCACACGAAGTCGTTGTGGTGCAATTGTTGTATAAAGTTGTGAGCATAGAATTGGTAAGAGGATATCTCGTTTCGTCATCTGTCTCATGCGTTTCTGTGACGGACTTTCTCGTCAACTTGCCGTCTTTGTCATATTCATAAATAGTTTCTACAATATTGCGTTCAATCATTTTTTAGCTCCTCCTCTACAATTGTTTTAAGAACTTTGTATGCTTTATCAAAATTAATATTTGAAATCGCGTAATCAAAATCATCTCGCATTATCATTTCTGTGAACTGTTCATTCTCATTAAAACAACGTTTATAGAATGTTAGTGCATCATCTTTTCGTCCATTAATGGCTCGTTCTTCACGAACTTCATCTGGTACGTGAATATAGATAGTTACGAATCGAACATCAGAAAGATCAAGCGAGAGATTGTGCATATACTCGATCCCTCTATAGTCGATTACATAAAAATCTGAATCTAGTAATTGCTGCTTTGTTGAGAAATATTCATAACCAGAGATGCACGTATAAGCAACCATTTGATCTTTATACTGAGCTACTTCCTCTGGTGTAATAAATGTATGAGTATCTCCCTCTCCATCTCTACGAGCGCGGGTTGCATATGATTTAAGCTGTCTATATCCATGTTCTTTACATAGCTGGTTAACGAGTGAGTCTTTTCCAGACCCACTCTTGCCAACAATTAGGAAAATTGTGTGCATATTTATCACTCCTTGTCACGAAGAATTAGATTAAGAATTACGCCGACAATCAAAGCTAGTGCAGTTGCAGAGAATGATATTATTTGACCACCAACAACTAGTCCACTGATGCCAAGAGACAAAACTGCAGATACTATAATCAGATTCTTCTGTACATTAAGATCTACTTTCTGTAACATCTTAACACCAGAGCATGCGATAAAACCATAAAGAATAATAGCCGCCCCTGCGAATACACAGCTTGGAATTGAATCTATAAATGCTTGAACTGGAGCAATAAAACCAAGTAGTCCAAGAAGAACTGCTGCTGTTGCTGTCACCCATACAGATGCTACACGACTGAATCCAATCGTCGCTACACTCTCTCCGTAACTACATGAGCCAAGACCACCAAAGCATGCACTAATTAAATTGCCTAATCCTTCACCAAAGAAGATTCTACCAAGTCCGGGCTTCGCATAAAGATCTACTCCGATGATTCCGCCTAGTGCAGCATGATCGCTAAGAGCTTCCATACAAGCAGATACAGTATATGCTACAAACATAACAACTATAGGGATAATAGTGCTCCATTCAATTACTCCCCAATGAGTAAAAGCAAAATCTGGCATTTGTACAAATTTAAGATTATTAAATACGGAAAAGTCTACAAGAGCACATACTCCTGTAACTGTAAGGAGTACTGCGATTGCATATCCAATTAATATACCAAGCAAAAATGGTAGTATTCTCACAATGCCTTTAGCATAATGAGAAATAAGTGCAATAGAGAATGTTGTAATTAGTGCCACAACGATTCCCCATTGTCCAGTTTCTCCGACGTAGCCAGAAATGAAACCCATTAGATTCACTCCAATTACTGTTGTGACCGCGCCAATAAGAGCTGGAGGGAACACCTTGTAAATTGATTGGTATGGAATTTTAGTGAAGATGAATCCCAAAATACAATATACAAGACATGCTGTTAAACCTCCAATTGCTATACCTGTATAACCACCTACACCAAGTGCAAATAATACTGGTGCGACGAAGGCTCCGCTGGAACTCAGGAACATAGGAGATTTTCCTTTAGTTACAAGAATATAGATAAGAGTTGAAAGTGCTGCGCCTATAAGAGCGCCAGATGTTGCAACCCCACAAATGTTTGCAATCAAGACGGTTGCCACGAATACAGATAAGACCATTTGCGTACCAAATAACAACATTTTGCTAATTGGCGGTTTATCACTAATCCCATAAATCATAATATATATAATCCTCCTTATTGCGTTGATTGGAATTTTTAAAATATACTCTAAGATAGTTTAAATTTTTATCACGAGCAAACTGTAATTTTATTGGATCGGATTCTGTCCACACTTTTATAGCGGTTTTATAATAGCTTGATGTTTGCGCTTTTTGCTCCCATTTTTCTTTTTTGGCAACATCTTCTGGTGAATTTGGATTATATGGATGTCCACCATGAGTCCAAGTAAAATTAAGTTCGATAAATAAGTCTTTATGTTTTACGTAAAAATCACAAGCGAAAGGATATCTTTCATCTGTATTATAATTACGCTCTATGTTATTTTCTCCATATGTTTCAATTAACATTTTATAATATTCGTCTTCAGGAGTAGATAGACATCCTGTATGATTTCGTTTGGTGTCCCATATTTTAGCAACAATTTCTGGAGTGTTTAATTTTTGTTTGACCTCTTCTGCTTTCCATGGGTTGTCTACTCCGTATTTTTCTAACCAAGTTGTTTTACATTTATCAAGAACTTTTTGTGAGGCAAATGGCATTTCTACTCCAAGTTTTTTTAAATTAGTGCTTTTAATTTTATTTCTAGTAGCTTCAGAACCTATTTGATATTCTACGCCATATTCTTCTAAACATGTTTGTCTAATTTTACTACGTATGTCTTCAGATTCAACTGGAGACGGGGCTCCATATCTTTCTAGACATGTTTGCTGGATTTTTTGATTCACTTCAGGAATCTCTCGTATATTATGGACACCATATTTTTTTAAGCAAGTTTCTTTACGTTTATTATTAATTAATTCTTGACGTTCTTTAGTTCGAGGAGCCATGCCATATATCCATCCATCTTGAATGTATTTGTCAATTTCATCTGGTGGTACTCGTTTATTTTTGCCATCTTTGTTCATATAAACAGTACCTTTAAAATGTTGTAAATTTTCGTACCCTTTATTGACATTCATATTCTTTTATTGCAATTCGTAACTGCTCAATAACTTCGTCAACACTTGAGCACATAACTCCATACCTTTTAAGCATACCTACAAGCAAAAGGTTTAAATAACTAAACTGTGACTCTGCGAATTCATGAAGTGCTTCTACTTTTGCATCCATAACTGTACGAGAACATTCTCTTGTATCAGTATAAAGTGAAATAATTTTTTTATTTGTAGCCCCAGTCCTTTCAATTTCTTCTTGACACATTCTCGCAAAATATGCACATTCACAAACTGTTCCAATGCCCGGAGTGTCTCCATCTACGATTGCTACAACAATATCGTCATGGTCAAGATTTTGTGTAAAATCTCCATAGGCGATATCTTCAGCCTTCGCACATTTTGTCTTATCGTTAATGCTGGTGTTACGCTGACTTACGTATAGCTCAATTTCAGGGAATTCTTGTTCAATTCTTTGTGCCACTTTTTCATTGTAATCTCTCCAGCATTCTGCAAAAAATTTGTGAGGCCAGATATACTCTAATCTTTTTTTTCTTCATATTACCTCTCCTTATCTTCTCGGTCATTATTTGTCCAATATTCACTTATTACTACTCCCAAGCATTCCTGCGCCGCGCTCAGTCTTGAGATTTGTAATATCGTCTACATCGACTTCTTCGATCTCTACTTGAGGGATTTCTTCTACAGCGAATTGTGCAACAGCCTTGCAGTATGGAACACGAATGAAATTTTCTTCCTTTGTAACTTCTGAAACATTTTTGGTAATTTCGATAGGAATGTCATTGCCATTATAGAGCGCTACAAACCACTCTCCTGTAAAGTTAGAATCAATCTGTCCAGCCATAACGAACATTGCGGACTTTGTATTACTTCCGCGTTCTCTAAACCCAATGCGGTAATTGCTATCAAAAGTACTACAGATTCCTGTTGGAACTAGCTTGACTGTATGAGGCTGAATCACAACAAATTCTTCATCGAAACAAACATAAAGGTCATAGCATCCATCACCCTGTCGCTTACTAGGAATCTTTGCGTCAGGTCTTGTCTTTGCAAACTTAATATGTGCGTTCATCAGCAAATCCTCCATTACCAAAACCAGATTGGACTCTTGCCGTTAAAAATATAATTTAGATAATAGAAGCTCTTATTGATGCGGAAAGTTCCATAATCCTCAAGATATTTCTTGATCTCATTGTCTACATCTGTTAGCATTTTTTCAATAGTTGCTTCACGATTCTTCTTTGCAGCCTCGATCTTTTTATTTCTCTCTTCCTTTTCAGCATCCTTCCTCTGCTTAACGATTGAGCTAAGTCTCTTGTATTCTTCAGATGCTGCCTTAAGTTCCTCTTCTAGTTCTTCAATTGTCTTCTCTCTTGTAATATCACCCATTATTCATTACTCCTTTATTATAATTTTGTATTGTATAAAACAATTTCTTGTCGTTTCATTGTCTCATGAACGTCAATGAGACGCTGATTTGTGCTCCCACGAAATGGTAATGTAATATCTCGCATAGAATCTATATATGGGCCATCAACTACAACATCGCACATTGCAAGAATGTAATTTGTCAATAGACTATTGTCAAAACAAATATCAACTGATGTATCAAAGTCGTTGATTGTTAATGTGTATCCAGTATATAGCCAGATGTCTTTGTCGTGAAATTTTTCTCTAAATTCATTAATGATCTGATATACTTCTGTCAGATTTTCATATTCTAAAGGATGGCCACCAGATAATGTTAAACCTTGTACCCATGGCTTATTTAATGCGTCAAACAGCTTTTGCTTCGCAAGATCATCAAATTGTTCGCCCGCATTAAAATCCCATGACTGAGGATTTTGACAATTATTGCAATGTACATTACATCCAGACACCCAGAGTACTACTCGTACTCCGGGGCCGTCTGCGATTGAGCATTTATTGATTCCTAAATAATTCATATGAATCACCTACTAATAATTTTGTCGTGTTTAACACGCATTTCAACTTCTTGTTGCTTGCCCTTATTAAATGCAGTTTTGTAATCATTTGTCAAATATCCGGTTACACGACGCAATCTTTTAATATCATTACTATTGCACATTGGACAAACATCATTCATTTCATCGCAATATCCACAGTTCATACACTGGTCGTTTGGGACATTCAAAGCGAAATAAGGGATATCTTTATCCATTGCATAATTGACAATGGTTTCAAGAGCTTTAACATTGTTTTTTGCTCCAGAATCTAATTCAACATAAGTAATGCATCCTGCATTTGAATATCCTGTTAGCTGTGATTCAATATCAATCTTCTCAAATGGATTTACTTCTTTCCAAACAGGAACATGAATTGAATTAGTAAAGAAGTCTTTGTCAGACACATTAGGAATTTCATACTTCATTTTAAATTTCTGCATAGCAGTGTAACAAAGATTCTCTGCAGGCGTATAATATACACCAAAGTTGAGATGATATTCTTGCTTAAACTCTGCACATCTATCCTTGAATAGTTGCTCAATGTGCTTTGCCAATTTCATTCCATCTGGCTCTGTATGATCACAACCAATGAGAATTTGCAGCGTTTCGGCCAAACCTAATTGGCCTAGTGCTAAAGTTCCATGTTTTAAAGCAGAACGAATGCCTTCTTCTGGTACATACCCAGCCATAACATTATTTTCATACATAAACTTTGCCGCTTCTGGAGATTGAGAACAAATCCAATCAAAGCGCTCAAGAAGCATATCTTTTGCTTCGTGAATTTTTGTGTCGAGAATAGACATGAAAGTTTCGACAACTAATTTGCTATCTAACCATCCGCCATGATACTTAGTTTTTTCGATTACGGTATTTCTTGCCTCCATAGCCAACGTTGGCATAATGATTGTCACAGGGCAGATATTGCCTCTACCGTCCTTTAGCTGACCAAAACCATTAATGTCATATCCATTTGCTGTTCTACATCCCATTGTACTGAAGTACGTTCTTGGATCATTAATGTCATAGCCTGCATTGCCGCTCCAATCTACATTTGCATAATTAGGATAAAGTCTAAGACTTGTAGACTTTAGAGCCAACTGGAATAGGTCATAATTCGGATCTTCTGGCTTGCGGTTTACTCCATTCATGCACTGAAAGATTCCACATGGGAAAATACTAGTGCGATGAAGTTTGCCAATGCCTTTGATAGAAACATCAAGTAGTGCTTTAGTTACCATACGTCCTTCTGGAAGCGTACAAGTACCATAATTAATTGATGTAAATGGGAGCTGATTTCCAGAACGACTTTGAAGTGTATTTAAATTGTGGTACATTCCCTCAACGGCCTGATAACATTCGCGCTGTGTCATGTCAAGAGCATATTCATAAGCCTCTGGATAGTTCTTGTATTCATCCCAGTCGATTGGGCGGGAATCATTAAAGTCGCAGTCCCAATATTCATCCCACTCATCATGCAGACAATATTTGATACCATCCTTAAAGTGCTTGTAAAAGCTCTTTCGCACATACGGAACCATTGTCCAATCAAGATGTGTGGCGCTTACTCCACCAAATTGTTGAAGACTCTGCAACTGAAAGATAACCGCAACTAATTGAAAAGCAGTATTAACACTTTGTGCTGGTCTAACATCAGTCTGTCTAGTATTAAATCCATTGGCAAGCAAATGATCAAATGGAATACTTAGGCAATTATGACTACCTACAGCATAAGCATTAAGGTCGTGGATATAAACTTCATTATTTTCATGATTCGCTTTTGCCATAGGCGATACAAGATATTCTAGAGCATATCTTTTAGTTACAACATCGCTTGCCTCGCCAATACGACCACCAAATGAAGCCTCGTCAACATTAGCGTTTTGATTTTGAATATTATTTGCCGTTAGTTTTTCAGAAACTGCTTGCATAAGTTCTTGGTATTGACTTCTTGCCATTTCATGCAAAAAGCGATAGTTTACGTATGCTCGTGCAGTTGCCTTAAATCGAGAAGCCATTAGTTTTCGTTCAACCATGTCCTGAATGTCTTCAACAGAAAGTTCAGATGTAGTATTATTGGATCCAATGTCCAAAGCGACTTTGGAAGCAAAATCTTTAATATCATCGAAGTTCTCACCATTGTAGATGCTTTTGTGTGCCTTTAAAATTGCATTCTCGATCTTTGTTTTATCGAATTCTACTTTTCTTCCATCACGTTTAATTACAACCAATTAACATTCCTCCTTTAGTAAAGCGCCTGATTGTCCTTATAAATGGCATTAACCTGTTCAACAATCTCTTCCCAATTGTGAACTCTATAAATCCCATAAGCATCATCGTGGATCCCCTGATTCCAAGGTCTATCTAATAGCACTCGATCAACCAGAGGATTTGTAGAGATTAGATTTTCTGCACAATCATCTACAAGGACATCAACATGTAGTAATGACTTGTTATGAATGCAAATGATGCGCTTCTCGTCAATAAACGGAAAGTTTTTCATAAACCAGTCAATCTTCCAGTTAAAATTAGTATGATGCGTTGCTGTTGCCACATAAACGTCATACCCACTATCAATAAGTTTTTTCACTCCCCATTGCGAATCTGGAGCAGGAGACAGAGAGTCCCACAGCTCTTTTTTTAGGAACATAGCAGTTAAGTCTTCTGCATCTTCAAATGGAAGGCATTTATAGAAATCATATTCAGTAAAAGAATCCAATGCTAATTGAGTGCTATGTCGCGCGTTATAAAGCTCAAGTGTTTTCTCGATGAGGTTATTCAACACCTCATCACAATCTAGAGCCACAGTAAACTTATGCATAGTTTCCTCCTATAATTTTGTATTGCTTATTCTTCTTCCTTTTTTACATCAACGATATTGCCGTCATCATCTACAGTCTTGTTAAGACTGACCGCACAGAAATTGCTAATTTTTTTAATCAATCTCTTATAATCATTTGCTGACTTCTTGCCCGGTTGCTTCTGAAACTCTGTAATGTATTGAAGTACAACGCCACAGATTGCTTTCGAGCCATTGAGCAAAGCCGCCATTCGCACTTTCTCTAGCTGCGTTTTAATTACTTCTTTAAGAGCATCGTCTGTCATTTCTGCCGCTGGAGGGCTCTGCTCCTCCATGCTATTAGTCTGTTCGTAATTGTTGTTCTCGTCCATATGCGCACTTCCTTTCTTTTAATTACGTGCCAATTATACCACAATAATTTAGTATTGTCAATAGACTGATTTTGTTCGTTTAATTTTTTCTAGCCATACTGTATATGGTTTTACTTTTTCCAAAATAACTTTATCATCTGCTTCTTTCTTTCCAAGTACAGCTACTTGCTGCCCTTTTACAATCAGATCTTGAAACTTTTGTAATGCATCTGGCCAAATTGTAAGCTCAATCAAACCATTTCCAGAATACAAGTTGGCAAAAGCAAACTGTTGGCCCTTCTTAGTTTTTTTCTTCTGAATTTTGGAAATAACTCCGACTATAACGCATTTATCTCCAATATCTATACTCTCAAAATCATCAAGCAATGTATAGGCTTCCGTAAATGGATTTTCATCAGTTAAGAATATTTGTAAAGTTTCAAATTCCCAAAAAGCTTCATCCCTTAAATACTTCTCTGTATTTTCATCAATATATTTTTGATATCTTTGCTGTTGCTCGATATTAAATTGTTCTTCTCGCTTAGAATTGTATAGCGCCAAAACAGCAGGCTTATCAACCTTTTTACCTATCATATATTGCGTTGTATCAATATCCCACTCCATAAGGAGCTTCATTTTTGTTGGTAGAGAAGATACAGGCTTATATTCCTTTTGGTCATATTGAGACTTTAGATAATTTATAAGGAACTTCTTTATTCTTAGTAGGAATTGCTCCTGATTTAATAAGAGAAATAATTTGGGCTTTGGTTGGATTTACCCGTTCCTTAAAATCGTTGAAGTTTTTAAATTTGCCATTAATATTACGCTCATTAATGATATTTACTGCTAAAGTTTCTCCTATTCCAACGATTGCAGATAAGCCAAATAGGATTTTACCGTCTGTAATAGAAAAATTCATTTCAGAATTATTGATATTTGGTGGCATAATTTCTACCCCAAACTGTTTCGCATCAAGAATAATTTTATTAACTTTTCCAGCTTTGTCTTTATTTAGATTTAATACTGCTTTAAAAAATGCAGTCTCATGATGCGCTTTCAGATATGCAGTTTGCATACAAATCACAGCGTAGGCACAGGCATGACTTTATTGAATCCGTAGCCACCTTTGGTTGACAGTTCTTCACATATTTTATCTGCGATTTCTTCAGAATATCCGTTATTTAAAATCTCTTGATGTAGTAAATCGACTTCCTCTTTGACCTTTTCTGGTTGCTTCTTTGCAAGACATTTTCTCATTCTATCTGCACCAGCATCGCTACGTCCGCCAAATACTTTGGTAAGCCTCATACTTTGTTCTTGATAGATATTTTGACCAAACGTACTGTCAAAAATAGATTCCATTTCTGGGTGAAGATATTTTATATGTTCTGGATGATTTTTACAATCAATATATCCATCTATTGCTGGCATTGCATCTGGACGATACAATGCTACACATGCAGTCAACATTTCCAAAGATCTTGGCTGAAGCCTAGCAATCAAATCTTTCATTCCTGCACTTTCTATCTGAAACAAATTGTCAGTTTTGCCGCTACAAATTAAATCGAAAATTGCTTCGTCATGTTCAAATAATGGATTATTAATATCAACCTCCCAAGGGTCAATATTATCTTCTTGCATTGCTTCATTAATTGCTACGAGCGACGCAACGCCAAGAATATCAAATTTAACCAATGATATTTTTTCATCCATGATTTTATCTACGGAAATTACATGTTCATTATTTTGGCCTCTTCGAATACCAATATAATTATCATAAGAATTACGGCAAACAATAACACCTCCCGCATGAATACCATAGCCACGAGGTCTGTTAGTAATATGCCCTGCAATATCTAAAAGTTCTTTGTATTTTGGGTTACTAGCAACTTCTTTATTGTTTTTTAAACAATCTTCCCAAGTATCCTGTATAAATCCTTTTGAAATTTTTTCTGTTTCTTTGTACGATAATCCTAAAATCTTTCCTATATCTCGAATACTAGTAATTGGAGAAGTGTACACAATATTCATTACTTGAACTACACGGTCTTCTCCGTATTTATTTGTTAGATAATCAACAACTTTAGCTCTATCACTAACATCAACGTCAACGTCAGGAAGATCTTTCCTTTCAATTGTAAGAAAACGTCCAAAATCAAGATCATATTTAATAGAATCCAAGTTTGTAATCCCAAGTAAGTAACAAACTTCCGACCCACATGCAGAACCTCTTCCGGGGCCTACAATTACGCCATTTTGTCTGCACCAATTAATATAATCAACCAAAATTAGGAAGTAATCGCAGAAGTCTTTCTTCTCAATAACATCAAGTTCTTCTTCAATTCTCGTTTTATAAGTATCTTGTTTTTCTTGCGACCATTTATCCATTCCTCTTTTACAATACCCGTACCATGTTAATTCACGAAGATATTCTGCAGAGCTGCTATATTTATCAGGGATATCAATTTTAGGAAGTTCTGGTTCATGCCAAGGCATATCTACATCTTCGCACAAGTCAGCTACAAAATCTGTATTCTTTAAGCACTCACATACAGCGTCATAACCAATTTGTTTGTCGAGCACTTCATGAATTTCTTCATCTGACATAAAATAACATCCATTATAAATCTCTGCCGCAGTTTCTTTATCTTGAGCAATACGTAGAAAATAATCCTGATAGTATAAATCTTCTTTAGTTGCCGCATGAACATCATTTGTTACAACTACAGGTGTATTAGTATCGTGGGATAGACGCATAATTTTCTTGTTATATGTTTCTTGGTCTACATTATCGTGTGCCTGAATCTCAAGAAAATAATAAGGGAATAATTCCTTGTATTCTCTTACCATTTCTAGGCAGGTGTTATAATCTTCTGTACGAGATAGTCTGCTTGCTAAACATGCAGATAACACAATAAGATTATCTGCCCCTTCTTTGGCAATATCGTAACGAGTTACACGAGGTTTATAATAGAATCCATGTAAATGCCCTAAAGTGGAAACACGATTTATTGCACGACGGCCATCTTCATTACGAGCAATAAGAATCATATGATAGTATTTATTATTTGGGTCTTTAACCTCCCTGTCTTCACATTCGTATGCTTCAATACCAAATAATTGTTTAACATCTGGATATTTATTTCTAAGTTCAGCGTAATATGGATGTGAAGTAAGTTCTCCGTGTTCGGTTATTGCGATAGCTTTAAGACCTAATTCGGAGGCTCGTTTTAGATTTTCTTCAGGAGAACTATAACCATCTAATATAGAAAAATAGGAGTGTGTGTGCAAGCTACTAGACATTTTTATCTAACTCCTTATAATTATAATAAGTTAATATTTTCTTAATTTTAGCAATCCAATCATTTACATTCATATCTGTTTTCATCGAATTGCATATACTACAACATGGAACACAGTTGGAGGCTACATATCCCTGTAGGGGGTCTACTCGATCAATACCATTAAAGTTTGTGCCAAGATACGAGCCATTGTATTCCCCACAATATATACATGGGTTTTTGGTAATTTTATCAAATTCTTCAATCGACAGATAAAACTCTAAACCACGATGCTTCGCTCCTCCTTTGTATGCTGAATATCTACTTTTAAGAGAGTGGCGTTTACAATCATTACACATCCATTCGTATCCGTCTAGATTAGCTTTTCTTTTTGAGAAATTCTCAATAGGATGCCATTTTTGACATTCTGGACAAAATTTTTCTATAACACTACCATCTTCATCATATCGCCTATAATTCTTAGTAAACATCTGACACAGACGTTCACCAGATTTTTCATCGTGAATGCATCCACAACTTCGTGTTCTTTTATCAATCAATGCGTTTCTTTTAACAACTGTTAGGTTGCCGCAATCACACTTGCACTTCCAATATGAACTATGTTTATCTTTTAAATATTCAGGAGGATTCACTCTTTCAAGAACTGTTAACCTGCCAAAACGTTGCCCTGTTAAATCTTTAAAATTTTGTTTACTTGCTATTTCTTTATGTAGGCATCCACAACTTTTTGTTCCGTTTTTTCTAACTAATTGATCTCTTGAAACAATTGTTTCATTTCCACATTCACATTTGCATTTCCATCTTGTAATATGTTTCCCACTTGGCAAAATTCCATCCTCAGCTCTTTCAACAACAGTCAATCTACTATCAGAGACACCATGCTCACTCATTACCCATCCTGTCATATCAATAAATCTTCCCATTTAACCCCACTCCTTTCTATAATTTTATATTGTTCACTTACAATCACTAGCTGCTCACTTGCTCTTGTGGCAGCAGTATATAGCCATCTTTTATGAGATTCATAATCTCCAAGCCATTCTTCAAAGACTACAACTCTATTAAACTCAGATCCTTGAGACTTGTGAACAGTAACTACATAACTGAAAGCAAATTCAAATGGTTTTGGATATCCAGAAAACTTTTTCCAATTCTCTGAATTAATTGTTGGTTGTCCGTTGACTATTAAATTATAATCAATCATTAAATTTCTATAGATTCCACCATCATCTGAAATAAAATTAGCATAAATGACTTGACCATAAGGAGGAACCTCTTTTATAGAAATATTATACAATTCTCCAATTGTCCCATTAACAAGCTCATTTCCAACGCTATTAATCTGATTCCAATGATTTTTAAGACAAATAACCTTATCACCATCTACTGGTTCCTTTGTATATTTATCTCCAAGAATTAATCTGCGCATATATTCATTTAATTCATGACGAGTTTTATTCTTGCCACATAGAATCTGGTCTGCACCAAGCAACAATTTGTCTGATGCTTTTTCTCTATGAATAATCCTACATCTTTTATCATCAGTGCTATATGCAAGTCTCTTGCCATTTCGAATATCCATTGACAGTTTAATGATAGGATTTTCAAGTGCTTGCCGCACAATCTCATCAAGGAATACGTGTGGATGATCTAAAATAGTTTGTTCACTATCAATTGGTGGCAATTGCATTGGATCCCCAAGGAATATAATGTGTACATGATGAGACAATAGCAAATCAATCATTTCTTGTGGCAACATACTTGCTTCATCAACAACAACAAGACTATATTTCTTCTCTAATTTTACTCTAGGAGTGTGTCTATATGTGCCATCTGGTAACTCTTCAGAATGATAAAGCAACTTATGTGCAGTCATTGCATTCTTGTTCCCCTTTTGTTTAAGCACAAGAGCGGCTTTACCAGTGTATGCCACAAAAACAACTTGATTTTCATTCAATCCTAGTTCTTGAATAATAAAATGAACTAAAGTAGTTTTTCCTGTTCCAGCATATCCAGCAATAACAGTATATGGGGCCTTTTCTTTGTATCGGCTACAAGCAATCTCAAGGCCATCTTGTTGCCCTTTTGTGAGTTCCAATTAAACATTCATCCTTTCTATAATTTTGTGTTGCACATCATCCAGTGATGTCAATTTTAGGATTGATGTGGAAAAACTCAGTGTGACTACCAACATCAATAATGGTATCTTCATTAGTATTCCACAGTCTCAAATAATAAACTGTAAAATTGCGATCATCACAGAACTTCTTAATTTCATTAAAAGCCGCATCGTAGACTTCTTCGTCGGTCATATTGCCTTCAAGTGTTGCAATTTCACGACCATTGCCATAACTATTATAAAAGTAAAGTTTATGCATTATCAGTCTCTCCCTTTAGCTGATTCCACATATCATTCCAATATGTTTCATGATCACAATCAATATCAAAAGTTACTGCTTCCATGTTGTTACTTAGACCATGGTTTAGGATATATTCTAGGGTGTCACTATCAATATGTAGCGGCACATATGTCAGATGATAGCCTTCAGATTCATCGCCTACAGTAGTAATCATTAGTGTGGCATTCTGTGCATTCGTATTCATTAAAAATCACTCCTTAATAAAATATTGTTTAAATTTATAGACAAAATATAAAAATTGTTTAAATTTATAAACAAAGCCGTCCTTCTTGCAATTTGTGATAGGTGGCTCTTCACGTTTCTCATCTTCTTTGTCATACTTCTTTTCACATTGTGAGCAAACCTGTCTTCCTTCAGGAATAATTTCACCACATGCGACACAGCAATGATTATATTCAATCATATCATGCATCAACTCCTTAACTATAATTTTGTATTGTTCAACTATACATATAATATCACAAAATTTTGATTTGTCAAGTAGTTAAATGCATAAAAAATGGGGAGATAAGTTCTCCCCTAAATTTTATTCTGATAGCATTTTAAGAAAATCGTCCTCGCTAATAATTGGAATATTTAATTCAATAGCCTTCTTATTCTTGCCGCTTGTGCTTGTGGTATCATTATTAATAAGATAGTCAGTCTTCTTGCTCACTCCAGATACATATTTGCCGCCATTGTCTTCAATGGCTTTAACAAGTGCATCCCTATTTGGGTAATGAGTTAAACTTCCTGTAATGCAGAAGCTTTTACCATCAAGATTGGAACTAGAACCCACATCATTCTCAACGATAAAGTTCATCTCAACAGGAAGCAATTCAACCATTGGATCTTTGCTATCCCACCAGTCATGAAGTGACTTATTTGTAATCTCTCCGAAGTCATCAATCTGCGAAAAATCATATCCATTAGCTAGTGCTTGTACAAAATCATAATGATCTCCATTAAATTGCTTACTAATAGCTTTGGCCGCAGAAGAGCCAATGTTAGGAATACCAAGCGCAGTAATAAATCTATCAAGCGTTACTGTCCTTGATTTTTCAATAGAATCTAGCAGTTTATCTACAGATTTTGCCCCCATTCCCGGCAGTTGTGTAATTTTATTCTTATACTCTTTTAAATGATAAATGTCCTTGTAATTATGCAAAAATCCATGTGAAATTAGCAGCTCAAGCGTCTTCTCTGATAGACCATCAATGCTCATTGCTTTACGGCTTACAAAATGCGTAAACTGTGCCAACTTCTTTGCTGCGCAATTTGGATTAGTACACATGAGAACTTTACTATTATCAGTATATTTAATTTTAGTAGGCTCTCCACAACAAGGACACGTATTTGGAATTGTTAGTGTATTGCTACGAGTTAGATTGTCATAAACTTTAGGAATCACCATATTACTGCGGTATACCGTAATAGTATCACCAATTCCAAGTTCAAGCTGCTCAATGATAGAAAGGTTATGGAGTGTTGCTCTTGTAGTTAATGCTCCATCTAAATCTATTTTATCAAAGATTGCGACAGGTGCGATTAATCCGCTTCTTGTTGGATTCCACTCTACATCTCGAAGAATTGTCTCATACATTTCATCAGCCCACTTAAGAGCCATACGACATCCCTCATGATGTGCGGTAACTGGTAGTGTCTTGGAAGATGATTTCATACACATTTCAAAGATTAATCCATCACAAGGATATTGATACCACTCTGGTTGCATACCTTCGATACAGTCATCAATATTTCCAATACATCGCCCAACAGTTTCAAATCCAAGGCAATCTAGATGTCCAAGTTCGTCTAATTTAGAATCCAATAGTGCATTGTTATCATATAGATCTGATACACACTCAAAAACCACATAAGAAAGATTACGCTGCTTTGTAATATTTGTATCAAGCTGACGGAGACTCCCCGCTGCTAAGTTGCGAGGATGACTATAAGGATCATCAAGAGACTCATTAATCTTGTGAAAATTCTTCCAAGAAATCACACATTCCCCACGAAGTTCAAGTTTGTCCTTATAATCAATATGCATTGGAAGATTTGAAATCATCCTTGCTTGAGCGGTTACATCTTCGCCAATTTCACCATTGCCACGAGTCACAGCTTGAACAAATTCCCCATTTTCGTAGCGAACTACAAGTGTAAGCCCATCCAACTTGTAGCTACAATAAAATGGTTGATCGCCAATAAATCTTTTAATCTCATTAATATCTTTAGTCTTTGCTGCAGAAAGCATTGGTTTACTATGCTTAACTTTCGTAAAACAATCAAGCACTTGCCCCTGCACCTTACGAGTAGGAGAATTGGCAAGCCAAAATCCTGTTTGATCCTCAAGTGATTTAAGTTCGTCAAACTTCTTATCATATTCTGTGTCAGAGATAGTCGGACGGTCTAAATTATAATATTCATCGCAATACTGCAAAGTTTTGCCGTTAAATTTTTAATGGTTTCAATTTTATTCACTCAATCATCCCTCTACTCAAAAATTCAATCATCCTAGCTTTATTGTTTCGTAAATCATTTTTGTTCTCAAAAACTGTTTCAAGAACTTCATCTAAAAGATGCATAAAACCTAACAAAGTAGTTTGATTCATTTCTTCAATCATCCATTTGCGGCATTCACATTCAGTATATTCTTTATCAGTACATTCTGAACGCTTTAATCCTAAGTCACAATTTATGCATACCGATTCCATATTTGATCTCCTAACTTATTTTTTGCTTATTTTAATAGTCTGTTAAAACTATGGCTCTATTCCAGAAACTAATCTTCTTGACTTCATTTTCCTGCACATCTTTATATAATACAGAGAACTTCTTAATTGCAGATCCCTTGCTCATTGCATATACAACTGCGACATCATCAGTAAACTTATGCCCAATCATCTGATCAGGTCTTGCAAAATAATAAATACCCATCATTTATTCCTCCATTTATTTACAGTATTTACAAGCTCTATTATGACAAGGCGCTTCTGTCTGCAATTTGTGCAACAGTTTATGAAGCTGATCATATTCACTGCTTGCCATGTTGTGTTCTTCTCCAAGCATATATAGTACAATATTTAATCTGTCCATGGCTCCAATTCGGATGCTTGGCGCGTATTCGACAGTATATAAGTGCATATCTATTAAACTTATTTTGCTTGCCTGTCATTTTTATCCCTCAATTCATTTACAGCATCTATAAGTTCGTTGATTTTTAAAATAAGATCATCGCCAGATACGCCCATATTCCAACCATAACTTGTCAACTTTTTAAGCTTTTTGTCTTGGTATGTAAAAGTGTACTGGCCAATACGGTTATAGAGATAAGGAAAATCAACATTATGCCTAATCCCATATTCTTGACCTGCATGATAACCATGGCCATCGCTAGTACACATCCATAATACATCACCAGTGGCACGTACAGAGCTGATATAACCAATAGTGCCATCCTTTGTTTCAACATAATCTCCTACATGAAATTCATAATCCATATAATTTTTTCTCCATAAATTCTATTTTTTACTTGCCGTTATTATGGCAATCTTCACAAACCGCGTATCCTTTATATACATATTCGCCATCTACAATTTCATATCTGTCAAAAAACCCTGCCTCGAAATACATATCACTTTTTTAACAGTTTTCCCACAGCAACTACATGTTGCAAAGCCTTTATTATCTGTCATAACTTTACTCCTTATCGCCGCAAAATACGTCCTTATATTCCATAAACAAATCATTGATGGCCTCTGCCATGATTCTGTGCTCGGTCTGCACTTCTTCTTTATAATAAAGATTACGATACCAATTAAGAATTTCTAAAGGCTTGATCATATTATACTCTTCAACCGCTTGCACAAAATAATTTTCAAGATTCATGGGTTACTCCTTGTTCATCTAATTTGTCCTTACATTCTGGGCAATAGTCTTTATTGCCATCTACATAATGAATCCATCCTGCTTTCTTCGCCTTGTCTAATGCTGCATCGTAGCTATCTGCATATTCACTGCTTTCCGCATTTATCGCAAATTCTATAATGTTTTTTTACAGTTTCAGTCTGGAGAAAACAAAGAAATAGAATGGAGAAAAGACATATCCACCACTTGTTGAAAACAATCGCAAGAGTAGTCCAGCAAATTACACATACACTATTTCCGATTGCCCATGCCCACCACGCACTCTTATTCATACAACTTCACTCCTTATATTAAAATGTAATTTTTATCACTCATCTATATAAATATGACTCTCTTTAAGTTCCCATTCAAACTCTGAGAAGTCACCATCATCTGTCACAAATCTACCACGTAACAGATCCAATTCAACAATTTCATGATACCCGCCATCACCATCTTTATAATAATATGTATAACCGCCTGACGGATAACCATGTAACAAGTCTTGCACTTCCATATTTAACATTTCTTTGAAAGTTATATTTTTCATAAGTTCCATCTTAAAAGTATATTTTTATATATTGTTTGTCTTTCCGTATGTCCATAAAACAATAGCTGTTTAGTACCAAGGGTCTTTATTAAATTTCTGTTGGTCTTCAACCCATTTAATCAATTCTTCTTTATTGTAATATGTAATATTGCCTATAGTATGAGGGAAAATTAACATGTTTTCATACTTTGGCACAATTGGTTGCTCATAACAAGCAGTTAGACTACAATATCCAGAAGACGAATTTCTATATGGACAAGCATATTCGCAACATTAAATCATAATATTCCTCCTAAAATTTTGTTTTATTTCTACAGCAGATATAATACAATAGTTGTTAATGCAGAAGCAATAACATGCTTTTATACTTCTAATCCATAATTGGTGTATAACGAGTACGTTCATATGTTCGATGTTTATAGTCTTCAAAGCTCATAAAAAATGGACAGATATTGGTGTTTTTACATCCACAATCTCCATAATTACAATGCCACCATTGATATTCTATATTGCCACTCAGTTCTGAATGTGGGCAATCCATTGGGTGCGATGGCATCTCATCTACTAGAATTTTCATAAGCTATCCCTCATTACTTAGAAATAACCTGCTCATAATGGCGTAGTTCAACAATTGCTTCCTTGATTGCACAAGCAGGAGTTCCATAATAGGTGCATCTAGAGCACGAATACTCAGGGCACTTCTGTAGTCTATTAATTAGATCATTAATCATTTTTTTAACCTCCTACATTAATAAGTCTTTCAATATAATTTCTGTCCTGTGAGAAGATAGGAATTTCATTATCAATTATCCACTGGCTTCTCTGGGTATAACCACAAATATTGCCTGCATCATCATACGCGGTAAGACCATCATTGACCTTAATGCAGCAACTACCACGCTTTAAAGTTGTAGCATAATCGTTCCAATTAATGCCCTTCTTGGTCATAAGCATATCCTGAATGTTGTTGCAAGACTTACCATGAAGATCCTTATGACTAAAGTTGGCCTGACCTACAGACAGGATTGAATTGCGAGTAGCGTCTTGTTGCCGCCAGATTAGCGCATTGCAAACTTCCTCCTTGGGAATTGTAAAGACACGAGAATCAAACATGGCACCTTTATTTCTTGCGTTAATGAGAATTTTTGTATATTCGGTTAAATCCTTTGTAACACCACAATCGGCATCAAGATTGTTGTCAATATACTTTACAATATTGTCGTTAAATGCTTTATTAAACGCGAGAGTAGCCATGCTTGCAGAAACGCTACACATCTTCTGTAGATTGTTCCCAAACCAAGCATCTGTGGTAAGCTCTGCATAATCCACTAATACAAGAGAAATCTCGTCACTCTGTGTATACCCAAGAACACAGCCCTGAATATTCTCACAAAGATACTTCATAGTCTCCTGCATAGTCTTCACAAAAATATCATCAAAAGGTTTTTTCATGCCCTTAGTAAAAGTGTGGCCAGCCTTCATGTCCGTTCTAATAATAATCGGCATTCTTCTTGTTAAATAAAATCTATTAATATTTTCATAATTGTTTTTCATTCTATCACCGAGAGATGTTTTATCCATGTTCGTCCTCCATGTTTTTATTTGATTTATATAATCCATTTTTAATTAAATAATGCTTTACTGCATTTGGTTCTATACCAAAACTTTTTGCGATTGCGTAGTATGTCATTCCAGATAAATACATTTCACAAAATTCTTTTTCTTTTGATTGATGGTTTTTAGGCATTCTATTTTTATATTCTAAAACTTCCCATTTATATAAATAATCATCAAATGGACATTCTCCAATATAATCTAAGAACTCTTCTTTTCTATGGGGAATATATATAAAATATTGTTGTTCACCATTTTTATTCTTGTCTGCATTCATCAAAATTGCTTCAAATTGAGATAATTGTGGCAATAAAATTTCTTCTTGCTCTTCTTTTGAAAAACATTGTGTGGATAATTTTATACATTCCGATCTATTACTACGACATATTCCTCCATCACCTATATACCATATATTACACATCAGTGGTGTTAGTTTTAAATCTTTCGGTATTTCTTTAATGCCATTTTTATACCATTTATGATATTCTTCTGTAAAAGTTTCATTGGTATAAGTTCTCATAACATATCTGCTATATTCCTTATTTGTTCTTCCATCATAATAGGTATATTGTTTTATTCCTTCACCACTCCAATATTTTTTAAATGGAGTTGATACATATTCTACATGTTGTTTAGATTTAGATGTATAAGAAAAAATTGCATTTTTACAACGTTTATGCAATATTAAACTTCCGTCTCCTAATAATGCTCCATATAATATTTGTTTTTGCTCTTCTGTTAATTCAATCTTATCTATTAATTGTTTCACCATTATCCATCAGTCTTGCTCCTTTCAGTAATTTCATCAAGTGTTTTTGGTCTATATTCCATGTACGGCATCATGCATCCAACATTAAAATATTACCACAACTATCGCTATTAAATTGCCTACTATCTCTTAACTCCTTAGTCCACTTCTCAACGAAAGCTTGCTCTCTTGTTGTGTGAGTATGTCCATGAAGCATATAACAATTTGGATTATAAGATGCTTTATAGCACATAATAGGATAATGACATAGGATTACATGCCGTCCGTTATCTGTGATTTCTTTGTAGTCTACAGCTTCTACAATATACTTTCTAACATCTGAGCTAAACTCTTTTAAATCATGATTGCCATTTATGATATGAATATTACCATTTAGTAGCTTTAGATACTTAATCCAATCATCCTTCTTGCCCCAGCAAAAATCTCCAAGATGATACACATGATCTGCGTTGCTTACAACGGAATTCCAGTTGTCAATTAATGCTTTGTCCATCTCTTCAACTGTTTTAAATGGGCGATTATCAAACCTGATAATGTTTTGATGCATTAAATGTAAATCCGAAATATAAAAAATTTTACTCATTTTCTTTCTCCATATTAACAATCAGGAAATCATAAACGTCTCCCCAATCATCAATAATAACCGGTACATCGTTAACAATTACATCTCCAATTTTAAATCCATGCAACCAATCCTCTTCAAATACAAAGTAACCAATCCATTCTTCTTGGTCATGGAACACTTCTTCGAGCAAATTAATAACAATATCAAAACTATCTGTAATATAAAATCCACAAAGTCTTCGCAAAGATCTTTTAGAGCACTATCAACTCTTGCCATTTTCGTATCCAGATTTTCAAGATGCTTCATAGTATTAATAAAAGCTTCCTTAGAGATCATTGTTTACCTCCTCAATTTTTCTTGGATTTATTAGTTCAATCTTTACATGGCTATATAGGCCACCAGTGCAGTATATCATTCCATTTGTTATCGCCATTTCCAGTGATACAAATTGCAGTTTATCATACTTAGATATTCCATCTCCAATTTTATATCTTGCCCCATTTTTATCAACAGAAACTACAAACTCTCTGTATTTTAATATAGGATTATATTTAATCCATTCATTTTCTGTGTCGCATCTCGGACGTATTGTAAGAGGATAAGTTTCCATAAATTACTCCTTAATATTCAACTTATAACCAAGCTCCTTCTCAAGCTGTTTCTTTGACACTTCTCGTTCAACCACTTCAAATGTGGCCCATTGGTCGTTTGATGCGCAAACATTAAATTTTGTAAGTATTTCTCTTGAGCCCCACTGATACTTCCACTCTTCATATTCTTTTTCTTGTGTTATATTAGTAAGTGTAAGATCAATTTTTGGAAAATGCACTTTAATTTTGTCACCGTTACTCGCATAGCATATCCCTGTATAATCAAGATAAGGGGTGCCATTTTCAACATAAATCTTTACGTCAGTTGGGGTAATTTTGCTATCAATAATTACATGATTATTCATTACTTGTTCTCCTTTTATTCAACCAATCACAATACTTTTGACATTCTTCTTTTGATGTAAACCCAATATTTTTACCATATGTGAGTTGATCTCGCTTTTCAATAACATCATCACAGAACTTATCATATACAAACTGGATCCCAAAATCTTTATAAGAATAATCATTCCATCTGCTGTCACCAGTGCATTGATAACTTTTATCGAGGCGATAATATCTTTCCGATGGATAATTTGCGTCATTAACTCTATATCTCAATGCCTCAATCCATGTCTCTTCTGGCTCATACCAATAATCTGGCTGTGAACATGTGCAATTCTTGCTCGTGGTTGTCCCATCAGGCCAAGTCAAAACCCACTTCCTATTTTCGTCGCATTTGTCGCACTTAGGCTTTTCATGTGGTTTATTATATGCAATCCAAAGCTGAGATTTTTCAAGCGCATCCTTAAAGATATCGTCAATAGCAGTCTTATAAAATTCTTTTTCTACTTCTCTACGAAGATTTCGTGATTTATATTCCAGATCACTTTCTTTTCTTGATACTTCTAGTGATTTGTCCTCAAGCTCTTTATTGCGCTTCTCAAGATACTCATTGCGTCTTTTAAGTGATTCCATGTCACTCTTCAAAGAGTCTTTAGCTGCATCAATAAGCTTTGATTTTATTTCATCAAATAGTTCGTCTGCTTCAGATGGTTCCCACATAGGTTCTTCATAGTCCCAATAGCTCATTTAATTATCCTTTCTTAATAACCTTTAATGCTTATCATGGAATGGTTTAACTGGCTCGAATAATTCATAATTATTTTTGTAGGTACAGTTTTTCTTAAACTGGCAATCAATCTCGCACCCATATACAAAGTAGCTATGCTCACAATAGTCACAAAGATCTTTTCTTAGATTATATCTGATTAAATATTTTGCTCTGGACACATCGTCATTCTGATGCTCATATTCATGTGCAAGGCACTTGTCATAATCATTGAAAATTTCTCCACAATAATCACATTTATATTGCTCAACTTTTGTCATGTTTTATCTGTCGCCTTCTTTCTACCACGTCTTTTGTTGGCTCTTCTGACTTAATATCTGGTTTATCAGGAAGCCACATCCAATAAAGTACATTCATATAAGTGTTCCAAACTCCATTCTTAATGGATACGACTTTGAATTTATCTGCATCTGTATAGCCAAGAACATCTATCATGTCTGGAGGGAGTTTATCTTTTGTACTATTCCATCCCATTGCGATTAATCCTTTCTAATCTCACATTCTTTAATTAATACTTGTGGAGAAACTTGTCCATTATATACGTTAATACCCAATGTACCAATCACATTAATATATGTCTCTTCTCCTGCAAAATTATTATTCATCCAATTAAACACTTCATTTGATTCATCGCATTTGAACATAACATATTTGATATTCGTATCCTCGTCATAAATTTGAATTGTATCATCGTTCTTGCCGACAATTTTAGCATTATCATTAGATATATATAAATCTTTAATCAACCACAATGGTTCGTCTACTCCATGTGCAAAAGTTGATTTATATTTATCAAGCTCTTGGCACCACGAAATTGATACATCTTCTGCATCAACAATGAAGTCTACTACATATATTTTTTCAAAAGATATGTCTTTGAGATTTTCATTAAACCATTCTCGTGCCTTATTAATGTCAGTCAAACAAAGACCGAATGCTTGTGCATGGCCCTGTGACATAGTAGATTCCGGGCATTTATCGACAAGTTCTCTGAAGTCTTCAATTGGGCAATAATCAAAAGCTCTACCGCTTCCAGCAAATCCATTGTCTGTTTCTATAACAAGAAGTACAGGTTTATTCAGCATCTCAGACATCTTCATTGCAACAAGCCCTGTATATGCTGAATTTAATTTGCCTGTCGCATCTACAATTGCAACTTTATCATTAGAATAATCATTAGAAGCCATGAATGCCTTGTATGCTTTATCTTTAGCGCGATCTTGCTTCGATTTATATGATTTTGCAATCCTAACGCAGTGTTGATAAATATTTTCTTCAACAGGAAAATTTTCTCCACGTTTTACATATTCAAAAAGTTTTTTCTTCACATTCACAAAAAGCATTAACCAGCAACTCTCGCTCCTCAAATGAAGCACTACGTAGAAACGCATTAATCAAAGGAGTAACGTAGAATGCAATTGTAAATGGAGACACAATCCCTTTTGTAGAAAAATCCTGCGCCTTGAGAATCTCCTGCAACATTTTATTGTTAATATGATCTATCCCATAGTTAACCATCGCACGAGTATTAAATGATCTCATTGACATTACATCTGAAATATCTGCTAATGCCACTAAGTCAGTAAAATGATCTTCACAAATATCATTCCAATAACACTCATCTAATGCTTGCAGGAAATTATATGTAACATGAGCGCCACACGCTTCCTTATTTGGATACTCATCAGATGCTTGGTTGTTTACTACAATAGCAGGATTTAATTTATCTGTGGACACTTGATGGTGATCAAGAACAATTACTTCAATACCATCGTTTATTAACTTTTTACATTCATCCACATCATTACTTCCCGCATCTGGAATAATCAATAACTTTGTATTGTCTGGAATATCAAAATCCCAAAATGCTAGACCGTGTGACTTGTTCTTCTTATGCACAACAATTGATACTGGATAGTCTACATCCATTAGTTTAATATATTGATACATAATTGTTGCACTTGTGATTCCATCAACATCAGTGTCAGACAAAATTGCCATTTTATGCTTATTATAAAAATGACAATCGAAACAATTTACTGCTTCATCTATAGAATTTAAATTATCCCAATTGTCGGAGCAATTGTCACACAACGCTAGGTATTTATTATAATTTTCAATTCCTCTATTATTTAATACTGTTTTTAAAATATTTGTAGTATCATTATTGCCTGTTAATTTATATTTCAAATGCATACACCCTTTCTTTGTGATACCACTATATCACAATAATTTTGTATTGTCAAGTAACAAAAAGGCTCCCAGTTGCATAGGAGCCATATTTTTTTGATATACTATTGTGTTTTTTATAAAATGCATTATCTTTGATAGATTTTAAACAGTTCTGACATAGACATGCCATTCGCACGAGCAAGATCAACCGCCAGAGCACATACATTTCTTGGCTGTGACGCCCCAATTACTTTACTCATATAGTCTAGAAGAGTATTGTATTCATCGTTACAATGGCCATCGCCCTCCCAACAAATAATATCACGGCCATTAATCTTAACAAAATTATAAGGAGTTCCCATGTTTGATCCTTTAGTAAAGCTCCACCAGCCCCAATCGTCAGGCCATTCTCCTTCATGATCTTCCATGCGCTTCATGTCTTTCTTATCAATTTCACATACTTTATATTGATCGCCAGAATATGTTGTAACAAAATCTACATTAAGTTCTTTAAATGCTTTTTCAATATTGCCACCAGCAAGGATCTCAATCTTCATTTTTACATTTCTCCTTTACCATTTTTAGAACAGCTAGAACATCACGCTTATGAATATTATTTTCCATCCAATCACAATAATCAGGATGTGCTTTATAGATGTCTATGAGCTTCTGCCCACTATATTTACCGAATGGTAACACATATTCTTCTGGGTTAATAGTTGTACTTTTTGGTTCAATATATCCTGTAAAATCCATTGTAAGGCATTTGCGACTTGCAAGGTAATCGGCAACATGTAGCATCCTAGAGAATCTATCGTTAGGTTTTGGAAGAACAACATTGCTTTTCCTATCCTCTGACCACTGCCCCATGTGCTTAGAGACTACATCAGCGATAAATTCAATTTCCTCATGATCTAAGTATTTCCCATCATATTTTCTAATTTCATCTGCCATCAGTAGTGGATGATTAAATCTTGTATATTTAGACGCTTCATAATCTTGCTGAGAACCACTTTTGCGACCATCGTGCAACAATCCAGCTACACGCATTAAATCCATCTGTCTCGTAGTAAGCTTACTGTTATACTGCTCAAGTTCAAAAAAGAAATTTAAGAATCTTACAACCGCAATTTGATGACGCATAAGCCCGCCTTCTCCAAGACTATAAGTGGGATGATATTTTCCGGTACTTGAAGCACCAATGTGCCATATGTAATCTGGCATATCTTCAAGTAGCACCATGGCAAATTCTTTAATATCTGAGTTCGTAATCGTATTTAAAATCGGCTGAACCAATTCTTTCTGATCGTTTGTCATTATTTCATTTCCTCCAAATTAATAATCTTCATCATTAATATAATCAACAATTGGCCCTTTTCGCCCACAATTGTCACATGTCGCATTATAGTCTGTTAGTACAATATGCTTAATCTCTTTTTTGCTTGGCTTGGCGATCTTAATAAAACATTTTTTACAGAGATCCTCACTAACTTCAACACAATTTCTCTTATACACTTTTAACTCTCCTTAATCACAATTTCTTCGTCGGCGTATCCGCCATCAGTTGTATAATGTATTTTTTTAATACCAAGGTCTTTGAGATAATTCATGCATGCAGCGCATGGACGAGATGGGGAAAGCTCATGATTTAGATTCTCTCTATATGTCCATACTTCACATTTGCTAACATCAATATCCATATATTTCAACTGCCCAAGTGCAGCAACTTCTGCATGTGTCAAATGAAGAGGCTCTGTATTTGTTGCAGAACAATCAAAATTTCTATATTTATTATATTTCTTTTGAATCGGTGAACTCTTTCTGCTATTGAAGCCGACACCTACAACTTTATTGCCACATGTGACAATTGCACCAATATGTACTCTTGGAAAACTGCTCATTTCAGAAGCGGCTTTTGCATGTTTAAAAAATTTTCTCTGTTTATTCGTCATTATCCTCACGCAAACTATATATATTATTTTTAATTAGATATTTAAATTTTTCGGGATTGTCGCTAGGAGATTCTTTATTGTCAAGAATATGATCTTTATCAATAATTGCATATACTGGAATCCCATTTAAGAACATATTTGAAATGTTTTTTAATTGTTCTTCATCAACATCTTCATCATAACAAAAAACAATTTTTGCATTTAATCTTGTTAACATCTCAACTTGATTTTTTGAAATCTTTGTTCCACCAGTACTTACACCATAATACCCCATATCGTACAATTGCTGCACAAATTTTTCACTTTCACCAACCCATACTGTCCCTGTATGTTGAATTAATTTTATATTTTGAAATAGGCCATACAAGATCCTCGACTTTGCACATGGTTCGAGGAAAAAATATTTAGACATTCCACTGTCCGGGTCATATTCCATTCTTCTTGCTTTAATCCCAACCAATGTTCCAATTTCATCTCTAATTGGAATCGCAATTGAATTTGTCATTGGATCAAAAGAAACTTCAAATAGCTTTTGAGTGTTTAGACTAATCCCATCATCCTCCCATAGTTTATTGCCGTATGGGAGATAATAAGATAGAATTTTTTCTGGAATAGGTTTTAGCGGAGTGTCATCAAAGTCATCTTCTTCTGTCGCCATTTGCTGTAACATTTTAAGTATTTGAAGAGATTCTGGGACTTCTTCTGGCTCTTGATAATAATCTAATCCAAATAAATTACAACAGAACTTAAGAGCTTCAGGAAAAGAATAGTCTTCGTTATAACAAATCAAATCAAAGACATCTGTTGTTCTTTTACTACTCGTCATTGTACGAGTATAATTTACAACAGTTAAATTTTCATTTAAATAAATAACAATTGCTGATTTGTTATCTCCAGTTTTATTCCCGCATGTAATATATCCACCATGATTGTGAATACTATGGCATCCAATCTCCTGAAGAATCTCTGGCAATTTTTCATTGTCTAATATATATTCTTTTAAAGATTGTACATCCACAAGTATTCACTCTCCTTTCTATGTGGACATTATATGTCAATAATTTTGTATTGTCAAGAGGTTAATTTAATATTTTATCAATGCGCTGACACATCGGCAGCATGCAATAAACAAATATCGTTAAATAAAGGTTCACCAAGAAGCTTCCTATCTTTCTGCATAGCTTTGTCAGATTGCTCCCATGCGAGATAAGGTCGCATATGCCACTGAATAAGCTGTGCAACATAAAGATGTTCGCAAGGCATTTCGTAGAATAAGCTATTGTATGCCCCACAACGCTCATGGGAATAATAATGCGCGTCTTCTGAAGGATTCCCCCTTGCATCATAAAAGCTTTTCGTAAAGATTTTCCCCTCGTCATGTAGCATTGCTGCATGTCTAAGTTCAGTGGACGTTGAATGAAAAGATGGTGTGTTACTATCAATATATTTTACAGCATTCCAACAATGGTCTCCAAGAGATAAGGCATGATGAGAATTGTCTTGGTTAAAATCTTTCACTGATTCGATCCAATCTCTATCCCAGCCTTTATAGTCCATCGAATCTTCAGAATAAACAACATCAATATCATTCCAACCTTCGTACCAAAAAGGTACGTTAAAGTTCATATACATACGTTTAATTACATGCTCTGGTACTTCCCGTTCTCGCTGTGCATTGCGCTCAAGACAAACTTCATAAGGCGTTGCCATAAGAACTGCAATCTTCTCACAAGGGATTTTATTAAGAGACTTAAGAAACTCCATGCGACGCTTATAGCTGATATTACAAGCATCATAAATGGCGCTCTTTCCATAAATAAGGCATCCTCTAATACGCTTGTGGAGCTCTTTAAACAAAACATCATTGTTTGTCTGATGGTTTACATCTCCGAACATTTCCTCTCGAAGTGCGTCACTAGAAAAAATTTCTGCATCATATTTGGCTGCAAGTTTCTTGGCTTGTTCACTCTTGCCGCTGCCAGCCAAACCAATCATCATAAAGAATTTAGTCATTTCATCACCGATCTCTTTCTTTCCTCTTAAAAATCCACAAATAGTCTACTAGCGCGAAATCTCTTCCATAGTAATAGATGAAAATTGAATCTTCTTTTTCTGCAATATAAAGTCTACCATTATAACTAACGCCACATCTTTTGATGTTCTTAAGATGTTCCTTACTAATTTTATCAACATCTTTCTGTGACATTCCCCAAACGCCATTAGAATAAACTTCTATCCAGTTATTAAACTCAATCCCGTGCGACACAGAATCATAAAAGTGTTCCGTGTGCTCGACAACATAGTAATGATTGAAAAGTTTATTAATAAATCTGTTGCTAGGCTTTAATTTCCGATATGTAAGCTCATCTTGGTACGTCCCATAAAGCTCTTTTTGAATTAAATCTTGACGAATGTTAATCATTTAATCACTAATCTCTTTCTTAATTGCAATCTTCATAATCTCGTACTGTACGCTATTTAACAGCTCATCAATTTTTGCATCCACTGTGTATTCGTTTTTTAAGAAATCATTACATAGTAAATCAATATGACAGATCGCGTCATTAGCGTGTGCTCGTGCATCTTCTAGATTGTATAATCCTTTCTTGACCTCTACTAAATATTCTGGACATTCAGAAATCAAACATTTTTCATATGGTACATGGTTTATATATCTTGCAATATACTCTTCTACTCGCAATAGATGATGTAGTTGTTTCGGATCATATCCAAACTTATTAATCCATTTCATACGAGATGGATAATGATGTTCCATTGCAAAATACTTTTCTTTAGCAATGCCTCGCATAGACTTAATTGCTTGAACTGGAGAATAATGTGCAATATCTTCTCTGGCAGCAATAAGTCTATTCCATTGATTTTCATACATGGGATTGATGATTTTGTAAGGAGTGAACAAGATTTCTAAGAAGTTTAAATTTTGCTTCCTAAATGTCTGGATATAAAGTCTAATATCCTTCCAATCTGTATGCTCATCATTGGTTCGAATATGAGTTGTACTAACGGGATTTTTGTTCATTGCAATATCCTTAAATGTCGGCGCTACAATAAGTTTAGTATCAACATCTGACTCTTCATAATCAAGTCCATAATTACCACTACCTTGATAGAAGATTCCCACAATTCTATCTTCTGGAAAGTATTCGAGAGCTTCGTTATAATGCTCTCGAACCCTATCCATTATCCAATTATCTGAATGATAGTTCATTTTATTCTCACTCTTTACTTACAGTCGTCTTAAAAAAGTTTCCAATAACCGCTAATGTACCACACACAATAGGAATTATGTCTGGCGTAAATCTAGTAGTTTCAAACAAAGTATTCAGTCCAGTTGCAACTGCGCCACCAACAATATTCATTAGAATCCAGCCGCCAAACCAACCAGCACCGAAGATAATGATAGGTTTAATAATGCACAAGATGATAATTCCAATAATTAATTCAATACAATCCTTCATCTAATTCTCCTTTAATTATTATGTTTTAGCAAATACTCGCGGCTGACATTTTTGAAACTATCACTACCATCCAAAGAACGGTACACAATACCTTCACGCATTACATCTGGATTCACCTTGGACTTGCCAGTTGCAAGCGCCTTAAGTTCCTCCATAGTGTCTGGCATTTGAACTTTTCCAAGAATTGGAACCCATTTCATGCCCATCTTTTCAATAATAGCTCTACCAGCAATAGAATTATATCTTCCACTTTCAGAATCTTTAAAGTTGAAAACATATAAATCATCTTCCTTGAGCTTTAGAGGATTGCCCTGAACAGAGCCTACGCCTTCACCCTGAATACATACCCATTTAATCTGAGGAAACTGATTCAGAAAATCCTTTAAATGCTGTTCGATATTGTACTTGAACGCCAAATCCCAATAGATGTTGTGGTCATGGTAACACTCTTGCTTCTCGTCCTGCTGTCTTACATTGCGAGAACAAACATAAAATTCAAACTTATTGCGTCCTTTTCGTTCAAGTGCATAAGTACAAGAAGTGCCATCTAGCTTTTCTGTGGCAATATAAGTCTTGCCATCACCAATACGCCAAGGCTGATTTTCTACACGTTCTTCATCTGTCTTTGAAACAAATGACGGGGAAACCACGAGGATTATCCTTCTTCTTGCCGAAGAAGAAAAACATAACCTTACGCCCCCAAGAACGGCGCATCATCCAACGTGCCCACTTCTTTTTAAAGATTTTCTGGTGACGAGCGGCCATAGATTTATATTTTGCATTAGGATCGCCATTGCTCTTACGAGCATTGTCCTCTTGTACTGAATACTTAATTCCTAGAATGTCAGTTACATCAGTCCCCTCTGAAAGCCCTGCCAACTCTTTAAATGCAGACTGTGGCATAGCAAGGCCCTGACTGATACAATTAAACTTACCAAGCTTCATCGTCTTGACCTTAAAACCTTTTGCACGAAGGAATTCAAATTCCTCTCTCTCAGGGACTTTGGAGTCAATCTCAATATAAACACAAGGATCGCCTTCATGGAATTCACCCTTCTTGCAAATGAGATTCCATCCAAGTACATTACACTGTTCAATATTATCAGCACCATCAATAGGACGAATGTTGGTTACATGCTGAATGTATGCAAGCGCTCTTTTATTATTGATAATCATTTATTAAATCCTTTCTATAATTTTGTACTATCAATTAAGTGATCTCAATCTGTCAATAATCTTTGGAAGAATCACACAAGCATAATCAATTTCTTCTTCTGTATTATATCTTCCAAGAGATACACGAATGCTACTTAGTGCCTCTTCGTCAGACAAACCAATTGCTTTTAGCACATGAGATGGGACGGCATTACCTTCATTGCAAGCTGAACCAGCACTAATAGCAATCCCAAATTCGTCAGCCATCGCAACAACATCTGAACCATGCACACCATCAATTCTAAAGTTCAAAATACTGTCTAAATGCTGCTTTATCTGTTGCCCCATTAATTGTTACACCTTTTACATTCAATAAATTATCCTTAATCTTCTTGGATAAACGTGCAATTTTTGCATTATTTCCATTCATGTGAGTTGCTGTATCTTCTAGCGCAGCAGCCATAGCCAAGACACCAAGGACATTAGTTGTGCCACCTCTAATTCCTCTTTCTTGGCTTCCACCATTAATTAAAGGATGAATATTAATACCATCTTTGATATAAAGGAAGCCGCATCCTTTAACCCCGCCAAACTTATGAGCAGAGCATGATAGCATATCTGCGCCAAGCTCTTCTACATTAATTTTCATATGAGGGAATGCCTGAACTGCATCTGTATGGAACAACATATGATTGTCATGAGCAATCTTTGCTAGCTCTTTAATTGGCTCAATAACTCCAAGTTCATTATTTACCATCATACATGAAGCAATACCCGGACTAATACCGAAATAATTATTCTGCAATTCATTTACTCTTTTTTCAAATTTCTCTATATCAACCATTCCTCTATAATCAACCTTGAATTTATAGTCTGGATCAATAGAATGATGCTCAATGTTAGATGCTAGTGTAAAATCATGATTTAAAACCCATGAATTTGCTTCAGATCCACCAGAAGTAAAGTAAATCTCGTCAGGTTGTGCTCCAATTAGTGCCGCAATCTTTTTCACGTGCTTCCTCGACCTTAATCTTTACTCCACGAGCATCCTCATATGAACTGTTTGGATTGTAATATTCATCAAGATTATCAAGGATAATATTCTTTGCGGCTTCACAAATTGGAGATGTAGCAGCGTTATCTAGGTAAATCATAATTAATGCACCTCGTCTTCTTCTACATCATATTCTTTTGCAATGCCGTCAAGAAACACCATCAAATAATCAGGATAATCCTCTACATTTTCATATCCAAGTGAGCCAATAATATTATAATTAAGATATCTCATCTTAGTGATAATCTCATATGCTGCATCTTGCTTACCATCGTTATAGCCCTTTTCATAGGACTGCTTGTCTAGATTATTGTAATCCATTTTTAATCCATTACCTCCTTAAAATTTGATGTGTCAATAATTTTGTATTCTTTAATCCAACTACATTTACTAAAAATGCTTTGTAGTATCTCTAAGCTGTCTGATTCAGCCCATTTGTGTTTTCCTCTATCCTTGTATATAATTATGTATTTTTTTCATTTTCATAGTGTTACAACTCCTTACTTGTTTTATCATAAGCAATTGTAACACTATAATTTAGTATTGTCAACACTCAATTCTCATATTCCATTTAAGTGTTGCGAGTTCAACATTCTGATAATAAGGTGTTTCAACTCCGCAGTTAGGACATCTCACATATACTGCTCCATATCCAGTAATTCGCATATTGGGCGCATTCCCACAAAAAGGACAGGGTTTTAGCTCATCCATCTCAATTGTCCACCACATCAGTAACAAACTTCTTATATTCCCAATCAACGCACTGCTTGTTTGACAGCCAACCCGTCTTATTCTTGAGACAATTTTCTCTTCTGCTACAAGTCTCGCAAACATGTCCGAGCTGAAGATCATTAGCAAGGTCAACAACGTCTTCTCGCATGGCATCTGCCGCGTTTGTCGCCTCCAGTAGCTGACGTGTAAGTAGATCACAAGTATCCTTTGCCATTTTCTCCTGTGCACGAAGCTGCTCATTCATATCATCAATATAGTTTGCCGCAGAAGCTAGTAGCCGACACATATTGCACCAAAGAATTCTTGCATTTTCTACACTCATTTTCAGAGCACCATCTCTTGCGGCGAATAGTTTCAATCTGATTGCGCAGCGCTGTTGACATGTCATTGTTGTTCATTGTTTTTCTTCTCCTTTGTTGTTATTTGTATTTTTGTTATCTTCTGCTTGCTCTGGATTAACATCATAACCTAGTGTGCTAAACCAGTAATTAACTAGATTTTTGCTAATTTGTTCTCCGCCACGTGCATTCAGCTTATCAGCTAATACACTCATTTTTATGTACCTCATTTTATTACTCCTTAGTATAAACTCATGTTGCTAGAATAGCAAAAATATGTCCATCCAAGATGGCTATCATATAATGCCTTACAGACTCCGCTGCCTTGCTTGAAATTCGCCTGAAACACAACAGCGGGCTCCATAAGTCTTTCTCCATTTAACAATCGTCTCGCAATATCAATGCATCGTTCACTCGGCGTTAAACTTGCAATGTAGCCACTTCTAGCTCCCTGATATTGTCCTTGCTGATAAACAACATCGTAAATTGTATTCGGGAATTCTGGTGAAGCTACTCGGTTCAACACAACCTCTCCAACACACATCTTCCATTCGTCAGACAGGAAATCGCTGCCCGCTTCGGCGTAAATCACTTTCGCTAGAAGCATTAAATCGCTATCTGAATATTGCGGCTTGGGAGCAGAAAGCAGCTCTGGCTGTTCTTCAATAACATCCTCAACTACTGCCACTGCTTCTTCCTCATATGCAACAGTTTCATCTTCTGGCTCCATAATAAATACTTCTTCTAGCGTCTCTTCTTCAACAAGTTCTGTTACTTCAGGAGCTGTTGGAATAGCATCGTTACTCTCTTTATTGACGGGTATTGATAGCAAGATTAGAGTAACTAGCGCCAGAATGATTAATAGTTTTTTAATTCTGTCCACGTTGTTTTCTCTCTCCTATAATTTTGTACTGTCGTTTTACGAGTATATAATATCACATCCTTGCCATTTGTCAAGTATACAATATGTACAAAAAAGGAGCCTAGTTTTTGCTAGGCTCCCACATCTCGTGGTCGCTGCTGCAATGCAGTCAACGCCAGTTTGTAATTGTGCACCATATCCGACTTTCAATGCACCAAGACTCAAGCACATTCCTTGCATTGGGTGTGCAAGTTAGCGGGAAGGTTTTTATCATCCTTCCACTTAACAATAAAGCAGGCTTCCCAATCGGCGTCTTTTGGAGCGGGCAACGAGATTTGAACTCGCCATCTGACCTTGGAGGGGTCATATGTTACCACTACATTATACCCGCATATTTATAGGAGCCGTTGTTGAGCAGTAACGACCGGCTGTTTTAGGTGAGGCCGTCACCAATTGTTGCAAGTAGGCGGTTTATATGCCGTATGCCTACCAACGGCGCTCTGTTCCTATTTAAATTGGGATTGACTTTTGTTACAGCTTATTCATCTGCCGCTGTGCCTTCTTGATAAGCTTGTCGTTCATAACTTCACCCTTCGCTTTAAGCTTTGCGATACGATTCTCGTAATGCAGTTTCGTTCTCGTATTCATTATTTGTTCCTCCTAATTTGATTTTATTATTTTATATGGCAGGCGATGGTGGTGCCGCCCCACCGTGTCTCGGGTCAAAGCCGAGCCCACTTCTGTTGTGGTAATCGCCTATATCTGGTGCGCCACCGGGGTAACGCTCCCCGCACATCCCGCTTAAAGGGCGGATACTCTACTTCTGAGTTAGTGGCGCATATTGTGAGAGCGGCCAGACTCGAACTGGCGACTAAGGGTATTCAATAGCATATCCCTTCACGCTATAAAACTCTACCAACTGAGTTACGCTCTCATAAAGCGAGGCTTCCAATCCTTCTTTATCATGACCAAATAATTCAAACAAGAGCCTAGGTGCACATATCTCTTTCATTATTTGCTATCCGCTGTGCTACGTGATGGAAGTGACGTTACCTCGCTGGAGCAAGTAGTGTGATTCGAACACACATTTCCCCAAAGCGAACGTTTCCAAAGTAGCGATCTTTTTGTATCTCAGCTTTGTTAAATGAGAGAAGACCAATTCTTCCTTACTTGCATATAATATACCAGTTCAGCTTGATCACGCCCTTAACGACTACTGGTGTGCCGCCCACCATACTTATGGGTTTACTGCTTCTAAAACAACTCACTAACTACGAGCAGCGATAGCTAGCAATGTGGAGCAGGAGGTCGGATTCGAACCGACGTGAGCAAAGCTGGCGGCTTACAAAACCGCTCCAATCGACCACTATGGGACTCCTGCAGATCTCTGTGTCTTTCCACAGCGCCAGCTATGCTTTGTTTAGTGGCGGCGCGCGACGTGCATAGCATCCACATTTTTCTAACGCAACTTGAATCGAACAAGTATTTCCCTCTGATAGTGAGGGCGCTTTCCCATTAAGCTATACGATAATATTTGGTGCTCCGCCCAAGCATCGAACTTGGAACCTCCCGATTATTGGCCGCTGCAGTAAGTCCTGCCCTTACATCTCTTAATCCGCGGTTAAGCAGTGTTACTATTACACCATGCAGCGAAGTCGGGTGCTCTGACCAATTGAGCTAGCGGAGCATATTAATTTGCCGTCTTTCCGAGCTGTCACCGTTTCTGCCGATTTGTAGGGTTCGTTCGAACAGTTTAAGCAACTTATCCCTTGGTAATGATAGCAAGCGGAGCCGTGCATGACTCCATTTCATACCCATTCACCAACTACTTTCCAGCGTCTTCAAGTTAATGGACATAGGGAGCAACTCCTATGCTGCTTTATCATCATTGATTATTTGATATGAAATTTGCACTACTCACTATCATTTGGTGGGTCAGGGTGGTGTCGATCCACCTATTCCCGAAGGAGGCAGATTTACAGTCTGCTGCGTTTGCCGATTCGCTACTGACCCATATTAAGTTGGGAACTACGAGATTCGAACTCGTGTCTCCGGCAGTGTGCTCTTAATGTTTGCACTATTCTGTCCCCGCCAGTGTCTTAGCCACTTGACCAAGTTCCCATTTATGAGGAGAAAGGCATCTAGAATACCTAGCAAGCATAAGGCTCTCCTCTGTTGCCGATAGGCTTACTTGCAGACCCAAGATTTAATTGTTCTGCCTCGCTCATATTTGTCGCCATCCATATAGGCCATGAGCTTTGTCATTTTACTGTATGACCACAGCGCACTTCGTCCGTGCCAGATGACCTCCTTGCGGAATCGAACCGCTCTAACACATTACGGAGTTGAACCGCTCTAGCGCCTTGCGTGCGCCGTGCTACCATTACACTAAAGGAGGATATGGTAGGGGCACCGGGATGTGCGCCCGGACGGATTTCTCCACAAGTTTTTGAGACTTGCGCGGCTGCTAGTTACGCCATGCCCCCATATTTGATGCTTTTAACTTCGACTGGAGCATCACAACCAGTCGGACAATCACCTTCATCCAAAGGACTTTCACCAATGGAGCCACACACAGTTTGTCCGTAGTATGCGGTTTTAGCTCTTTAGGTCAGCCAGCCACACATTATCTTAACGCATTCCATTTGTTCGCGTGGTCTGCGTGGAGAGCTTCGAACTCTCAATCCCATTCGGGCATGGGGACTTAAATCCCATGTGTATGCCAATTCCACCACACGCAGATGTCTCTGGGCAGTTTATTGAGATGCCCAGCTCTATAATTTTGTATTGTTTATAATCCTTATGTGGCCAAGCGGCTCAATCAATCAAGTTGGCTCTCTCTTGACTACACTCGTATTATACCACAATAATTTTGTATTGTCAAGCGATTTCTTCAATCAGTTCAGGTGGAGTCTCAAACACCTTACTATTCAGCGCAATCAGATCTGCTCGGAAGATATCCATTCTTGCGTCAAACGCCTTGTAGTACTTCTTCATGAGCTTTTCCTTGACAAGCTGCTTACCCTTCTCCTCGTCGTACACATCGCCTTCTGCAAGCTTAACCTTCGCCTTGAACTGCGCTGGCATCACGTACTGACGACTGATCATGCAGCCACCAAACTCGTTCATGATCTTCTGGATCTTGTTGATTGCGTCAAAAGTTGTTCCACTTAGCACTGCAAACGTTTCCTTTGTCTTTTGGTTGCTATAATACTTAATAGCCATTTTCTTTTGTTCCTTTCTTTTGCTATAATTTTGTATTGTCCTTTGCTTCATGTCTGTATTATACCATACGATTTCTTGTTTGTCAAGAGGCAATTCGCAGTATGTGCAAGTGTTTGTTTGAGTTGCCTCTCAACTATGATTGGATTATATCATAGGTTCGCTGATTTGTCAAGAGCTCAAAGGTCTTTGCCAAAAGCCTCATCTCTCTCTCGACTGTACTTGTATTATAACACAATAATTTCGTGTTGTCAAGTCCTAGTTAATAGCTATCATAGAAATAACATTCAACGTCTGGATGCGTATCCATATACATCTTCAGCCACATCAAATTGATAATACTCTGCTGAATATTTTCACGCGCTTCGCAGAATTCCCAGATGCTATCTGCGTTTTCTTCGTAATGTTTCTCGTTCAAATATTTCATCAAGATCTTCACTATAGGCAAGATATCGTCATATTCTACTGGCGTCTGGACGTCATTGCGTGAAAGACAATGTAGCTTCGTTAAAATGTCATTCCTAAGTCCCCAGTACTTACGGAAATACGCAATTTCAAATCCACCATCATCCATGTCAAAATCAAATGGTAGTTTAACCCAATATGGGACGTTCTCACGAGGCACATTCTTTACCACAAACGAATTATCAAGCCCCATCTTAATTTTCCTTTCTAATTGCTTCTTCAATATTTTTTAGAATCTCTTCTTCGCTATTGGAGCAGAAACCACAGTCTTTCATGTATTCGTTTTCATAAGCAACCTTATATGGTAGCTCAAATTCTTCAACAATCATAGGATATACATATGTCAAATCATAACCACCACAGCCATTAATATTGCATTCATCTTTGATAAGATTCCAAAACTCCACAAGTGTTTCAAAGCCTCCCAATAAATTATCGCTGTCGCCGCATGTTTCGCAATAAAGATTGTCAAAATCTAGATAATCTTCATTGATATATAGTCCGCCTATATGAGATTCATATAAATATGCCATAACTTTATTACTCCTCTCAAAATTCTACCCAATACGCTTCCAAAGTTTCGAAACCAACTCCCATTCGCCCGGAACTTCATCTGTCTGATTTGGGTCAGACGCCATAAACCACATGATTCCAATTGGACAAAGATTCTCTGGTTGCTTTTCTTTGTGTTGTGCTTTTTCTGGGTATAACGAAAACATCTCTTCTTCTTTGAGTATATATGTATTTTGATTCTCTGTTTTAATAGGATGTTCTCTTGCCCAAGTTTCTACGTTCGCCACGAAGGGAATTGGTTCCATATTGTTTAAATTAATTGTCTCACTATAATATTCTGGGTCAAATTTATAGCGGCGATAAAGTTGATTCAAAATTCTACTGCGTCCACTATATTTCTTCCTCCTTTTTATGCATACCAAATGCCAGACATAGAAAAAAGAATATCAATTCCTTCCCCATATCCAAGACTTCTAAGACAATATTCCATCAAGTCATCCATTTGCATATGACCTTCTACACCCGCATAGCCTTTGTTCCGATCATAAATTTCCTGTGCGTCCTTCTTAAACTCTTCAGGTGTCATCTTTATATTTCTCCTCGTATTTCTGAAGGCCTTCTTTCAACAAATCCAACTCACAAAAAGTACTTTGCCAATGAGGACAATCTTTAAAAGGTACTTCACACCATCCGTGTCCATAAGGGCAAGTATAATTAGCCAATTTTATTCCTCCTACAAAGCCGATCTAACCACTCTTCCAATCCAAAAAGCACAAGCCCCAACTTCTTAGACACTTTAACACCAAAAGCTTTAGGAGTGAAGAAGCTACACTTTTCGCACTCTGGGTTCATGCAGTGAGGATGCATACAAACATTTTCCATAAATGGTTGCATATTAACACCACGTTCCTCTCCCATAATCTGAGTCTTCGGCCATTTTCTTTTTCTCAATCGCTTCAACTTCTTCTGTTAATGTCCGATTACTAGCAAAATATCCTGTTGAATAGTTACGATTCGGGCAAGCCGTACAATCACATCGAGTTTTACTTGTCGGAAGAATGTTGTACCGGAACGGACAATTATAGTTATAACAATCCATTAACAATTCTCCTTATAAGTCCGATTCAAATGCATATCTATCATAAGATAAGGACAATAATGATCTTTCCAACAAGGCGATTCTCGTATTTCTCGGTCTAGCTTACAAGTAGCTCCGTATGCATCAGCACAGAAGAAGACAGTCATAAATACTATTCGGACTTTTATCTACAATAATTCTCATTTTTACTCACATTCTCCTTTTGTAAAAAACAAATGCATCACATCAACACCATAATGGTTTTTTGCCATCTGAGTAGAAACCAACTTATATCCTGCATTAGCAAATGTATCAAGTTCGTCTTGCAGTGCTGAGGTCGCATAATTAGAGCATACCAAAACCTTATTTTCAATTCTCATTTGCTACTCTTTTCGCTAAAAACAATGGATCGTACTCGCTAGGGTCTGCTTTATTCGCCCACTCAACCCATTTCGTAACCTTTTCACGCAGCTCGTCGTCTAGAAGGAATGGCTCTCTTACAAGAATGAGCGATGGATTATTCTTCATCATGTTTGCATTATCTACAATTTCTTCGTAATCGACAGGGAACATCAGCATTTTGCTATATACTCTATCACCGCGACTCGAAATGCGGCGAGTAAAGCTTGCTTCTCTGAATTTAAACTTCTCTGTCAGGTGTGGGTTCATTTCCAAATCGTATTCTACGATATAACCAATCTTCATTTAATTTTCCTCCCAAGGCAATCAACTTCAGTCACATTGTTATCCAACAAATCGGTATCAAAAAGTAGTATCTCAAGAGCGTTCATCTCACAAAAATAATGCTTAAGTCCTTTCTTAAGATCCTCTATCGCTTCTTCTTTCGTCTCACCATATCCATGAATGTCTGTAATATCAAAATTAACGTAATCCTCTGCGTCATTGAATAGATAACAATCATGAGACTGCGACTTTCTTTGCCATCATTATGATGGGCGATTTTCATTAGCATTGTCTTTTTCCTTTCGACTCGTACATATCACAAGCATCCGTATCTTCGTAACACAAATGCCCAAATATAAACGTCATGCCCATTTCTTTCTCTTTAGGAGTCGGATGTGGAATATCACAGCATAAATTCCAATCTCCACAACCAATATAATGCTTGCATGCCCCGCATTTATCCATTGATTTTACGCCTCTTTTGTAAAAAATAGATACATAACTGTAACGCCACATGTGTTCGCTGCCATTTCAGTAGAGACTAGCCTAAATCCACGATCACCCCAATAGCTCAGTTCATTATTAAGTGCTTCAGTTGCATAATTACTTACAATCACAACCCGATTATCAAAACTCATTTTAATAACATCCTCCATCTGGCGCATCTCTCTTATAAACTGTTATCTTGAACTGTCTGTAAATTATCATATAATTTTAAATTTGTCAAGCCATAATATTAAAATTTATCCAATGAATCTTTACATTTTCTTCTTAAGCACACCAATTTCTTTCCAAACATTTCCGTCCATATCTACTTCAAAGCAGATCAAATCATTCTTAGAACCAACTCTGTTCTTTACAATTCTTAATCCAACATAATTTTTATCATATCTTAAATCATGTTCTATTGGTTCTCCCCAAGTGTCATCTTCACAGATATATACATAGTTTTGCTTATCATCTGCTGATAAATGCTTCCACATTTGCATTTGGTCAGTAACATGCATCATTCTCTTTGAACTTGCAATCTCCTGAGAATTTAAGTTTTCAATAGGGATATCATGCGCCGAATCTGTAAGCTGGAAGGTGCAAATACAATACATTTTTGTTTCATGAATCCACTCTGTAATTTTTGTAGCAGTTGCGGCCAGCTTTGCAAAGTCCTCAAGTCCAGAACATTTAAGTGTATCGTATGCTACACCATCACATTTGTAAATTGTGTTGGCTTTTTTAATTTCCATTTCAAGTACTTCATCTTCATAGCAAGAGCCGATATTCTTAAACAAGAATTTTCCACTACTTTCAGATTCAACCCATTGCATAATTCGTTGCACCTTACGATATTCGGAAGAGGTTTCATAAATTCTCTTTTTATAAGACTCTTCATCTTCTGTATACACGCCATTATCATCCATTTGTCTATAAATGTACTTTCCGTTATCATCTTTATATGATCCGAGTGCAATTTCTCTTTCTGGTTTATAAATATCTTTAATCCCATGTAGCTCTTGAATCTCTGGAGAATTAATGCATGTAACTAAGAAGTTCAATTTAATGCTCTCCGCCGACATTTCGTTTGCAAGCAATAGAATTTTTTGCTTTTGAACAAGGACTAGATACGCAATAAGATAAACGAGATTTCTGCCCTTACCGCTATTGCTCAAAGCTCCTGTCATCAAAACGTTTCCGGGAAGCAATCCTCTATAATACTTCTGAAGATATGGCCATGGCCCAGCAACGCCCATAGATGGCATGCATAGGAATTGATCAATACATGAAACTGCGTTTTCTGTAAGAACAACAGGTTCATCAATTGCTTGTACTTTATTAGCTACCTTATCAATTCTGCCACGAACAATTCTACAAATATCATCTGGCGTTAATGAATTGAAACTCTTAATCGCCAGAATTTTTGATACATCATATCCAGTCTCATTAAATGCCCTTAGCAATGAAAATTTTTTAAATATTGAAAGATAATTCTTAATATCATGAGGGTCGCTCATTGCCATTAATTCTTTAATTGTCTTATATCCGCCATACTGTCTATATTGTTTAAAACGCTCTTTAGACATGCTGCAGAACGTATTAATTTTCAATTCGGTAAAATCTTCAGAATATGAAACATAATAATCAGAAAATAACTGATAAAAAAACTCACATGCCTTGTCCGAAAAATCATATTTTGGGACAATTGAGGTTCCATATGTTAAATATAATGTTGGCTCTTTATAAAATGATCCAACTACCAGCATTTCGGACTGGCTATTAGTTAATTCAAGTTCCATATTTTCACTTCCTTTAAATCAAATCATCCAAAAGATCGCTAATATCACCAAGCCCATCTTTCGTTTCAACTGCTTTAATTTTGTTATAATTAATTCTTTCGCTATTGTCAGCGCGACTATTTTTCTCTTTTTCTGCGACTTCTCTCTTTGTCTTTTCTACTTTTTTCGCGTATTTTACATAATTATTCATCAGAATGGCAAGGTCATAAATTGCCCTTGATTCGCCTTCAATCACCTTTCCATTATGTCTATTCCATGCATTTGTTTTATCGAGTTCTTTTTGATAATCTTTCCACATGTTAAATAAGGTTTCTAGATCGACAGGCAGACATCTTTCCTCTATATTTTCCTTTCTGGATATCCTTAATATATTCCCAAAAACGCGCACTCAATGTGCAAACTTCATATTGGTCTAGAAGATATACATTCAAGTCATCTTGTACAAAACGATTCATTAATTTCTTTTTTGTTTCTGTTTCTAGTTGCTTGAGGTTCTGTAGGGCTTCTGAATACATGGGCGAGTACCTATTGTTTTTAAGCACTCGCCCATTGCACATTGTTTTGAAACATTCCGTATGATAACTTTTATTCTTATAAGAAATCATACGCATGTTGTTCTTTGTTATAACAATATCTTTCCCACAGAACGCACATTTTCTAGTTAAAATTGCGTCCATTTTGTGGCTCCTTTACTTGGATACTACTTCTAGAATCTGATTTAGAACACTGATGTCTGTTACTTTAGTGTACTGGTCAGGAAGTCCTGCTGCCTTTAATGCATCTCTCTTTACCTTTTTGTCTGCTACAGGAAGCTTATTCAGAATTCCTTTGATTTCTTCAATAACATGTTTGCATTCTTCTGCCGTATTATCCTTTTTCTCTTCTGAATAATCCTTGCCAAGAATTTCTTTTTCAAAAATCTTCTGATCTGTTTCTACAGCCTTGTCGAAGTCATTTTTAACATTAAATGCTTCCTTACCAATAGATTTATCAAGCATCTCCTGATAATCAAGAAGAGTCGGGTCAACTAGAACTTCACCAAAATTATGCACGCGAGTTCTATCCTTCTCAACATAAGCACAAATATCTCCAGTTTCATCATCTTTGTACATTCTGAAAATCTGCTTGGAGTTGTATTCAATTCCCTTTAGAGAGTCAGGCACCTTCTTGCCAGTTGCAATACTCGCAATGTGGCCCTCTGAATCTTTCTGAGAAACAGTTTCGTCTTTTTCTCTTGAGGTTAAAATAACAGAACACGGAAGACTCATTAGAGATAGAACAAAATCCTGCGCGATAGTTCCCATTTTATTCCAGTCCTTCAACTCCATTCCTGCTGTCATTACCTGAACATACTTTTCCTCAGAAGTTGCCCCTGCTTTTTCTGCCTTAATTTTGTTACGTTTCTGCGACAGAGAAATTAGCGAACTCTGAGTGGTCATTTTAAGAACAGATGTACCATCTACAATTACGCAATTCGGACGGAATGGCTTGCCATGGCTATCTAGCACTACTTCATCCGTCTCTTCACCATCTTCATCTAACATTATTAGATCTTCATTGTTTGCAATTTTGTTGATATACTCCTTGATTTCCGTTAGGCTCTGTGTATACAGTACGTAAATATCATCTGCGTTCGCACCCTGAGACACAACGCTATCTACCGCCTCGTCAAGTCCGCCAGATTCACAATCTATTGCAAATACTCTATAATTATCTCCATTCTCGTCTTTAAGTAGCGCCGCTTGCATTGCTAGTGTTGACTTGCCACTAAACGGAGCTCCGTATAAGTAAATTAATCTTGTTCTTAATAGCGCTACCTTTTCTTGCTCTTGCCATAATATATCAATCTCCCTTTCCATTCAATAATTTAGTATTGCATAGGGGAGAATTAAATCCCCCCTTATAGTTATCAATCCCAAGGATCCGAGTCGTCATCATCAAATGCACTTGCACCCCAATCATCATCCGTTCCAGCACTTGCAGTTGCTTTGCCGCTAAAGTTCTGTTCAGCCTGTTTAGACGCATTTACCTTCTTAATTGCATCATTGATTGCCTTCTCTGAATACGAATCCTTATCGATAGTGCTTGGCTTTGCACCTGTAATAACAAGTTCTCTATGAGTTGATCCATTTACTCGCTTATTTTCCATTGTGTTGGATGTGCCCCAGCAATCATCATCTTCTTCACTCTCAACTTCTTCAACATTGTTAACAACATTGATATGACCATACACCTGAATCGCATTATATGGCTTTTTTAGCCCACTACGCATTTGCTTTGCAAGCTTTGCGTCCTCAACAATGAACTCGGCTGACTCAATAGAATTGTAATTAACAATCTTTGCGTCAACTACAAAACGGCCAGTTGGCTTGTCATTTTCTCTTTCCTGATCAATTCCAGTAAATACAATCGTCTGAGTAAAATCATGAGATGGAGTATATTCCTCATTCTCAAAATCAATTTTATTTTGACAGAGAGAAATCTGAGTTGGAATGAATCTTGTACTACGAGAAACTTCGTCATTCTTATTCGTATAGCTGCTGAATTCCAGATTCCCCTTTACGAAAACTGAATCACCATCATGAAGATTCTCATTAATATACTCACATGCGTCATACTCTGTAAGATTCTTATTGTCATTAACGATCTTGCCATGCTCGTCCTTAACCTTCTGAAGTCCTGCCAGCACGCCAATAAGACGATAACCATCTGGGGCGCTCTTATTTCTATCTTTCCATGCGATAGACGTCACTTCCGTCTTGCCGTCTTCATTTCTCTTACTGAAATATACCTTGTCGCGTGGCATGCCATTGAGTGTTGGATAAATTGTCTTCTTATCCTCATACTCCACACCGAAATTAACCATGCGGAAATCCTTGCCTGTCTTGGTCTTCTTTTCTGTATAGAAGTTATCCTTCTCTACTCCGCTTACAATTCCTCTAACCTGAAAGGTTCCCTTGGTTTGTGGAAGTTCAAAAAGTTTGTTTGCCATGTCTTATTAGTCTCCTTTTCCTATAATTTTGTATTGTTTAATAAAATAAAAATTAATACCTATAATATCTTTCATCCATGACCGCATTGTAATATGTGTATTTGTCTAAAATGTCTTTCCCTATATTCAACATATAATTTTCGTGATCACAGCATGGACATTTCGCTTGTATATATAAATACTCAATATAATTATTTTGCTCATCAACCTGAAAATTGTTCCACATTTCTGGCATTGAACATTGACGCTCTCTGATTTCATTCATCATTCATCCCCCTTTCTTAACAATTGAAAAGACTATAATTTTGTATTACATCTCATTACGATTGCATTATACCATAACAATTGTGTCTTGTCAAGTTTTTTATCAGAGAGCGAAAAATTTTATATTTCGATTTTAATTTGCATGAACTCCCCGTTGATCATTGCACAATTTCCATTTAACTCAATATTCGTAATTTCATTGTTCCATAAAAAGATTTCATTATCTTTCAATTTAACACCAATCCTTTCTCCATCATCAATAATATGGAAAATTCCCCTAATTTTTGATTCCCATACCAATCATGATGTATTGTTATTTCCCCATTCTTACCATTTAGATTATGTAAGTCATTTACAATTTTCTTTTCCATAAAATTATGTCTCCCCTTTTGTAATGTAAAATAATTTACCTTTGCTTCTCTCTTATACAAAAATTATACAATAAAAACATATGTTCGGCAACTGTTTTTTTCAATTATAATTTTGTATTGTTAATTAAGATTATAGACCGTACCATTACGGTCTACACAAAATCTATAAATTTATTAGCAATAACATCAACATATGAATTTAACTTATATCCATATTGTTGCGCCAATGCTTTACCTTCTTCTGTATATAAAAATTCTCTTAATCCAAGATTGTTTTTTTCCATTGCATTTTTAATTTTATACAATAGCCCAGATGCAGCAAGTGCCTTCATTGTCAGCAATGGCATATCTACATGTTTTCTATATGTTTGAACTCTTCTATATACCCAGCGGAAAAATTTATCGTCTGAGTCTACTGTATATGCATTATCCATTTCTTTATAGAGACAGTCATCTCCGATTAGCTTCTTAACCCTAATAGTTGTTCCATAACACATATATTCTTTTTCTGAAAATGCCTTGTCTAAATAATTATATAATTTTGATGATAATTTAACTTTTCGTCCATCATTAAAACATATATATTTTTTATCTTCGCTAATCATACTTCTATTAAGAGCAACAATATCTTCCATACTTTTGCCGCTAATACCTTCCCATAGCAATTCTAAAAGTGCCTTGTCTGTATAGTTATACAACTCATTTTCTATATCATCAAGCTGTTTCCTTGTTAAGAATTTTTGATTCAATGTTTCTGTATCAAGGCATTGAAGCAGCATAGCTTTATTTATACCTGCATAATTGTTTTTCTTACAAAAGCCATGATGCATACAGAAAATAGAATAGCTTTTCAAATATACATTGTAATTTTCAAGCACATGCACAGATTTTGCATCAAATTCTTTATACATCGCTAATATTTCTTCTTGAAAAGCTATTACAATCTTTCCCTTTTTGTTGTTCGTATTTATATGTTTTGTTAAACATTCCTGTTAATGAAGTCTCTGCTACAATTCTACTTCTTTTATAATCGTTTATAAATTGTATCTTTACCTCCTCATTGTAAAACACATGATCACCCCTTGTGAATTTCTCGTTTCTTTTATTGTACAGTACAAAATTATAACTGTCAAATCTTATTAAATCATATCATCCAAAATGTTTGCAGCTTGCTGTTTTTTGTCTTTAGACATATTTGCATATCTCATAGTAGTAGCAATATTTTTATGATTTAGCACTGTTGCACAAAGATAAATATCTCCTGTTTTTTCATACAGATTTGTTGCACAAGAATGCCTTAGCACATGTGGAGTAACATGCTTATTTATAACACCTTTGCTATACTTTTCTAGAATTACTCTGATCCCATCTCTAGTAATTCTTTTCTTAAAACTAGAAATAAATAGTGCATCGGAATCTGTCATACTAAAATATTTTTTTCTATCTTGGAGCCACAATTCAATCTGTTCTTTTACCTTGTCGCCAATAAGAATGTTACATGTTTTTCCTCTTTTTTCAATTACCTTAATAGTATTATTCTCAAAATCAATATCACTAATATCAATTTGCGTAAGTGCTGATACACGAAGTCCAGTTGTAAGTCCAAGCATAATAATCGCCAGATCTCTGTTTTTCATTTTTGTGCTTGCAAGTTTGTTAACATTGTCCAGCATTGCCTGAATTTCTTCTTCTGTCAAGTAAGCAACGTCTGGTCTATCTTGAACTTTTGGACGCTCCGTTCTCTCCATTGGATTATTTGCAATATAGTTATTACTCTTAAGAAATCCAAAGAAAGTATTCAACGCAGACCATTTTGTCGCACGAATACTGTCACTTGTATTATAATGCCCATGTGCGCTTTCTTTATTCTTCATTGCGGCGAAATATTTATTGATATCTAGCGGAGCAACTCTCTTGTAAAAATTGTTTGGAATGTCCCCGTCGTTCAAATTCTGCGAATTCCCTTACATATGCAACATATCTTTCGACTGTTGTATAAGATTTTGTCGAACACATATAATAATAAAATTCAGAAAAGATTTTAGGGAGCTCTTTCAATTTTTCTTGCATTTTCTTCGTAGATGCAATTTCCTTTTCAGTTCTGCCTGTCATTTTTATCCCTCCTTAATTTTCTTTTTTCTCCATTTTACAAAACCAAACGTAATCAACGCCCAGAGTCCAAGAACTCCATTAAAGATCGCTGCAATTGCCATCAAAAAAATATACCACATCCAGCCAATAGCAAGGCCATCTGGCTTTGCCTTATAGCAGTCTTCTCCGTCTTCAATCCAGTGATAGTATTGTTTGTCATTTTCATATTTTTCATTTGTTTTATTTACAACTTCTTTTGTCTTAGGACAAGTGACGCAAATAATATTGTCTGTAAAAGTACTAAGCGCGAACTCAAATTCACACATAGCAACATTACTGCGAATGCGGCAAATATTAGACTTCTTATTGTACTTGACAAATGTGACTTCAATTTCTGGAAAAAGTTGAACGTTTGTCTTTACAAAATTGTTACATTTAAATTTTGAACCAGTATAGTATCTAATGCCATTATATTCAAAATAATCACACATGACGCCATTATTCATTTACGTTACGACCTCCTCCATGATGTCAATCACTTCACTAAGCAAATCAATACATTCTTCAAGCTGTTCACAGCATTCTTCTGCTTTGCTATACCTATCAGTTCCTTGTAAATTTTCTGGCATATTATCCAAACATTCCTGTTCCTCATCACAAATATCTTGAATACGATTACTAAGTTTTTCAATTTCCGTGGATAGAATTTCTATTTTTTTTCTGCGTTGGTTGTTCATAAGGAATACCTCCATTCAAATGCTATAATTATTTCTTTACTGCTATTATACTGCTATAATTTTGTTTTGTCAATACTGTTCATCAAAATATATTTTGTGTATAAATTGAATATATTAATCTTAATTTGCCCTCCAGATAGGAGCTTTTTTAGTTCCACCAACTCTGGTAACATTTGGAAATACCGAGATGAGTATCTCTTCAATTTCAGAACTATCCATTTCCATTTTTCTTGGACTAACTGGATAATTGCAAATAAATTCTCCGTTGCCGTTAAGTGCGCTCTTGATTTGATTCAGCGTTTCAAGAAGCATTTTCCTCGAACTCTGCACGTTAAGCACGTTACTTGCGAAAACGATATCATATTGTCGGTTCAAAGCATACTTGTCCAGCAACTCATCTCCGTCTCCGCACCAAAGATCATACGCTGTTGCCTCAAATCCCTTACCAAGCAGATACTTCGTGCTCGTTGCTCCTTTTCCAGCTCCAAAATCAAGTATTGTTTTGTTCTTATTTATATTCTTTTCAATAAAAAGAGGAACTACTGCACGAATTGTTCCGTCTTTATTTATAGCCGATGCACCTGCGCTTCGACTAGTTGCCTTTGCAATTTTGATTTCCTGAGCTGTCATTTTAATCTCCTGTCAACTTACTTAATTGTCTTTTTTAACTCTATCCAATCTGACTTTATTTCTTCATACTCATTGCGGTCAGCAACTTTAATTGCTGCCCAATTTTGTACTCCTACGTCAACATTCCAGCCTTTTGTTTCCATTGCCTTTGCAATAGCGAAGAATCTATCTTCTTCTTTATCTTCATAAGTAAACTCAGCAAGTCGTTGTCGAAAAACTTTTGCCTACATAATGTATTTCCATATTAATCTCCTTTCAAATCAAAAGAGACCCGTATTCACGAGTCTCGATTTCTACCAACTTTAAGTCCAAGTTTATAATGCTCAATATTTCTCTTAATAGAATGCTTTCTATTCAGCAGAGAAAACGCCAGTTTATGAGCTTTAATTTCCTTTTTAATTTTATTCTTGATTTTCCAAACCTCATTCTCAAATCTGCACTTCCAACAATCCGTATAGTCAAACGAATCCCAGCCATCATATGTGTAAAAGTAATGGTTGGAGTAAAAATTCAACCTATGATATTTCCCACAACTATCACACTTTCTATAAAGCCATTCCCATCTCGCTTCATCATGTGGAAGCTCTTCAATAAGATAATCATACTGACCATAGTCATTGTCTTCTCCCTGTAGTACAGGATTCTTCCACCAGTTTTTCATACTTAATCTCCTTTTAATTAAAACCAACAATCATACTTTTCTGCAATGTCATTTGCTTCTTCAATGGATGCAGCATATCCATGGAATCGCTCACACCACTTATTTGTTTCTTTTTCTACTTCTTTATAATTATTTTGAGGATTGTTCTCTTTCCAAGTTTCCCATATAAAAGAACAAATTTTGGCTGCAACAACATAAGTATCTTCATTCCAAACCAATACAACAGGAATGCCCGTAACTGGACATTGAAAATCACTGCTTATAAAATTCATAATTAATCTCCTTTATATGACCTCTTCGATCCACCGTCTATTATTGTCTGTCACTGCAACACACACAGTTTCTTCAAGTTTGTCATAAGCATACTCGCTCCACTCTCTAAACTGCCTTTCGATTGCCTTCTGATTTTCTCTTACGTCGTAAATATCATCAGAGATCATATACAATTCTACAGCTTGATTGCATCCTCCACCATAATAACCATAGCAGAGTACACCGCCCTCTTCATCAAACAGTTGCGTGATTTTTATACCATACCAGCCCGTAGGGTCAGGAATATCATCTTCACACTGTTTCGAGTCATACGTAAAATCAAATAACGTATTCCAAGGAGCAGAAGCTATTGCGTCTGCGAACTGATATACTGTCATGTAAATATACTTGTCCATTAGTAAAATCTCCTTACCAAGTGTGCAACGGTTCATTTGCCTTATCAACTAAATTATATTCTGCAGAATAATTAGAATGATAGATATAATCTGTAAATGCTTCTTCGGCTTGCTTTACAAAATCGTCATAACTCATAGAAATTAGAGAATCTTCAAAGGTTCCGCCGCCGCATTCTGTATATGGATAATTATCCTTTCCGTAACCATAACCGTCATCAACCCCACCAACATACAAATCGTAATCAAGAACAAATTCATCGTTATATTCTCTTACTATGAGGTCAAAGCACAAATCCCCAATACGGATACATCCGACGAAATCATTATCAAACATTTTTTCATTTTCTATTATTGCGCAATAGTTGGCAAAATCTTCTTCAGTAGAACCATCCCAATTAAATTTCATTTTCCATACCTCCAACTTTTAATTTTTATATTTGCGTATTCTACAATCTCGCAATACTCTTTATTTGTAATGTTATCGTCAAATGCTGCACGTTCCTCAACAATTTCAGTCAACTCGTCAATGTCATTTGCCTTGTCAATCAAATCAAAATATTCTTGCATTAGCTTACGCCTCCTAAATTTTCTTACGACGAAAAGTTTTATTATCAATCAGCACAATATGCCCCTTTTCAATCTTTCTCATGAAACTATTAAATTTCTTTTCATCTGTTTCTATTGTATTGATTCCAATACCACCAATGTATTCAGTGTGTAGAATTTTATAGCACTTGTTCTTAAGTTCTGCCATCATTTCCTTTCTTGAAACTGGATTTCCATTTACATAATATTGATATTTATTCATTTACTACATCTCCTTTATATACTTCTTCAATTCTTTGATTGCAAATTTCATAATAGTCTGGATCCAATTCATATCCAATGAAGTTACGTTCACATTCAATTGCAGAGACAGCCGTTGTGCCACTTCCCATAAATGGATCGAATACGATTCCGTTTTCAAGAGAAGAATTTACAATCAAATTCTTTACAATGTTAATGGGCTTAATCGTTGGATGCCCATATCTCTTTTTATCAATTTGATTCAGAGGAGTCACATAATATGTAAACTTCGTATTAAATGTTCCATAAATCTTAACTCCCTTTTCTCTAAAAAACAGAATAAATTCTGTATCAGTCAGATATTTATTTCCACAAGCTGGAACCGGATTAGTCTTATGCCATGTAAGCAGATTCCAATTACATTTCTTTCCTTTTGCAAAGTAATCCAGCAACGGAATGATTTGCTTTTGACTGCAAAAGAAATAAATATTAATCTTCTTCATAATTCTGCACAGTTCATCAAGCACTTCCGTAGAGAATCCATCCTTCATATCATTCAGTTCTTTTACATACTGCTTATCTGCTTGCTTATAAATTCCTGCTCCGCTTGTTTTCAATTACATAAGGTGGATCTGTTACAACCAAATCCACACAATTATCTGGCATTTCTCTCATGCCTTTCAAGCAATCCATGTTGTAAATTTTATTAAGCTCCATATTCTAGTCCCCTTTGATGTCAATAATTTTGTATTGTTAGTGCTGAATAAATTTAACTGCTTTGATTCTCTTGTCCCAGCATTTGCGGCAGCTACTGCAAGTAATTGTCTTGTCAATCTGATTCGGGCAACTCGTAACTCCCTTCGGAAATTCAGGATTCAGAGTTTTATCTTTGAAGTCCACATAAGCTACAGGAAGCCCAAATGGATTTGCTACCTTCCAGCCAAGATGCCATGCAGAGAAAATAATATTTAGATTTTCTGGAAGATCTCCATTTATCGATCCACTCGTTCACAATGTCATATTTCTTTGTGAATGACATAAACTTAATATCAGGAAATTGCTTTGCAAGAGCAACCATTCCACAGAAGAAATCATAGCTAGGAATATCACCTGCATCAAAAAATCTAAATAGCGGTAGCGGATTATGCTTTACCTTAAATACAACCTGTTCCCAAAAATCCTGTGGATCTGTGTTATACAATCTAAGATTCCTTGTATATGCCGCCAAAACAGAACTCATTTGCTGAGTTCCCTTGAGGCAATAACATCCACCATGTTTACAAGGGGCGTCTTCACGACACGTGCAAGTTGGAAAAGCCAAGTCGTTGCAGCATCCACCAGTCTTTCTATTTGACGTACTCAGATGTACTTCATTTGACTTGTTGGCAAGATAATCAACATACTCTTCTTTAGTCAAGAATTTCTTTTCTTTTGTCATAATATTTCTCCTTTTCTATTATATCAATAATTTTGTATTGTGTCAAGTAAAAAGGAGCCATGCGGCTCCCTTATAGATATTTAATATAATCTTCATCTTCATCATCCCACAACTCAAACCAATCATATGGATCTCCACAACTGCTTCTGAGTTCTGTAACTTTATGTTTTTTTGCAACTCTTTTAGCAAGTGATTCTATTTGTTGCTTATCACCTTTGTTCAATTCATCATAGACATCATTATCCTTGTCATATCCCATGAAATGTACCATTACTTTACCTCCTCGTCTGCCTGATTTCTGTTATACCATTCACGCAGATAATCCTCATCAAAGCAATCTACTTCCCAAGAACCATCCATGAATGTACCATCATCTGGAATAGGAATAACCCCATCGTCATCTATTGCGATTTCAATTGCCTCATCCAATGTACTAGCCTCTACTTCAACAGTACCCATCATTGTCCAGCATACAGGGATTTTCCAAGTCTTCATTTTATATACCTCCATTAGTAATAAACATTTGCAATGTGAAATTCCGTTACATCATCATCTTCATCCTGAAAATTATTGGTAATCTTCGCATACATTCCGTCTTCCTGAATATAACCTTCCGAGCTCCATCCATTTTCTTCTGTATTAATACGCAGTTCCTCTTTGTACGACTTGAACAGAAATTCCCTTGCTTCCAACAATGTATCAAACAGATACACGGCAACGTCAGTATCAAACGAATAGGTAAATACAACAGCATAGTCTTTCATTTTACATATCCTCCGCAAGCCAATGATATCCAAGCCATTTAAGCTCTTCATTGGTAAACCCAATGGCATCCAAATCTCTACGCACAACGGCAAGTTCTACATTTCCGTTGTCGGAACAATAGTTAATTGTATTATTCAATAGTTCAAGTGCTCTGCTATACGCAATATAGCCATGATTATGAGTTTTGTACGTCGGCATTTCATTCCCGTTCTCGTCTTCATCTCCTTCAACCCACCACGAATCCCACATGTTGTAGGTTTCACTTAGGCGAGTCATCATAAATTCTTCACAACATGAGTCTTCCACATATGCCCTGTACTCAGGGTCTTCAATTTCTTCTACGCTATGCCATTCGAAATAGTAACCATCAAGCATATCAAGAATTTCCTTTTCAAGAGGTTTATATGCATCGTCCCATTCGATACATAATTCCCTTTCAAAACAATTAACATAATATTTAGTTATCATTTAATTCTCCTTGTAAATATCAATATTAAACTTATGTGTATAATCTTCGTTGTTTACGTCTGACCACACTCTGATGACAATTCCCTTGTCCTGAACTGGAGCCAAATCTTTCTCGTAATGATACTTTTGCCCAATCACTACAATATCCTGAAGCCACATTCCGTCTTTATCTTCAAGATAAACATTGAGTTCCCTATAATCTTTGTCAATTCCCTTTTCAGCTACAAGAGTTGCGAAGCCAAGGTCAATTTCGATTCTTTCCATAACTTACTCCTCCTCAAAATCCATTGTTTTTTCTGCAAGTTCTGCAAGCATATTTGTGAAATCTTTTACGACTTGACTAAGAATTTTCACATCTGCCCACACACTATCTACCTGAAACTGTACTGCATACCAGCCAGCTCCTGCATACTTCTCAATTCCATATAGATCATCGTTGTTGTATTTGAGATATGCCATAAGCATATTAAATTCATTTTCTGAATTTACCTTGTAAGCAGTCCAACAATAAAGACCGTCATCTCCATACGGAACGGCAAAATTGAAGTGCCAAAGATTAATATCCCTATACTTTACTGCCTCGTAATTTTCACAGTCGCTGCTTACAAATTCCTTTCCGTCAAGTGCTTGATAAATAGTAGTTGTCTTTTCAATTTTCTTCATTTTATCTCCTCCTTAAATTTCACACTCAAAAAAGTTCTCATCACATTCTGGACAAACATAATCATATTGTTTCAAGTCACTCAGAAGAAGTCTCCTATCACAATGTGGACAAAATTTATCTGTTACTAATTGACCAAGAAGTTCCATTGCCTTAATAGCCGTGTAGGTGTCAACATCTACATGGATTGCTTTTAGCTTCTGCATAATTTCTTCGTGCTTCTGATAATTCTTTGTTGCGTTTTCCATTTAATTATCTCCTTTCTAATTAAAAGGGGCTTTACGCAAGCCCCTTAATAATAATTTTGTATTGTTTACCAACTGCTCACGTAATAAACCATTTGCGTTTCAAAATCCGTTGTTTCAAGAACTCTTTCAACAATTTTGATAGTATCTACAATATCTTGGACATACCACTGATCATAGTCAGTTCCTCCAAAGAAGAAGCCGCTACAAGATGGCAGCAACTCTTCGGCTACAGAAGAATCAATTACAATTTTGCCATCCTCATAAATTGGCTCCCATTTTCCATCAATAAGACGCTCTCCATTTTGAACTTTTGCATATGTCATCACACACGACTCAAGCACCGTCTTACAAGTATCAAGCAGCTCTTCAAGAATTTCCTTTGTGCATTCGTGATGATAAGTACAATCGTCCTCGCCGTCCTGCACATGATTCACTAGCCATGCGTGGATCGCGTTTGCCTTGCGCCAATAACCAACCTGCTCCATGATTCTGTTATATCCGTATTTGTGCTCTGTGTCCCAAGTAGAATAACACTTGATATAGAACGGCTTGTAGAAAGCAATTACGTCCTTGCTAGGCATTTCATTTCCGTCAATGCCAGAATATTCCTCAAAAGTACAATCCTGCTTTGTGTTCTTCCAATCAAAATAATTCTCAATTGCATTTACCTCATTTGCAGTAGTGTTCTTATAACGAGGCATTCTGTTAAGATAACCGTCAAGTCCCATAGTAAAATCCTCCTTTTATCTTGCACAATTGATTGCAATTCTATTTCCTGTTACCAAGTCTTTTACATATACGGAACATCCTCCGTAAATTCCGTAACAATAATAGAAGTTTGCAATTTCTTTTTTGATTACAAAACCATCATCATCATGTGATTCGAGATAGATTGTATAATCATTATTGTTTCCAATTCCGTTCGCATGATAGCAATTCGAGAACTTAAATCCAGACTTCTCAACATCTTTTTTGAAATTGACAATCAAATCACACGCTCTGTGGTCGCAATAACAATAGCTCTTGAAAATTTTTTCATTGGATTTAATGTGTTCATTGAATAGTCTATTTATAATAGACATACACTCGCTTTGTTTCATATATAAACCCTCCCTTTATTTATAGTAACCACCAATACAATAAGCAATGTAATCAGCCTCCATTTCATTGCCTACTCTTGCGTAATGAACCCCTTTAGGATCATATACTATAAACATTTTTAATTCCTCCTTAATATTTTGTTTCTCTTTCATTCATTAGCCAACCAACACCCTTACTGTGATGCTCGTCAAACCAATGCCAAATTTCTTCTCTGTGAGTTCCCTTGCTCCAACTATGCCAATCAACGTCGAGGCATTCGTCCTCATCAATAGGCACATCTTCGAGCTCATCCCAGAGTTTTTCAATTTCTGCATCTGTCATGTTATTATTCACCTCTCTTAATAATTTCATAATTATTAGGAATATTCTTAGGAGAAAGATATTTTTGTTCACCTACAATCATCCAGAATGGACGCTTAAACTGATATGCTGCCGGATGTTTGACAAGCTGAATCTCCCTTTCATTAAAAACACATTTAATTACACTTCCAATTGGAAGCTTGGAAAGTGAGTCTGGATTTTTCTTTGCATCCAAATTCTCATAGCAACGCTTTCTCCACTCCTTTGCATATTCATATTCAGTTGGAGTCAGTAGATCAAGAATTGACTTCGGGCATTTGCTTTCGCATGGCCCCATGCTTTCGTCCATGTCCTTATATGCAAAGTTGTAATAATCTTTGTTATCTACGCTGGTTAGAGTAATTGCTGCAAAAACTTTACTACGCTCTGGCTCTGTTTCCGTTGCAAACATAGTCTTCTTTACTGCTGCATAATGCACACTGCCAACCATAGCAGACTTAAGCAATTCATATTTGCCTACAACTTTATTCCCCTTCAATGACACTGCATCTGTTCTAAACAGCTTGTCACATTCTGCTTTGCGGTCTATAAATGGCTTTCCGTTTTTGTACATTGGGTCTACATGATAAGAAGTCCAACCCATATTAATTACCTCCTTTAATCCTCATGATTCTTTGCGTCAAACAACACACATCTCATAAATGCTTCCAGACAATCAGTCCAGAACTCATCTCCTTCTTCCAAGTCCTTGTAGTCATCTTCCGTTGCACCATCAGGCATTCCCATTGCTGCCCATACACCCCAGAAGATTCCCTCGTTTTGGATGTTTTCTCTTAGGTAATCATCCATCTGCTTGCCAAGTTTGCTACGCGACTTTTTGTTAATATACATAATGCTATCTCCTTTCTAGTAAAGGGCGTGGCATTAAGCCACAGCCCCTACCTTTGCGTTAATAAGTTTAACAAACTCGTCCATCCATGCGTGTCCGTCCATAATCTTTCCCCAACGGTTCTCTTCGTAATTTACAGTATTTCTGTTCGGTGCACTGTGTCCAATCATATCGCTCATGGCGTTCACGGCAGCCCATGCAGTTCCCTTAAACTTTGCAATATCAGGCATGAAGTAACAGATAGAATAATTATCTTTGACTTTCTGAATATTTGCTTTCTTACGGTCAGAATCACTCTCTGTTACAGGGAACATCTGATTAAGAATTTCATTAATTTGCTCATAATCAAGCTTGATATTTGCAAGTCTGTCGGCTTCCTTAAGAGCATCCATATACATATTAGCCATGCCAAGGCAATGTCTCGCTTCCGCAAGCTTCTCGTCAAGATTTCCAATATGCTTTGTACTCCAAGAGCGCTGTGCTGTGTTGAGAGCAAGTGACAGGGTATTATTACAAACGATTCGAATCGGAGTCATGCAAATCTTGATTGCTCCAGTTCCGTCATGAGAATTAGAGAACACCATGTAAGGCTCAACATCATCATCAAGCACTTTCTTAGTCGGCATCTTAGCAAGCAACCAAACTCGTTTGCCTCCATTCAGAGAGCCTGCAGTTTCATAACGAACAATTCCATCTTCCGTTTCACCAACAATCGCGTCAGTGAAGGAAAATGCATCTGCGTTCTGCACAATTTTGTATCTATTCGTTACAATGCCAAGCACAGTTTTATCGTCGCTTCTTACATTTGCCTTGTAGTTCTTGATTTCGGTTCCGTCGTCCATATACACAGGAGTCTGTTCAACAGTCCAATCAAGTCCTGCAAGTTTAAGTGCTTCTGCACTGTTAGGTGCGTCAGCAAGGATTTTACATCTGTCCTGAGTCTCCAAATAATGCCAAGGCTTTTCTCTTACCGAAAACATAGAATCGTTCATTTCAATGCAATGTGCCATAATATCAATCTCCTTTTAACAATACATATTTTTTCTTGCTTTTCTTTTCGCTTTCATAATCTCACGCTGTCGCCACCATGAATGGTTCTCGTACTTCACGAGATACCAGCACTGCTTTCGCAAGCACTCTTTGGTTTTTACCTGCTTTACCGTCATACATTTTCTATGCTTACGGCAATAAGCACACACGTTATCACTTTCTGCCCCATACATGCACTGCATTATTTACCTCCTTTCTTGCAATAATTTTGTATTGCGTAAGGCAAGGGACAAACGCCCCTTATCTTACATTGTTGCGTTTCGTTTTAGTCTCTTAATATCATGGTCATGCTTATCTACAGTTGCCTTAACAATTCCCATGTCAAGCACAGCTTCTTCTAAATCTTCAACTTTTTCTTCAAGCTTATCAAACCTGTCATTCATGTCGTCAAATCTTTTAGCAAACTTAGTTTCCATTATATCAAGTCTTGTGTTCATATCTTCGAACTTTTTGTTTATGCTTTCTTCCATTGAAGTCATTCCACGCATTAGTGCATCTACTGCGTCTCGTAAGTCTTTGTCCATTTATATCAACTCCCTTTACTTTATTCTTATTATATCACCTCTGTCTCAAAATTCAACAAGTAATAATTAACGAATTTTCTTATCCAATTCGTACAAGTCCACCAAATCTGCCTTGTACAGCAATGCTGCCAAACTCACTGAAATAATCAACTGTTGTGTTCCATACATAAGCGAACACATATCCCTCTTTGATGTCTTCATTTTCCATTTCCCACTCCTCATCATAATCAGACACATACAAGAAATTATACATATCCATTTCCATTGTAGGAGTATGAATCACATGATATACAAGTGTATCATGTTCCTTTTCAAACTCCTGTACCTTTGCGGTGAGATCTTCGTTGCTACTGAATTCATACAGACCGCCTGTCGGTTCAGTAAGCTGCACTTCGTTTCTGTCCTTAAATGCCTTAACACATGGAGCAAAAAGTCCAAGTGCTTCCATGCGTTTAATTGCTTCTTTCTTTTTAAGTTCTCTTGATACGTTCATAATTTGTTCCTCCTCTGTGAACATTTTCATTTTACTTTTCTTCCTCATTAAGATAGCTATTCAGCAAATCCACAACTTCACCAGAATGCTTTATGAGGCAGTCATTAATATCCGCAATTCTTTTTTGCGCTGTCGAGTGTTGCCTTCCATTCTTTCATGACGTCTTCATACTCAACCAGATCATAACCAGTGAGCAGTTTAAAGAACCATTTACGAATTTTTTCATTTTACTTTACCTCCCTCAATGTAATATACTGCGCGTCAAGCTCTCCATAAGAATATTCTTGATGAAAATCAACAATTTCATAATCAAGATAATCATCAAGTTTATTAATATTCTTTAATGGATTGAATAATTGTTTTGTATCTGTCCCCCAATCTTCGTGCTCATATTCAAGATGCACGATGCATATATAAGGACATATAATGTCTGGTGCAATTTCAAGAAATTTGCGTAATGTTACAATCATTTGTTTTATCTCCCTTAAATCCCTTTATTATAATCCTCAAGCACATTTTGCTTTACGTAATATTCTGAGTCAGTTTCCATATCTATGAATTTCATTTCCAAAATTTTGATTCTATATTCTTCTTCATCATCTCCATTCTGTCCACATACTCCAAGTGCTTGTTCATTCTCATTTGCGTCTTCAAAATCCACAAAGAATTCATCAATATGTGTTACTGATGCAAGAAATTCTGCTGTAATATCTTCTTTTGCGATTCCAATTTCTTCAAAAGATTCATCATAGCAATCTGAGATTTCATAATCATCAAATAAGAATCCCTTGCCTGTTTGAAATTGAAATACTTTATTACATTCTGTTCCAGTAAAAGCATCCCAATCAAATGGATTTCTGCTCCGTTAATTTCAAAGCCAAATCCACCTATTGACACAGCTTTCGCTTCTTTATTTGAAATTGGAATATATTCTCCATTTATCTTTTGTAATATTTGGAAGTCAACTACCATTGATGTTTCCATTTTATCACTCTCCCCCTATAATTTTGTATTGTTTATTGTTTTTTACATTAATTTGCCCTGTTGTATATGCATTTTTTGATAGTGACTTCCTTTACAGGGCAAATTATACTGCCCAAAACTTAGCTTAAATTTTGCCTTATAAATGTGCGTTTTTGATTAAAGCATGCCGCAAGCGTTAGCAAGCATCCCAATAAGTCCAAGGACAAATAAAACTGCAATTAGACTAATGATTCCGCTTTTGGTTTCTTCCTTTCCAAATAGTAGTACACAAGCAATAATGATAAGCAACAAAACAATCATTTTATTTACCTCCTATTTCCAATTCTTATATATTGCCTGTTATTTATTTTATCATTTGCTTTACATTTTAGCAATATCTATATGCTTCTTTGTCAACACATACGTCAATAACATCTCCGTATGAAATATCGGGATGCGACATCAGAAATCTGCCAACTGCTTCTTCCATTGAATATGCATCCGTGTCATACCATTCTGTGTTTCCGTTAGTATTAACATACTCAATAAGATAATAACCATAGTTGTATTCTGTCTCATCACGACTATTGTCTTCAAGATATCTATCAATGTCAAACAGAGAACCATATCGCCCCGGCATTTCTACATAATCGAATTTGTCATTCTCTGTTGTGCGCTCAAGGATTTTGCACGCCTCCTTAATGCTTCTTTCCATTTCAGAAAGAATGACGTATTCATTTTTGGTATGTGCTGCGTAATAGCCACAAGAAAGATTCACTGCTGCACAGCCAAGAGCGGGAGCGATTTCACAAATATCAGAATAAGATCCATACGCTGTTTTATAAAATTCCTTTGTAATAAAGTCCTCGAACTCATCATTTGCACAGGAATAAAACACTGCATCATTTGCGTTGGCACGATCAAATTCAATAATGTAATTGAACTCAAGATCCCTTGCCAGCTCAGAGTCTGCAAACTTGCTTGAGCCTACGCAACCAACCTCTTCATCTTCGCAGAACAGGACAGAGCAGTTAAACTTTTCAAGAATCTTGAAAATCATATAGACACCACATCTATCGTCGCCTCCGATTCCGTTAGGGCTTGAAACTTTATTGTTCTTCTTGCTATACATGAACATATTAGGAAGCTTTTCATGCACAGTATCAAGATGTGCAACCAGAAGCACAGGAAATTTCCCTTGTGCATATACATATCCATCTCTATTAAGAACTGTTCCATGAGTCTTTTGCAGCTTCTGTCTCACATGATTTTTTAGACTTGCTTGAGACATCTTGCAAATTTTTTCAAATTCTTTATTCATAATTTATTTTACCTCCATCAAACCGCTTCATCAATTTCCGCTTCATTCTCAAGGATTTCTCTCAGGCAATCTTCACAGTACATTTTGCCTTTGTGTTCTCTCAAATTGTCGTTTCTAAAATATTCTCCACACTCTTCACAGCAGCTATAATAATAATCACGGCAATCATCGCACACATATTCATCCTGAGATTCAACATAGTTCATACACTCTCTCTGATGAAATTCTCCACATTCCGCGCAATACTCATAATATTCGTCTCTGCAATCTTCACAGACACAAATTTCATAGCCTCTTGAATTATGAACATACGTCCCTTCGCCAACGTAATACTCCCCACAGTCATCGCAATAGAAAACGCAATCTCTACAATAAGGCTCTCCGTCAATATAGATGGCTTCATCTTCATCGACATATTCGCCACATGCAGCACATTTAACTCCGTGATGGCAGCAAGAAATATTATCTTCGCAATCATGCTCATAACCACATTCAATGCAAATTGGTGCATGTCCAACAGTAATGCAATTCTCGTTGTAGTTTCCTTTAGGGCGGCTAAGAGTGCAATTTGCAAAGTTGTCGTAATCTCTATAATGAGTACCTTCAGACTCAATATATTTACCTGCTTCGTTAGTTCCCTTGCTTACAGTCCAGAAGTTCGGGAAATCAAAAATTTCAGACATGATTTTCTGAACAATTGCTCTGAAAGCGGTGTAGCCGGTGCTGCATCCATCATTGTCTTGCGGATAAAGTCTGCCCTGAATCAGTTTGTCTTCTCCCCAGTGATACATCTGACGGTTAATCTTCGGTTCATTCCAGAAATCGTTTCCATCATAAGATGCATCCACGGTGTAAAACACCATAGAAGGAGAATCGAGCATATAACTAATAGTACCAGAAGAATACATTCCCTGATAACTATTAGGCATGCCTCTTTTGTTTTGCTTATCAATTGTATGACAGCTTGCCCAGCTATTGCCAAAGCTCATTGTGAGATAATCAAGAGGATTCACAGAAAGAATAGTATGCCTTGTAATCTTGAGCGGATTGAGCGCGTCAGCATACTTTGCAAATTCCTTATTGTACTCAGGATGCTTGCTAATACCAATGTAAGCAAGAAACTTATTGATAACACGACTCGTCTTCTGCCCGTCATGTGCATGAATTTCAGGACAAATTTCGTTTAGCTCATCAGCAAGTTCGCTATCAATATACTGAGAATTATAGGCTGGAATTTTAATCAAGAACTCAAAGATATTTGTTGGGTATTTCTGTCCGTACAGTGAAGCTGCTTTCTTCATGTTTTCGGGCATAAAATTCTTTTCTTTTACATAATCGACTACATCACCATCAATCACCCATGACTTGAATCTATCCAATGCATTACGATCAGTTACACGTTCAAAATCATGGCTAAATACAATCATGAATTTGCCTTCCAGATAGTTCGGATGCTTCTTAAATGCGGCAATCAGGTCTTTCTTGTTGTTTGCCCATGTGTTAATGATTTTGTTTAGTGCCCTGTCCGTATATTCATAATCATATTCATTAAGCAAGTTCTTCATCTGGCCAAGAAGAGTTTCCCTCTCTTCCTCAGTAATGATATTACTTACATCCATTTCGCTTTCTCCTTCCTTTTCATCCAACAGATCAAAGTAGTGTGCATTTACCCAGTAGCTTTCGCCATTTCTTCCTTTAACAAAAATGCTGTCGTCAATATGTTTGTCAATATCTATAACACGACCTCTCCAACCGTTCGTTGTGATGTCATAAGGAGCACCACGCTGTGCAATTACTCTATCACCAATTTTGAATTTCATTTTCTATTTCCTTCTTTATCCGACCAATGCACTGTAGCATCTGTCAAATCTTTCTTTATAGCTATTAAGCTCTTCCTGAAGCTCTCTGTTTTTAAACTGAAGCATAGCCTTTTCCGTTTCAAGCTCGTCGTTTCTCATCATGGCAGCAACGTAATCTTCTCTTGACACACTGTGCTGTTTCATTTCAATGATACTTGCGGAAATAGCGGCTGCATTATAACCCATTTCAGAAATGTAACAGAACTGCTTTCCATTTCCTGTGTGATTATGGGGAGCTCCGCCACAAGTTTTCTGTCTTCCAGCAATCTGATTAGTAAGAGACGCATAACCAATTCCATAATAATTTGCCGCCTCTCGCGCCGACTTGAACACTTCTCCAGTCGTAATACACATGACCGCTTTTCCTTTGTGGATGTCTTTGTTTTCAGGGTCGATGTCATATTTTGCACGGCTGACAATAACGTTTCTTTTCATGATGTAAACTCCCTTTCTGCCTTATAAGGCTATAATTTTATGATGTATTCCTTTTTAAATCTCTTCAAATTCGTCACAATCAGTAACTTCAATAGGAGTTACATCTTGCATATAATACTTTGAGTCGCCACAGTTGCAATAATAATGTTTTATTACTTCTGTGTCCTTACATTTGTTTCTTGTAAAAGGTTTTTCCAAAGCTTTTGCAGTCACCAAGATAACCACAATCTACACACTTTAAGCTCATTTTTCTTACTCCTCCAAGTCTTCTATGATGTTGAGCTGCTTAAAGATACACTCTAAATCTGCCTTTGGATATGTGTCTTTATACCAATATACGGCACCTCGCTGCAAGTAATAAGTCAAGGCACAGTTGATTAACTGCGCCTCGTCTTTGTTAATGTTGAGTTCCATTTGCCATACTCCTCCTTAAAGGGTAATGATTTCTAAAGAGTCACCAAGATAGTGACCATCAATCATATAAAGCGTTTTATCTGGATATTTTTCTTTGAGCCTATCCATAGCTTTATTAAATAAATTCTTAATGAGTTCTCCATCTTCTGCTTCTACTTCTACAATGGCAATTGGAGGGAGAAAAGAACTATGATTTTCATAAGTGTAGCAAATCTCTATGTAAGCTTTATTCATTTGCCTTACCTCCCTTATCGAAGCTTCAGCTTCTTGACAACTTCAAATGTTTTCAGATTGATGATTACGGCATCATCACAACCAACGGCAAGAATCATTTCGTTGTTTTCTCCAAACACGCCGAAATTATACAGGTCATAAACATAATACATGTTTGTGATTTTCCCGTTTTCGCTTTTGCAAAGGAACTCGCCATACCAAAAGCATCCGTAACTGTCCGCTTCGCTTTGCAGAAATTCTTCATCGAAACGGAAGAACTCGATTACTTCGTCAATGCTGCTATCCTTACCGCAGAAGTTATTAGTAATGTACTCACGAGCATCCTCTGTCATAGCTTCCCAGATTGTCATTTTGCCTTAAACCTCCTTAGTAAATTTCCCTTAGCTTTTCCATTTGTTTCTCCGTAAAGATACGGCGAAGCCCTGCATATTCTTCACCACAAGCAAGGAATGTTTCCATTGCAGAAATACTATCGGTACTGCAACCGAACTCAGAACAGAAGTCGCTGAAGCTGTTGTAGCTGTATTTCTCTACGCAAGAGGATGTCATACTCGGTGGGAATTGCGTTTGCCTTGAGTTTTCTGAGTTCACGCAACACATTTGTTTTTTCGTACCCTCTGAGCACATCATAGTGTGCCTTGTATTTCTTACACGCAATGTTATCAACAGTCATTTCGCTTACCTCTGTGTTGCGCAGGCTGTCCCAGAAGTAGCTTGTGTATTTGCCTTTGGGAGTTGTAATTGTGAACTGATACTTGTTGTGCGGCTTGGTTTCACCCTTCCAGTGAGCAGGAATTTCCTTGCCCACAAATTTGATTTCCATTGTAGCGTTGCAGTCCAAAAGGAACTGTTTCGCTTGAGCCTGATAATCAATCATTTTGACTTGCCTCCCTTTACGAGTTTTTCAAACTCTTGAATTGCTTTCCTTTGAGATTCAATGATTTTTGGCATATCATTATCAACAAAGTTATGCAATTCTTTTAGTTGCTCTTTGTATGTTGCTTTTTTACGCTTCATCTCCATTCCTCCATTTTTTCGCAAAATAAAGGCACTTCCCTTGCAGAAAATGCCTTTAGATTTTATTTAATTATTTGTAAGTTGCTTATGTCTTTGCTTTGTTGGGTAACGACGTCTTTTATTGTGTCCACATCTCGTTTTATATTTTCAACGTCGCTTTCCATTTTATGAAAGTCAGGAAGCCTTGTGAATCCTTCAGCCAACAATTGAATGTTTGGCTTAATTTCGTTTTCCATTGTGAGATTGACTCTGTCGATGTCTTGACGCAATGCTTCCCTTTCGGAAGTTATTCGCTTTTCAATGCTGTCCATGCCTTGCAATATGGCTTCCAGCATTTCCCTTACGTCTGACTCTATCGTGATCACCCCTTTATGAATTTGTAGTTATCCATATTTTTGTCTACAAAAATTCCAGTCAATTTGCGGGCTCCGTCAAACTCACACCTAATTATGCCTCCGTCAGTTTCAAAAGCAATTCCAATTCCATCATCAGGGGACTCAAGCATGACTATTTCCCTTCCGAGATCATGAATTGCATTATAAACTTGTTTTAGATTTACTGACATTTGCCTCAACTCCTTTTTTCTTTTTCCCTTTTATTATACCTCCTTTTTTAAATTTGAGCAAAGCCCTTAATGATACCCACAACAAATTTCCGTTGTGGGCATGATAAAGGTTTCGCTTACTTAATTCTCCATTCTCCGACGTTGTTTCCGTTGCTGTCAAAGAGCATACCATGCTCATAGCCGCAAGTGATTTTTGCGGGAATAGTTCGCAAGACTTTTTCAATTTCGCTTGCAAGTGCGTACTTGTCCATGAACGCATCCTTGCTTTCGCTTTTGAATGCGTCATTGTCAGTGAAGATTTTCACCTGAAACATATGTTATTTACCTCCCTTCTCAAGCTCAACCGCAATATATGTCATTGCGATTGCGTTGGACAGCGAGATGATGATGCCCAGAATCGCAAAAAATGTCGTAATTGCGGCACACCTCCACGCAAGCACCAATGTCAGGAATACGGCGGCACTCAATGCAGCCATGCAGAGGCACAGATTTTTCATTTCGCTTTCTCCTTTCGCTTATTTATCCAGCCAATTAGCAATAAGGCTATGGCAATAGTTATCCATTTGGATTTCGTTTGTGCAGCTTTTGAGATGATCCTCAATCCGTTCAGTGATAGGAATCCCAAATTCGGCAAGCAAACGGATCTTCTCGCGGTAGTATGCTTTCATTTTTGCAAAACTCCTTTTGGGCATAAATAAGGCACCCTTGCCCATAGAGCATGGATGCCTATTGTGTTATTTCCTCTTGCTGTCAAAGCATGCCATGACTAACTGATGTGTGCAGTAAATGGCACAGTGCTCACAGTTAAGCCACATACCTTTTGTGCAACAGCACTCACAGGAATATCTGAAAGCCCTGAGTGCTTGTTCTTTGTTCATGGCGTCATACTGTAAGTTTACGCCAATTTGCTCGAACTTGTTCATTAAAATACCTCCTTCTTCATGTGAATGAATGGAGTATGTTTATTGCACATACGCAAGCCCTAAGAGCCTAAGCCGCTCTCACTCTTTGCTCTGTTGATATTCTTTCGCCGTCAACAGTCGGCGACATGGTGGTTTGTTAATTGTTAGGGCACGCCATGCGTACCCATGTTGCTTATTTGGTGTAAATATGCTCATCCCCGTCAAAAGAGATGACATATCCTGTGTCGTCGCACTCTACAAGTACAGCAGACTTGATAGTTTGTGCTTTGACATACTGACCATAGGCTACAAACAAGACGCATACCACCACAAGGGCAAGCACACGCATGACACTCTTCTTCATAGCATCCCTCCTATCTTTTGGTAACTTAGTTCAGTGCATTTGCACCTATCCACTCACGCCAACGTGGAGGCGTTACCATGTGAGCATAAGGGGGCATGAGCCCCCTATAATTTTGTACTGCTGGAATTAAGCGACAGCAGCAGCCTTCTTCTCAGCTTCTTTCGCCGCCTTCTTCTTCTCGGCAGTCTTTGCACGGCGAGCCTTGCGACGCTCTTCTTTCTCTGCTTCCAGCTCTTCCCATGTCTTAGCATCCTGTTCTGCAACGATACCACCCATAGCAAGCTCCAGCTTTGCACGGAAAGAATTGAATGTTACACGAGTGCATACAGTGGTGCAAGAGTCCTCGAGCTTCTTAAGCTCTGCGAGCTTAATCTTTGCAGCTTCATAGTCAGAAGTCAGCTTTTCCACGTATTCGGCACTCATACCGTCATTGACTTCCTTGAGCTGGCTACGGAAATTCTTGACAATGCTATCCTGCTTAAGAGCCTCACCGGCAAGGGGCTTTTTGGTTGCAATGACGCAATCTGCGAGCACGTCAAGCATAGACTGATTCTTGCAGATAGCATGACCGTTGACGTCACCGATGCAGTCAAGAAGCATCTGAATTGCTTTCATCGCGTTGCTTGTGAGTGTTGCATCAACACTCGCATTTTCGCCCATGTGTGCAGTGTTGTTGCGTGCAGAAGCATAGCGATAGAGTGCTTCATAGGCTACAGTTTCGGCGAATTTCCAGCTGGAAAATTCATCCACGCCGACCTTTTCGGCATCGAGTTTCGCCTTGCTGGAATTGGCGATGGTCATGTTGTCCATGAGTGCATTTGCAATAGTTTTTTTCATAATAACCTCCTAATTTGTGGTAAGTCACAACCTGTTATTTTTGTAGCTATGTGCTACTATCTAAGAATAATCTATTGATAGTTATCCCCACATAGTAGCACACAATACAATGTATTATGTGCTATTGGTGTATAATATGTATATTGTCACTAATATTTATACAATACCCGTTCATGCTGTCACCATGAACATATACATATCAATCTATCACAATATAGTCAGATATCACCTATATTTATAGATAACTGTCCACATATCGCTATCGCCTCACTATTATATAATATCCTAATAGTCCTACTTTAGCCCCATGTGCGGGATATTACTTGTCATGTGGGAACATTGTTAGCCTATTCTCCTAATAATAGGTAACTAATGATTATGCTCATATGTGCATAGTAAGCCCATTTTACACAACGCCGTTTCGGCTTGATTCGCCTTTTTGTGGCAGGTTATGAGATTTTCAAGGATCAAAATTGCAAATGGGAGCTTTTGACTTTTTCAAGTCTTTTCCAAAACGACGGTTAATGATTCAAGAATTTTGACTTTTTCAAGTCGTTTTGAATTCGTCGAATATGTTCGCCGTTCTATTTTTGTGTGTTCCTCTTTGCACTCTTAGAATACTACTACACAAGCAAAAAGTCAACAAAATAGATATTTTGCTAATTTCCTAAAAATATACCATATATAGTGGTGTGGGGGCACTTAAAACTACAAGATATAGTGTTTTTTGCCCGAAGACTATAGGGTGATTATCCTATACACTGACTCGAAAATGGCCCTAAAATGGCCTTAAATTTATCATATTTTCCTCTATATTTCACATGTGTTTGCCATATCATAACTCGCCACATAAGCCATACAAATATCACACAAGTGCTACACATTTATTCCACTTCTATTTAAAACTGCCCTAATTCTCCTCGCAAATAAAAGCCCACGTAACATTTTCGTAAAATATATTTAACACTTGTTAATTATCCCAATCGTACTTTTAAGCAAGCTACTCGCATGTGAACAGTGAATTATTTCTGCTTAACAATTACTTAATAAATAGCACTTTTTGCAATAATTTTGCAGTAACATTGTAATAAATGCACTATCGCCTTATGATATGTGTACTTCGAGTACTATATTAAGGACTATGTAGCCATATAAGCGTTACTCCATCCTCACAGTCCATTTTCGCCTCAAAAATCCCATATAAATGCCCACTTTCGGAGCATAAAACTATTTACTTATGTAGTTTTACTCTATTAGCATCACAATTTCTAAAATCATGCATATATACCACATTTTTAACCCTTAAAATTGACAGTCTATAAATGGAGAATTGTTGGCAGGCAGCTTTGCACAGTTATATAGACGTTTAACAGCAGGTGGGCTAAAAAACGTATATCAACTATGTAAATATATAATATATAATATTAATAATATAAATATATATAAATATAATCATTCTCCCTACTATAAAACTCAAAATGTATGCATATTGTTGTTAAGCGATCTTTGGTAAGGGGGTGTGGGGGATACCTTTCCATCGCAGGTGGCGAGCTATGCTTGCATAGCGAGGCAGATGGTGGGGAAAGGTAATCTTCCCCACTATAATGTTATGTTTCTAAAGCGGATATATAGCACGTTATATATAATTTATAATATATAATACTATCTATTATTAAATATAATAATATCCCATATAATATATAATATATAATATATAATGCATCTCTCCATTGCACTGTATCCACCGCTGCGCGGCGGAGCCTGTATTCCGTGCTATGCGTCGCTTCGCTCCTACCGCACGGTTGGCTTTTGCTAACTTCGCTACGCTCGTTAACAAAATCCAGTATTAGAATATGCACTCTTTCTCTTGTTGATTGCAGGTATTGACAAACTGGTTATCTTATGATATAGTAGCTACAGTACAAAATTATAGTATATATAATATATAATATAATATATATAATATATATAATACGTTACATTGCTGTTTCAGCGCATTTTGATTTTGTACAAGTTTTTATACCCTTTCTATTAAAAAGGGTAGGTGGTTAAATACATGTAGAATACATTGATGACTGTTACGGTTTGTACAAAACGATGCGAAGCATCGGGTGGTGCCCCGAAAAAATCTAACAAATGTAAAATGCATGTGAATAAAGCATTGACTATTTTTTAAAAAAGTACAAGTTTTTCAAAAAATACATGTACAAGTAACAATCAAACACAAGTAAAAAGACACAAGGAGGTAAATCTATGGAAGTCAAGATTGTAGATGCCCTGCCGGGGGCAGGAAAAACTAGTGCAGCAATTAATTATATTAACAGCACACTGGATGATATAAGAATTTTATACATTACACCATTCTTAGATGAAGTACAAAGAATTATTAATTCTTGTCCAGAGAAAAAATTTAAACAACCAGAAATGCACGGATCAAAACTAAATGATATCAAGCAGCTATTTAATAAGGGTTATAACATTGTGTCAACACATGCACTATTTTTAAAATTTGATCAAGAGATTATTGACATTGCACGGAGCTATGGGTATGTACTTATTATGGATGAAGTTGCGGACGTTGTTCAGGAATTAGATATTTCAAAGATGACCTAGATACGCTACTAGAGAAATATGTTGAAATTGTAGACGGACATATGCTTCATTGGACAGCAGAAACATATAAAGGGGAATTTGAAAAATACAAAAAGCTTTGTGAGCTTAACATGGTGGCTATATATGGAGATTGTGTTCTATTGTGGCTATTTCCTATTGAAGCATTTAAAGCATTTGATGATATTTATATTTTAACTTATATGTTTGATGCGCAAATACAAAGATATTACTATGATTATCATAATGTTGAATATAAATATATTTATGTTGCCGGAGATTCTTTGGATACATATCGCTTTACAAACAAAGAAGTATTTTATTCTATTCCAGAATATAAAGATTTAATTCATATTGTTGATGATGATAAGCTTAATAGAATTGGATTTGCGGATAATTCATTATCTAAAGCGTGGTACTTCAGAAATAGAAATAATGATTGCATGAAACAAATTAAAAATAATCTTAACACTTTCTTCCGTAGAAGAATGAGCACCCCATCAAAAGCTAATCTATGGACAACATTTTCTGATTATGAGAATAAGTTAAGTGGTGCAGGATATTCACGTGGTTTTCTAGCATGTAACGCAAGAGCAGTTAATACTTATAGAGAATGTTATGCAGTTGCTTATTTGGTTAATAGATTTTTTAATCCAACTCTAAAGAATTTCTTTACGCAAAGTGGAGTGCGCGTGGAGGAAGATGCCTATGCTCTATCAGAACTAATCCAATGGATTTTTAGATCTGCAATTCGTGATGGAAAAGAAATTTGGCTCTATATTCCTAGCAAGCGCATGCGAAACCTACTTATTGACTGGATTGGCGGGGATAAACCAGAAGATTTAAAACTTGGGAAGAAGATGATTGAAAATTAAAACTGACAGTAAGAAAACAATAAAATCATATAAACA
>VOFK01002632.1_pt1 | contig 155607 bp, 138 predicted proteins | sample 5384121 | NCBI WGS metagenome assembly VOFK01 (sample SAMN12384730, study PRJNA508395) | human gut metagenome | isolation source: healthy gut J | host: Homo sapiens
TCGTGTACTTCGTTTCAGTTGTATTGCTGCAGCAAACAGGATGAAAGCGGCAAAACGCTGTCATTGAAAAATTGTACAGCCGGGAAAGACTTCCATTGACATCGAACAATAACAAAAAATCAATTGAATGCGGTTATGAAAATAGACATATACAAACCCGGTTGTCCTGTTCCTGCTACCGGCAGTCCTTGCGGGCTGCTCGGGTGAACAGGAGCCCCTTCCGCAGGGCGGAAGGCGGACTGAGATAGAGAGCTGCTCCAGCCGTGGCGGAACTGACGGAAGTCCCACCCTTGTGAAAGATTTCGGAATGGTGCTGCTTGACGATACGGGCGGCGGTTATGCGAGCCGTAAACCCGCTGCATGTAACATACGGGAAGGCTGGATCTTTCGGAGGTCACACTCACGGGACCCCCTGCAGGCTGTTCGCATTCTCCCCTTTCGCCGCCATCCCGGGAAAGGAGCTGCCCCTGAGCCTCGGTCCCCAGACCGACTACCTTGGCATCCGGGGAGATACGCCTGGACTGGCAGAACCGGTCAGCGGACATAGGGATGGAACACCTGCTCTGCCTGCTGGAATTCACCATAGAGGGGCAGCAGCGCGTGCACTCTGAGTGTGGAGGGGGTTCCTACAGGCGGCACTTATGACCTTGCCGGCGGCAAACTCTCGGCAGGGGAAAAAGGAACGGTCCCTCGGATGGGAACACCGTCCTTCTGCTGCCGGGCAAGGCGAGGAAACAACAGGGTCGTGATCCGTTTTCAGGAGAACACATACGGCTGGCTGCTGCCGGCCGTCACCCTGAGGCCGGGAAAAGATACGGATATGCATTGTCCCTGGGCAAAGAAGGGGGACTCATTCTCTCCGGTGTAAGTGTCCGTCCCTGGCAGGAAGGAGAAGACTATAACGGAACTATCAAACCTAACAAATAATAACAAAATGAGAAATTTTACAGAAAAAAAAATTGTTTCTGACTGTCATGTCTGCATCATATACACTCGAGGGGATTCGCCCTGGGATGCCGGGAGCGATCAATGATGTCCTGGACAGTTTTACACTACCCGTGTTCGGCGGTTTTATGCTTGGAGGTATCATTCTGGGCCTTATCCAGCAATGGGACAATATCATCGACAAGGAGAACAGGGGCACGCGAAAGGAAGGATTTGTCGCACTGGGCTGGTATGTCGGCTTTGCATTGCTGGCCGCAGTCGTGGTGTCCGCTGTAAAGAGTGCCATTTCGGTATCAGCCTGTCGATATGAGATACAGGATCAGAAAAGGACTGGAGAGCCCCTGCATGATACGGGGGCTTCTTTCCGGGGACTACTGGATATTCGTCGGCTGTTGTTCCGCCGCTTTCGTCCTGTTCTTCCTCGGCATCCGTGCGGGGATATCCGCAGGCAACTGGAACCTGCCGGTCCTGGTGCTCGTCATCTCGCTGCCCACCCTGCCGCTGCTTCTATACAAGCTGAAAAGAAAGGCACGGCCCCAAAAGTTCAAGGAGACGGGAAAAGAGATAAACATCAGTAATCTGGACATAAACAGGGTATTAACAAAAAAAAGGAGCATAATGAAATCAGAAGAGGCATACAGCATACTTGACATTGTCAGTGAATCGGAGGGCCAGGGCGTCGTCCTGACCCGCAGCGGCAGCATATGCGTTTCTTTCGAACTCCGGGAACCGGAATGCTATTCCCTGACTCCGGAGGATATCGACAGGAGGGACGGCATGTTCCGGGAAGCCTTCAAGTTTCTCCCGGACGGCACATATGTGCACAAACAGGATGTGTTCCTCAAGGAAAGGTACTGTCCGGACATTGCCGGCGGTTCTTTCCTTGACCGGGCCGATGCGCGGCATTTCCGGGGACGACTGTATGTCAGCCATACCTGCGTCATGCACTTTGTACTTTCCGGACTCAAAAGTCTTGAGAAGGCCTACATATCCTCGCCCCTGTCCTATAAGGAGAACCTCCATAAGGGAGGACCTCGCCAGGCTCGATGAATTCCTCGAGGGAGTTGACAACGCCGTCGGCATCATCCGGAGCATGCGTGATACGGAGATAGCCCCGATGTCAGGGCAGGAAATGCGGGACTTCACGGCCGGATACACCACCCTGTTCGACGCCCCGGGGGCGGTTGTGGACATACATGCCGACACGGAACTCCGCACAGGAAAGAAACGGGCACGCTGTTTCGCCGTCTGCGATGAAATCTTTCTCCCTGACGGCAGCCTGGATTCCTGTGTACGGGACGACTCCCTTCCTCCCGCCGGCTCCCTGCTGTACCATCCGATGCTGGAGCGGCTTGGGATGTACCTGCCGTACAACCACATCGTGAACCAGGTGGTTTTCTTTGAGGGGAACGGACGGCTGCGCGAGCGGATCGCCCGCAATATCGACATTTATGGAAGCAATTCCGGCATGAGCAGGTCCATCAAGGTACAGTACCAGAAACTGGACGAGCTCCAGCAGGAAATCCTTGAGGAGAACGAGACACTGGTACGCAGCTTCTCTTCTCGGTCTGTGTGTTCGACGAGTCGGGGGCCGAACTGGAGAAGGCCGACAAAAAGATCAGGGAGACGCTCAACCTGGCCCGTCTCGGGTATTATATTCCCGGATATGAGAACCTGGCTGCGGTGCATTTCGCCTGCGTCCCCGGCCAGATCCACCTGATGCCGCGGAAATACCTGTTCCTGACCACCCTGCCCATAGCATTGTGCTTCTTTCTCCAGTGCGGCAGTTTCAGGAATGACAGCGAGGGCATCTATGTGCATGACAGGATGTACCAGGTCCCTCTGAGAAAGGACATCTGGGATGCGGGCAAGAAGAGGGTCAACGCCCGTAACGGGATGGTCATAGCCGGAACCGGCGGCGGCAAGTCCGCCTTTACCCTGAACCTTACCCAGCAACTCATCGAGCAGGACTATACGGTCGTGGTGGTCGAGTTCGGAAAGAGCTTCAGCCAGCTCTGCAGGCTCTATCCGGACATCTCCTGCACGTGGACTACGACGGCAGGACGGCGCTGGGCATCAACCCCTTCGACCTGCAGGGGGAGGAACTGGACAACGGAAGCATCGAGATGCTCTCGGGGGTCGTGCAGAAATACTGGAGGCACATGTTCACAAAGGACGAGTCGGAGAAGGAGGTGGCCCTCACCCGTTTCATCCAGGACTATTACGAGAATGTCCGTGAAGGGCACAATTTCGAGAGTTTCTACAACCACGTGACGGAACATTACCCCGAGATTCTGGCAAGGAAGCACATCCCCAAAGATTATTTCTCCTGGAGTCCTTCAGCCTGAACTGCGGCGAGTTCCTGCCCGGCAGACGCTACGAGAACGTATGCAAGGATACGGGAACGGACTTCTCGGGAAAGAGGTTCATCGTGTTCGAACTGACGCAGATCAAGCAGGACAGGTTTCTGAGCAACCTCGTGATGGGCATGATATTCACCGTCATACAGAAGAAGCTGCTCAGTGACCGGAGGAAACGGGGCGTCCTGATCTTTGACGAGTACGGCGAGACCGCGCAGATGGTCGATACGGCCACGGGAACCGGGATACACAGCTCCGTGGCCTTCTGCTATCAGAAGATCAGGAAGGAGAACGGGGCGGTGTACACCATCATCCAGAATCCCGACCAGCTGCCGGAGAACGAGCACACAAAGAACATCATAGCCAATACGGACATGCTGTTAGTGCTCCCACCCAAGGAGGTCATCTACCAGTCCGTCATAGACAGGTTCAGGCTGACCCATCCCGGACAGATAGCCCTGATGAAGTCCATGAGGAACAATTTTTCGGGACAACGGCCCTATTCGGAGTGTTTCATGCGGCTGGGGGAACATTACGCCACCGTCACCCGCCTGGAGTTCTCAAGGGAGAAATTCCTTGCGTTCCAGACGGAGGGGGGGAGATATGGTCGGACCTTGAGGAGAAGAACCGGAGGATGTCCATGGAGGACGCCATAGAGGAATATACAAGGGAACATCAATAAGAAATAAGAAACAACAAAAACAAGAACAAATGAAGAAATTACTTTTATCCATGCTCGTGCTGATGACGGCGGCAACCGCATCCGCACAATGGGCGGTGGCGGACGCGCCCAACCTTGCACAGAACGTCAAGAACTTCTCGGAACTGCAGAAACAGGTGGGCTACCTGAAGGAGCAGAAAGACCGGCTGGACGAGACACTGGACATGATGCGCAAGGTCAACTCCGTCATCTCCAGCTGTGAGACCGCCAAATCAATCATAGAGAGACAGGGAAGGCTGTCAGAGAAGTGCATAGACCTGGTGACGAACAAAAAACTGGGCACGTCAACCCTGCAGACGCTCACATCCAGCCTTGACCTGGTCATGCTCAACAACACACGGCTCATCAGCCTGTCAAGGACCATACTCTCCACAAGCGTGAAGATGAACGACTCCGAGCGGCTGGCCGTCCTGCAGGAGATAGAGAGACAGACCATCGAGCAGGAAAGGAAGGTCTCGAAGGTATCCCGGATCATATCCCAGTATGAAAGACTGAAAAGAGCCCTGAGATAATATGGAAGAGGCATACAGCAATCTGAACAACGCATACCTGCAGATCAGGGGATGATAGTGGTGGAGGGATTCTATGCCCTTGTTGCCCGGATTTGTGATTACCACCTTTGTATTCAAGCTTGCGGGTATCATCAAGGAGATGGTTCACGAAGGCAAGGGATTCAATGCAAAACAGTTTTATGAGCTGGGCAGGGAGTACATCCTCTGCATAGCCCTCATCTGCATCATGCCCGTGTTGCTGGACACGCTTGAGACCGTACTTGCATACGCCGCGGACAGGCTGATGGAGTCGCTCGCCGCCGGAGGGGTCTACAATCCGGACAATATCTGGAAGAAGCCGATCGAGCAGCTCTTCGACGACCTGATGAACAGTGACATCATCGACATAGCGGTCAACGGGCTGGACACGGCCTTCGACTCCCTGCTGGCGGGAGCGGTGGGCAGTTTCGGGGGAGTCGCATACGACTACCTCATGCTGGTGTTCCTGTGCACGCGCTACCTTATCCTGATACTGCTCGAGGTCATATCGCCCCTGGCGATAGCCTGCCTGTACAACAGCGACACCCGCAGTTCCTTCTACACATGGGCCAGACAGATGGTCGGGTGCTACATGCTGTATCCGGGATTCATCATCGCCAGCGTGTTTTCTGATCTGATTGTAGTGAACTATGTACAGCAGCGCCCCTGGTCAGTAACGCTCATGGTGATATTTTCCTTCCTGCTGAAACTGGCGATGCTCGCCACGGTGAAAGCAACGGTTAACAAATGGTTATAGCTGATATGATGGACATAAAGAACATACTTAAAGATTTCTCCCGCCTGGCGGAAGCCAGAAAGAACCATACGTTCCGCACCAGGCTGGTATTCATATTCTGCGCCGCCACAATAGCGATGGTGCTGTTTTTCAGCTACAGGGTGGTGAACAGCGCGATGGACAAGATCCTGGTCGTCAATGAAGGCGGGGAACTGCTCCGCTTCAAGGCCATGCAGCAGGATCTGCTGTATGAATCCCTTTTAAAGAACCACTGCTACCATACGGCCTATTATCTGAACAGTTTCGACAGGCTCTCCCTGCAGGAGAACCGGGCACGCGCCCTGTTCCTGGTCAACAAGCCGGACGCGAACACCATATTCGCCAAATACCAGGCTGACAGGGGGTATGGCGACGCCCTGGAACTCGGAGTGGTCTACAGGACGGAGTTCGAGAAGATGCTCTCGGTATCCGTCAGCGGGGAGGAGTATCACGTCACCTTCTCGTCAGTCCTGAGCATCATCAACGGAAATGATGTCAGAAAGATACGGATTCTCAGCGAGGGCACCGTCATACGTACCACGCCACGTTTTCCGGAGAACACTTCCGGATTTTTCTTCCGGACATACAACCAGCAATACGAGATGCCATGACAAAAACTGAAAGGAGCAGAATAGTGGCGCTGGGGGGTATAGGAGCCGTGATCATCCTGCTGGTATGGGGGATCATCGCCACATTACCGAAAAAAGAGGACGGCAGGGAGGGAGAAGTGAGGCTGCGCTCTGAAATCAAGGACAATTTCACGCTCAAGGACATGCTCGGGAGTGTGGAAAAGGAAATGGAGAACCGGAGAGAAACCCCCATGCCCGGTGGAGGAAATTACGGAATGGATGAACCGGAGGACACCGTTTCCCCGGAAAGCGAGATACAGCGCATCCGGGAACTGATCAGACGCAACGAGCAGACCCTCGGAAGCGCTCCGCTTTCCGGGACGGAACAGCCCGCCCCCTCCCCCTTCAGGGAGAAGGAGGAAACGGACGGTGAGGAGGAGAAACCGGGGAAGACGGAACCGGAGGACACGGTCCCCGAAGAGACTCCCCGGAGAGGATTCAACAGCGTGCGCCTTGTCCGGCAGGACGAGAGGAACGTCATACGGGCATTCGTACATTCCACACAGACGGTCATGGTCGGAGCGACGCTGAAGATGCAGCTGGCGGAGAACTGCCTTACGGACGACGGACAGCGCATCCGCAAGGGGGGACACCGGTGTTCGGGGAGGTGACCGGAATCGACGGGGAACGGGTGCTGGTCAAAATCACCTCGGTGAATCTGGCAGGGAACATACTTCCCTTTGAAAAAGGAGGTGTATTCCGAGGATGCCATGGAAGGCATATACGTTCCGGGAAATGCCAAGGCGGAAACCATCAAGGAGGCGGAAGCCGCGGGTGTCAGCGGGACGAACACAAGCATTTCCGGGCGTACTTGACATGGGAAGCCAGATAGTGGCGGGCGCGGCGAACAGCGTCATCAACGCGACCAAGTCGGCCGCAAGCAAGAATATCCGAAAGATAAAGGTGACCATCAAGACGAACTACCGGATACTGCTGAAGGATGCGAAAAAATAGAAATACAGATTAAATAGGAAAGGATAAGGACAATGGCGAAAGTATATGTGGCAAGCAGCTGGAGCAACGAATACCAGCCACGGATCGTGGCTTTTTTAAGAGAACGGGGGCATGAGGTGTACGACTTCAGGAACCCTGAAAGAAAAACAGACTTCCGCTGGTCGCAGATCAGCGGGAACTGGGAGAAGATGGAGACAGACGAGTACCTGGACGCGCTGGAGCATCCGCTGGCAGAAGCGGGATTCAGGTCGGACTTCGATGCCATGCGGCAGGCCGACGTATGTGTGCTTGTGCTCCCCTGCGGGGCTTCAGCACATTCCGAAGCGGGATGGATGAAGGGGGCCGGAAAGAAAGTGATAGTATATCGGAACCGGCCGCAGAGACCGGAACTGATGTACAAGCTCTTTGACGGGATATTCCCAACGGCTGCGGATGTGGCACGCTTCCTGAAGGAGTTTGATGAAATGAATAATCATGCAGTTGTATGACATGGAAAAATTCTGGTACTATGCACTTTCTGCCCTTCTGGTTATCTGCCTGAATGGATATATCCTACTCCTGTTCTCAGGGAAACTGGAAAATTTCATTCTCAGTATCGGGACTTTGTAAAGAAGGCCATGCGAAAAATTAAAAAGTATTTAAAGGGGAAAAGGCATCCGCTAATCAGGAAGTGAAGTGCCTGTAAACTATTATAAACGGACTCTGAAAGCGACAATAACGAATGATGAAAAAAAATGTATGAAATGAAAGAATTTTGGAACAAACCAGAAGGGTGGGAATATATTCTCCCCATTCTTTTCGGAATCTGCTTAAACGTATTCATTATGCTCTTTTTTACAGGAAGGCTGGAAGACATCCTAATAAAATGTTTGGAATATCTAGAAGCACTTAAATGGAAAATAAAAAGAAAAATGAAAAGACATTAGTAATAGATTTCATTTTTAGAAATCTTTTTCTCTTTGAAAGCGGCTATTGCCCCTGTGATAATGAGAAACAGATATTCTAAAAACAGTACTATGCATAATGATGCTAGCGGAGAAAAAAAATCCACCGATAAATATATAAAAATACATATCACAATGGCACAGGTTAACAATATCATGGGAGTATAAAAACAGGCAGGATATCTGACAGGTCCCATAATGGAGAATGGAAGTCCAAGACCCAGGTATAGGGCAGAACTGCCTAATGTGAAAAAGATCTGTTCATATACGGAGAGCTCCCGAAAAAAATGGGTGAAATAACACAAAAATGGATACAACATGAAAGTACATCCCAAAAAGCAAATAAGGATCTTGACATAAACGGAACCTATTTCAAGATCTTTCAGTAACTGGTTGTAATTTGTAGACATGACGGTTGCTTTTAATTAATAACTGAATTGCAAAAGTAATAAAATCCCGGCAAACTGCTTTTATAGGCTATTTGACTGGGGATAATATTTAGTAAGAATGAGACAAAACCAAGTTTACATCACAGGGATACTTCTCCTGATTCTTCTTTCAGGGAAAGCCCAGAGGATCAAGGAGCTTCCGGCAGTGCTTCTGCCGATTGGGATGCGGAGAGTCCTCATGTCCATGTGACGGGACATGCCCTGATAATTAGCTACTCCGGTAAAAGACAAGGACTTGGCAAGCCTTGTGTACCTGTAAGCCATTATAAACGGACTCTGAAAGTGACAATAACGAATGATGAAAAAAATGTATGATATGGAAGAATTCTTATCGAAAAACGGCTCTGTGACCATCTTACTTTTCTGCTTTCTTCTCACCCTTAATATTGTTTCCCACATTTTGGGCTTTTGGAAGAGTTACTATGAATATTCAAGGAAAAAAGAAGAAGGCGTCAGGAAGGGACCGGACAGATGCAAAGAAGCGTCCATGAAATAGATTTGCATGATATCAGGGAGAGGAAAGCCCGGTTGACGGCGTGACACGCTTCCTGAAAGAGTTTGACAGATTGAATAACTTAAAAACTGTATGACATGGAAGAACTTTGGAACAAGCTTGGGGCTTGGGGATATGCTGTCCCTATCCTTATGTTTACTCTGTTTAAATATACTCTTGTTTACTGACATCTTTGAAAAAGATTATAATAAGATGTTGGGTATATCTGGAGAATATCATAAGGAAAAAAGAAAAATGAAACATCCATGAAATAAATTGCATGATATCAGGGAGAGGAAAGACCAGCCGTCGATGTGGCACGGTTCCTGAAAGAGTCTGATCAAATAAAGAATTAAAAAAACGATGTGATATGGGAATTATTTGGGAAAAAGCAGATTACCTGATCCGACTATTATTCATCATAGTATTAGGAATTGCATGTATACTTATAGTGATAGCCCCTCTTTATGGGGCACGGAACAATCAGCCGGAATCTGGGTAGGAAGGCGGAACCGGAGGACTGCCTGAAGAGGACAAGGGAAAAATGAGAAAGAAAAAGAATGAAAATGAAAATAAAAACTAAAGCAAAATGGAAAACCTGTTGAGCCATGCCGGCATTTTCTTCACAATGGCTGCCGTACTGACATTTGAGGCAATCCTTCTCCGTCTGGCTTCAGAACCGGAAGGCGGGCGGGAAGTGAAGGCACGGAAAGGGGAAAGCCACCTGGGGGCATTCATACGTGAGAACTGGTACTGGCTGCTGTTGCTGTTTTGTGCGCTAGGAGCGCTTTGCTGTGCAATACTGAGATCCTGCATGATATGAATCAACAGGATACCTTCATTGCTTTTTGGTGGCTGACTGTGTGCTTATGGGCTTCTCCGCTTTCTTGCAAACAGTATATGAATACGCGGATTTTATAAGGGAGTCAGTAATGTGCATTGTCTTTCTCTCCTTTCTTTTCCTTGAGTATGGAAATGCCACCCGCAATGAACTGCAGCAGATACATTACCGACAGAACGGTTGAGAATAGCTTGAAACGGTTGCACTCCTCATTCAGAAAAAATAAACAAATGAAAAGACTTATCATTACTGAAGAGGAAAGCATCGCCAAAGGGGTATAGAGTATCCTTGGATACTTTACCGGACTTATCGCTGAAAGAAGAATTCCGACCCCCGTATACAAAGCGGAACTGCCCGATGTGAAAAGTACCTGTTCGTATACAGGAAGTTCCGGAAAAAAAAAACAGGTGAAGTGAAAAAAAAAGGTCGGGTACAGCATAAAAAAAGTACACCCCAAAGAGGCAAATAAGGATCTTGACATAAGCGGGACCTATTTCAAGATCCTTGAGCAACTGATTGAGATTTGTATTCATAAGCAAACAACTTTAAAATTAGCATACAAAGATATAGAATTGAAAGAAAACCATGAAACCGAACAGAATTTACATAACAGGACTGTTCCTGTCCGTTTTCCTTTCAGGGAAAGCCCAGAGGATCGAGGAGCTTCCGGCAGTGCCCCTTCAGATCGGGTACGAGAAGACCCTGCACCTGATATTCCCTACCGAGGTGAAGTATTACAGTATCGGCGGTGACTATGTCATCGGTGAGAAAGTCGGGAACTGCCCGGAGATCATACGCCTGAAAGCGGGCCGAGGAGAATTTCCCGGGTGAGACTACCCTGTCGGTGGTGACAGCCGACACGAAGTTCTACTCCTATGCCATCAGCTATAACGCCCACCCGGTGGAGAGCTATGTGCGTGTGGACGGCCAGGCACCCGCGCCCCATACACTGCCGGTGGGAAAGGACAGGCAGATGTTCCTCATTTTCCCGGCCGGAATCACCTATGTGGACTATGGCAGTACAAATGTGGAGGTTGAAAAGGCCGAGGGAGTGGACAACATCCTGGCAGTGAAAGCCACCGGAGAGTTTACGGAAGACACGAACATCTCGGCAGTGGTCGAAGGGGGGAAATTCTACACTTTCAATCTCCATTATGCCCCTTTCCCGGAACGTTTCAGCTTTGTCATTGACAAGGAAAAGACGCAAAGGGTGGCCATCCTTGACGAGAGGGAACGGTCAAGCGAACAGAAGGAAAGGATCAGGCAGGCAATCTCGAAGAGGATTCCCCTGGACCTGGGACTGAAGGACAAGAACGCCGGCATGGAGTTCGAGGTCGGAAACATCTTCATCGACGGGGACATCCTGCTGCTGCGAATGACGCTGACAAACCGCACACAGATAGGCTATACGACGGATTTCATGCGGTTCTATATCCAGGATGCAAAGATTCACAAGAAGACGGCGGTGCAGCAGATCGAGCAGAACATCCTGTTCGCTTTCGACTACCCGGAGGAGATACCTGCACATGAGAGCCGGACGTTCACGGTGGCCATGAACAAGTTTACCATTCCTGACAAGAAAAGGCTCATCATCGAGATCCAGGAGAGAAACGGCGGCCGGCACTTTCTGTACAAACTTAAAAAACAAGTCACTTCTGGGAGCGGAGGAAGTGTTCAGAAGCCTGCAGGAGCAGAAAACGGAAGATGAAGCGGACAGGATATTAAGGAGGATATCCAGATGAAACTGCTGATGCTCATATTGTTCTTCCCCTTTTCTTTCGAGGGGGAAAACGGAAGGGAACTGCTCGATACGGCACTGGAAAAATGCAGCCGTCTGGAAAGCCTGGAAGCTTGCCGGGACATACTTTACCGGTACGGGGTGGCAGACAGGCTCCCTCTGTCATGTCCCCTGAAAGACAAGTTCAGGATAAGCAGCCCGTATGGAGGCAGGATTCATCCCATAACGGGAAAACATAGTTTTCATTCGGGAGTCGATATGGCGGTGGAGCTGGCCGCACCGGTCCATGCCACCGCTTCCGGTACGGTCGTTTTCGCAGGAAGGAAGGGAGGCTATGGAAGATGCGTCATCATACGGCATTCCTACGGCTTTGAAACGCTTTACGCACATCTGGCAGCTTACTATACGACGGAGGGCAAAAAGCTCGGGAAAGGGGCTGTTATCGGCTTTGCCGGGAGCACGGGCAGAAGCACAGGCTATCATCTGCATTATGAGATAAGAAAGAACGGTAGAACTATAAAACCATACTGGTATGGATATGACAATTCAGGAAGAGATTGAACAGCTTGTATTAAGATGCATCGCCGCCGACGGGCTGAAGGCATGCCCGAAGGATATTTCCTTTCTTGAGAAATACAGGCTGAAGAACCTGTACTTCCTCTCCGTGAGGTATCGGATGGAAGGAACTGACTGCCCGGAACTTGACCGGAGGGCGGAGGGGCTGATCAGATGGAACATTTATTCCACGGATTTCCCGCTCCTTCGCCGGGTGTATGCCAGGGAGGGAAAGGAGGCGTTGATGAGATGCCTGTACCTGGAGGAGGGGTATTTCCGCAGATTCCTGGAACAGACCGGACTGGAGGAGAGGATATGACGAGCCTTTCCGTTGTCAGCTACATAGAACGGATCAACCGGATGTACAGGCTGATCCGAAAGGAAAGTACCGGCAGCCGTGCGGAACTGGCCGGCAGGATGCGGGTGAGTGAACGGACCGTCAGCAACTACCTGGAGGAACTCCGGCTGATGGGGGCTGACATAAGGTTCAGCAAGACACGCAATACTTATTATTTTTTCAACCGGTTCGTGCTTTATGCGACGTTCGAAGCCCGCATCGATGCCGACGTGCTGGACGATAAGAAAAAGAAATGATACATACAATTATAATAAACCTTTAAAAAAGAATGAAGTATGAAACAAGTTAAATTTTTACTGTTGGCGGCGTTCGTGGCCATGTTCACAGGCTGCCAGAATGAGGAGATAATGGAACAGGATTCTGAAAAGGACGAACCGGTCCCTACCGGTGATACACGTATCATCATCGAAGGCGAGGGATGCTGGAAACCTCAGCCCGCTCTTCAGACGGAAGGGTTGATTTTACCGGGGGGTATGCCACTGGAGCAGGACTGTATGACGGACGCAAAAATGTTCCTGTTGAAGCCCATCCTGATGCAGGATATGAGGTGAACTATTTTTATGGAGGGCCGGCTAATCAACCTAAGAAATACGATTATGCACAATCCGGGACTTCAGAGTTCGATGTTGACTTAGGAGGTCAGGACCATACTTTCCATTGTGGATTCAAGGAAAAAAAACGCACACTGACGATCAATGCAGGTGAAGGCGGAACAACTAATCCGAAAGGAACAATGGAATATCAGGTGGAAAAGCCGATCAGTATTACGGCTACTCCGGAGAGTGAGTATGAATTTACAGGCTGGACAATTATAGGTGGTGATGTAACTATCGAAAATCCAGGCAGTTCAACCACTACCGCCACCCTGCATGGTTCCAACAGTACTATTACAGCCAATTTCAAGCAATCCATAAGAAGTATCACAATTAATTTGGATAGATTTTACAGCTCAACTTCAAGTACGAACAGTGGTAAAAGTTATGAATATTTGACCGTGTCATCCACAGATTGTTCCGGTATAGTATGCAGGATATATGGACAGACCAAAAATGACATGGACAATATGGATGAAGTAAGCTATCCTGTGCAAATAGAGCAGAACCAAAAGGTTATGTATGCATATTCAGAATGGGAAACGATTAACCAGGATGGAGATACACGAGAGAAGAGTGCCACTCCGCAGTCTTTTGATATTATAATAGACAATGCTGTGGTTCTTTCAAACGTCAAATCACCATCAGGCAAGCAAACTCTTGATTTCAGTGAGTTTGATGGTAAGGAAATATCAGGTATTGGATATAAGATAACTTTCCAATTCACTCCCCATTGGGAATAGAAACAATAAAGAGAATGGAACAAAACCGAATATCCGAGAAAGTGAAGGATTATAATAGATAAATATGAAATAGCCCTGTCATTACTCTAAATGAGAGTGTGGCAAGGCTATTCTCATTGCAGACGAAAAGGAGTAAAAATCGGATTGGAAGAACTTTTAGAGATTTTATTGATAAAAACATCTTTAAACTCCTTATGCAAATAAATAACAGAATCTTTTTCTACCAGGCGAGGCACATTATTATAAGATGTTATAATAATACATTTTGATAGTATAACTTTTCTATACTATCATTAATAATCACATATCTTAGCCGATCTGCCATTTCTTTTGGTACAACTGGGCAGTTATGAGCTTTCTACAGAGTCTGCTGATTATTCTCCATAGACTTTCCTGTGCGAAGCTTAGGCGGCAACACTGGCCATAAATCGTACGGTCCTAGCGGTAATTACCGACTTTTCGTTACACTAAGCCATGTCGTAGCAAAAAGCCTTTGATAAGGGATTTCGTCTTGCACAGGTTATCTTGAAGCAGATATACGGAGGAAGTGCTTGCTGGAATCGCCTGTTTACGTGAAGCATATCATCGGAGGAAATACTATTCGGATTCGTTGTAGGGAAATAGGAAAGAGATTCGCTTCAAATGAGAATCGGAGCGGTTTTTTGTAGCAGACAGTGACCGGATATTTTATCCAACTACTGCCACAGTCCGTAAAAAAGAAGTATGGGTGCAATCTTCTGAGGTACTCCATCCCGTAGCTATGCACTATAATTGGGCAGGTACTACTCACAATAACCTTTTTCCTAGGTTCGGTCTGCTAGTGACTCCTTTTCGCACCGACCATTGGCAGAAACAGGGAACAGAAGACTCAGATTAAAAGCGCATGAAGAGCACAAAGAACGGAAGATTATCTCGGATAAATTTCAAGGCTAAGGTAATCTGACGTTCCACGGCTTTTTCTGTTATGGCACACTGTTCTGCTATCTGCTTATTGCTTAGGTGCAGTTCGCGGCTCATGCGGAAAATACGTTGCCGATTAGCAGGTAGTTGGACTACTAGCTTATCAATATACCTCTTTAAATCCCGTGCATCCAGTTCTTCTTCTATACTATAACCTTCTTCCATGCTTTGCAATACAGTCATTTTAAAATTGAGTTCATTAAAATAACGCCTTGAATAATTAAATATGATGTTGCGGGTAATAATAAAGAGATAACCGTCAAAATTCTTGCTGTTGTCAAAGGTTTCTCTTGCCTCCCAAACATGCAGAAAAACGTCTTGCACAGCTTCTGAGATTTCGGAAGAAGAGGTCAAATAGAGCCGAGCAAAATGATAAACCTTTTGCCAATAATGGTTATACAGCCAGGCAAATGCTTCTTCATCACCTGCCTTCATTCTATTTAGTATCACTTTCTCTTTCATTTATTTAGGAATACAACCACAAAGTTATAAAAATTAATTAATTAAAAAATGATTAATTAAAAAAAACTTAAGCCTTTTATTTGACTAAACGGTAAAAAGGCACGTTTACGTTCTTTTTTTCAAGTGGTGTTAAAAACAACTACTTTTTTTGATTTTATAAGCGCAATGACATATAGATATTTATAAAATTCTAATCAGAAAAATATTTTTTTCAAATCCGATGTGGGGGGAAAAGGGTTTCAGGTGTATTTATTATAGATGCACGTAAAAAGATATTTATAGGTATGAAAATTGATAATAGAAAAACGTTCATAAAAAGATTGCTCTCAGGGACGATGTCCAAAGAGCAACGCAAGATATTTATCCAATTGGATGAGATAGATTTTCAGCTTAGAAAACAATGGGACGAAGCGGGCAATGAGTCCATTGATTGGCAAATGAAAGAGCAAATTTGGAGAAACATCAAAAATAAACAAGATAATAAAAACCGAAGATTCTTTCAAATGTTTCCCAAATGGCAAATGATAGCTGCAACGGTGACCCTCTTGTTGATCACGTCTGCTGGATTGTGGTTTGCCAAACAACAAGCCGGTTGTGTGAATGACTTTATTGAAGTGACTGCACAGGAATCCCAACTGTACACATTGCCAGACAGTTCGAAAGTATGGATGCAGAAAGGAAGTAGTCTGCGATATGCCAAGGCATTTCTCAAGGACCGAAAAGTCTGGCTGAAGGGGAATTCATTCTTTGAGGTAATGCGTCAGAATGGGGTTCCATTTCAAGTCTACATTAATCAGGGCATGATAGAAGTAAAAGGAACCAGCTTTGATATTCACCAGAATCAAAACCAGCAGACAAATGAAATTATTTTGTTTTGTGGAAAGGTGGATTTTACAGCGGAAAATCATGAAACCATTGAAATGCAACCATTTCAAAAATTAACATATTATATTAAGAAGGATAATATAACAAAGGAATGGTTGAGAAATATTAAATACAAAAATGGCAGTCTTCAGTTTACGAATCTTCCCTTGAAACAATTGATTGAGACAATCAACAGCAGGTATAACAGTAACATCAAGTTGGAAGGAATCAACCTTAAACAACAGTCTGCCTTTACAGGAAAAATCCGCTTAGAAGAATCACTGAAAGATGTCTTACAGAAAATTTGTTATAGTCTTAGTCTCGAAATGAAAGCAAATGGTAATGAGATAATTATTTATAAAAACAATCATTAAAACAAGTAAACCTAATGTTAAACTTTAAAAAAAACAGAATGAAGAAACACACTTTTTGTCGTTTTTCGATACTGTTAAGTATCATCCTTGTTTTTCTTCTTTATCCCATGTCCAGTATGGGAGCACAGAAATATATTTCTGTAAAAGGAGAAGACATGACCATTAAACAGGCTATTCAGCTGATTGAAAAAAACAGTGAATACACGTTCTTTTATAATGCGTCAGATTTGGAAAACAACACGAAACGCGATTATAACAGCACGGGAAATATTGAAAAAGTTCTAAAAGATGTATTTGAGGGCAGCAACGTAAGCTACGTTATTAAAGGAAAAGAAGTTATTCTAAAAGTGACTAAGACTGAAAATACGCAGCAAGTTAAAAAACGTACCATAATCGGTGTTGTAACTGCCAGCGACATCAAAGAACCGATCATCGGAGCCAGTATCTGGCTTAAGAACAGTTCTATCGGGGTTATTACCGATGTGGATGGTAAATATTCCATCGTTATTGAAGGAGTTGGGGGGGTATTAGAGTTTTCGTACATCGGTTACAAAAAACAGGAAATTGCCCTTGCTAATCAGGAAGTAATCAATGTGGTGTTGGAACCTGACACCGAAGTGCTTGATGAAGTGGTAGTTGTAGGGTACGGTAGTCAGAAGAAAGAAAGTGTGGTAGGAGCAATTTCTACACTTGACATGCGTAAACTCAATGTACCGGGTGCTTCCATTTCTAATGTATTAGCAGGTCAACTTTCTGGTGTAGTAGCCATGAGCCGTTCAGGTGAACCGGGTAAAAACAGCTCGGCCGATTTCTATATCCGAGGTGTTTCATCATTCAAGGGTACTTCTACGCCGCTGGTGTTAGTTGATGGTATTGAGCGTGATCTGGATTTGGTGGATACAGATGACATTGCTACCTTTTCTATTTTGAAAGATGCCTCTGCTTCAGCCGTATATGGTGTTAGGGGCGCAAATGGTGTTATTTTGATTACTACCAAGAAAGGGCAGGAAGGAAAACCGGCTATCAATGTCCGCACAGAATTCGGCTTTACTGCTCCCACCAAACGACCGGAAATGATTAACTCGGCGCAATGGGCAGAACTTTACAATGAAGCCAGTGGTACCAACTACTACTCTCCGGAAGTGATTCAGAAATATCGCGACCACAGCGATCCAGATCTTTATCCGGATGTGGATTGGTTTGATGCCCTGTTTGATGACATGGCAGAGAACCAGCGTGTGAACTTGAGTGTGACTGGTGGTGGTGACAACATTAAGTATTATGTGTCCGGTTCGTTCTACAATGAAAGTTCTATCTATAAAAACGCTGGTAATATCTATGGTTACAACTCAGCCATCCGTTATAACAAGTTCAATTTCCGTGCCAATGTCGATTTGAATGTGACTAAGAGTACCACGTTGAATGTCAACCTAGCCAATATCTATGAAAAGTCGTTCGGTCCTGGCTTCGGCGATAATGATAACGATATTTGGAGCTATACCTTTAATGCTTCTCCGAATGCATTTCCGGTACAGTATTCCGATGGTACTTTGTCCGGTCCGTCTACCGACTCCGGCCACAATCCGTGGAATATGCTGGTACACTCAGGTTATCGTGAACAATTTTGGAATTCGGCTCAATCTTTGATTGGCTTGACTCAAGACTTCGGTAAGATTTGGGAACCGCTGGAAGGTCTAACTGCTAATATCAAATTCTCTTGGGATGCTTGGAATACCACGCTGCAACGTCGCTCCAAATCACCCAGCTTCTACCATGCACGCGGACGTGATGCGGAAGGTCGACTGATGTACGATGACAACAACAATGATGGAGAATGGGACCCTGTACACACTGGCAGTGAATCATTAGGTTATGAAATTGGACGCCAAGGTACTATGACCCGTTATCTGGAAGGTTCGTTGAACTATAATCGCTTATTTGGTAACCATCGCGTGGGAGCTCTTTTCCTTTATAATCAGAAAATCCATACCAACACCCAGGCTGCCGACGGCAATGCAGCATTACCTTATAAGAACCAAGGCTTGGCTGGTCGCGTGACGTATGCTTTTCGAGATACTTATTTTGCCGAAGTGAACATGGGATACAACGGATCTGAAAACTGCCCGCGGACATCGCTTCGGTTTCTTCCCGGCTTTTGCTTTGGGATGGATGGTATCGAACGAAAAATGGTTTGAACCGCTCACCAAGACCATTGATATGTTGAAACTGAAAGGTTCTTATGGTAAAGTAGGTAACGATGATATCGGCGGACAAAGACGTTGGGTTTATGAATCTACAATTGTGGGCACTGGCGATCAAGGCTGGTGGTTCGGCCAAAGCGGTAATCAAGGGGGAGCAGGTATCCGCGTAGGGGAAATAGAAAATTTGTATGCTTCCTGGGAAGAGGCTACCAAACTCAATTTGGGTGTGGAATTCTCTCTGTTCAATAAGGTAAAGGTGCAGGCTGACTACTTCCGTGAAGAGCGTCAAGGCATTTTCCTGCAACGCGCCGGTTTGCCAGCCATTGTCGGTTTATCCACCATTCCGTATGTTAATATAGGTAGAACACTCAACAAGGGATTTGATGCCAATGTAGAGTACAATCACCAGATTGGAAAAGTATTTCTAACTGCCCGCGGTAACTTTACTTTCAGCCGCAACAAGCTGCTTGATAACGACGAACCCGATTGGGAATACAAATACCAAAATCGCATAGGCAAGCCGTTCGGATCTGACGGTCAGATGCAGCCTTTCGGTCTTGTAGCCCTAGGTCTATTCCAAAGTCAGGAAGAAATTGACAACAGCCCGCGTCAGACTTTCGGTGAATACCGTGTAGGAGATATCAAATATCAGGATATCAATGGCGACGGCATCATCGATACACAAGATGAGGTGGCGATCGGTTATACCAACCTGCCGGAAATCATGTACGGTTTCGGTTTGGGTGCACAATGGAAAAACTGGGATATCAACGCCTTCTTCCAAGGTTCTGCTCATACTTCTTTCTTTCTAGATGGTGTATCGGTAAAGAGTCCGTTCTCCAGTGGTAACATGGAACGTGCGGCTATCAATAAAGACCTGTGGGGCAAAGTGTGGATGTCTACTAATTCGCCTGAACAGAATGCTCATGTCACCTATCCGCGCCTAAGCAATGGTAGCGGGGGTGCCGGCGCTTCCAACAACAACAAGAATTCCACCTGGTGGTTGCGCAATGGCTCCTTTTTACGTCTGAAAAACATTGAAATCGGATATACTTTACCTAAAGAATTTGTCACTAAAACATTTATTAAATCGTTGAGATTTTATGTATCCGGAAACAATTTACTTACATTCAGCTCTTTCAAATTATGGGATCCTGAAAAAGCCAAAGGCTCATCAGATGGCTCAGGCTATCCGCTGAATCGTGTTGTTACTGTCGGATTCAATGCTAACTTTTAAATTATACCAAATATGAAATATAAAAATTACTTCAAATCCATAATATACTTAGCACTTGGAGCTTTTACCTTGGGCTCATGCGAAGATTTTCTTGATAGACAAGAAGACGAAAAACTGACTTTTGATAAAATCTGGGAATCCAGAAACACTACCCAGCAATATTGGCTAAATGCCATGTCTTTCTTGCCCAATGAAAATGGAAGCTTGCAGGGTGATACTGAACCGTATTTAGGAGCATCGGACGAATGTACCATTGCGTATGACCGTCAGTACCGTTGGATAAACTTTGGTACCTGGAACCCCTCACAGGTTCCTTATTATAAGATGGATCACTATTATAAAGGTATCCGCGAATGTAATATTTTCCTGCAAAATGTGTACAAATGCAGCGACCCGTTAGTCACTAAAGATCAGTTGGACGAATGGTACTGGCAGACTCGTTTTGCCCGTGCTTACTATTATTTTCTGATGATGCGTGACTATGGTCCGGTATTTCTGTTAGGCGATGATTTGCTGGATTTCACCGCCAGCACAGAAGAACTGTATCGCCCGCGCAATACCTGGGATCAATGTGTTAACTACGTGGTCAGCGAAATGACGCAGTGTGCTGAAAGTGGCGTTGTTCTTCAACAGTCCGATTTGCCGGCGGCGAAGTGGGGATTGGCTACGGTAGGTACTTGCCATGCCGTGATCTCCCGACTACTGCTATATTCGGCCCGCCCGCTGTTCAATGGTAATAAACTCTATAGCACGGTGAAGAATCCCGATGCACCCGACTTCCCTGAACTGTCAGGTGTTAAGCTCTTCCCTGAGCTTGATAATACCAAATGGCAGAAAGCTGCTGAAGCAGCCAAGAAACTGATTGATAATCCCTGCTACGAACTTTACCGAGCTGGTAACGATAACCCGTATGAAGATTATTATGGAGTGACACACGAAACTTGGAATAAAGAGCTGATTTGGACTGACCGTTATAACGGACTGTTTTCTTGGGGAGTAGGTACTGTGCCCACCGGCGTAGCTGGTACGGCTTATGGGGCAGTAGGCCCTACTCAAGCTTTGGTGGATGCGTATGCCATGAATACCGGTTGGTATCCTATCACAGGATATGAAGCAGATGGAACACCTATCGTAGAGCCCTTATCTGGCTATGAACTGGCTTCCGAACTGGAGAAATCATCTTGGATATATCCGTCTGGTGGTTGGAGCAACAAGGCTGATTTTGAAATCGAAGCTCCCAATATGTATAAGGATCGGGAACCCCGCTTCTATGTCACCGTATTCTTTGGCGGAAACCAGTGGTTGCACGGCAATAGCGCTACTTCCATCTCTTTTGCGAAAGGCGGTAACGGTAATAAGAGTCACGACTATCCAAAGAGTGGCTACCTCTGCAACCGTTTCTATGACCATAAACTCAATTCGTCCGAAGGACAGTGGGGTAATATAACTTTCCCGGTATTTCGTTTGGGAGAAATCTACCTAAATTTCATTGAAGCCGTGCTCGAGTGCAAGAAGAATGGGGTGGCACTAGATCCCAGCTATGAAGCCCTAGCCATGGAAAAATGGGCCGACCTACGGAAACGCGCGGGATTGGACCCCATCACAAGTATCTACGGACAAGTTTCTACAGAAGAGTTGATTCAGCTCTGCAGAAAAGAACGTCAGATAGAATTGGCTTTCGAACGCCATCGCTATTTCGATACCCGTACATGGATGATTGCTACTCAAACTGACAACGGCAAGATGTATGGTATGAACACTTCCTGTCCGCTTGATGCTGGTATGAAGGGAACTGAAACCCCCGACGGTTTCTGGGAGAGAACGGCTTTTGAAACCCGTGTCTTCCAAAACAAGCATTATCTCTATCCTTTCTCTCAGCGAGAACTGGATCGCAACAAGTTGTTGACACAAAATTATGGTTGGTAATGCCCCCGGTATGTATAATTTAACAAAATCAGTTGTATGAAAAACAAATTATTAACTATAGCCCTGACAGCAGCCTGCTGCCTAACCTATATTGCTTGCGATGATAATAAGGATGAGTTTTTGGATGAATTCAGCACCATTCTATCCTTCCGAAACTGTGATGAGATTGAAGTGGAAGTATATAATACAGGTGAAAACGGAGAATACCAGTTGATTGTCAACAAATCAGGCGCTCAACTGGGTACAGTCACCCGAGCTTCCATTGATGTTATGGATAAAGCGTTGCTGGAAATCTACAATGAACAAAACGGAAAAGACTATCAATTATACCCGGAAGATTGTTACGTATTTAATGGAGATAAACAGATAGAATTCGGTCCTAACGATACTTACCAGACCAGATCCGTTACATTGATTACGGATAAGATCCTAGAAAGCAACCAGCAAGAGGGGAATTTTGTGATTCCATTTATCTTGCAAAATAGTGCGGATTCCATCAATGCCGAGCGTAAATATGTGTTTCTGAAGCCCGCTGTAATTGTACCTAATGTTGCATTTGAGAAAACAGGATATAATCTGAATATCATTTCAGATGCTATGGATGCAAATGAAATCGAGCTGAATCTGCCTGCGGTCTTTTCGGTAGACAATAAGTGGAATTTTAGCTGTACACTGGAGCCAGACGAGAGTCTGTTGACCGAGTATAATGAAAAGAACGGGGTGGATTACACCATGCTGTCGGAAGAAGCTTATACGCTGAGCAACGAAGGAAAGATTTTGTTTACAGCTGGCAGTAAATCAGCTAGCTTAACCGTAACCGTGAAACGAAATAAATTGAGTTATGGTAACTATGTGCTACCTTTGAAAATGACACAATGTAGCTCGCCTTACTTTGAAATCAATCCTAATAAACAGTCGTGTCTCTTCGGCATCTCCTATGTGCCTGATGAATCGAAACTGCATCCGGTCACTCTGTCACGTGGTATGACAGCCATCCATCCTAACCGTGAAGTGGAAGGAAAAATTGACTATATGTTCGACGGTAATCCAGATACCTACTACCATTCCGATTATTTGGAAGAACCGGGGTTGCCGCACTGGATACAGTTGAATTTAGATGAACCACACACGGCTTTGATGTTTGAATACCAAGTACGTCACAATAACAACAACGGGGCACCGCAGCGTATCAGTGTGCTAGGCAGTATGGACGGTATCACATTTAGTAAAATAATGACGATTATGGAAGGATTCCCCACTGCTACAAAAGGCACCTATAAATCACCGGTTCTGGTGGGCAAAGAGTTCAAGCACATCCGCCTGGTGGTAGAATCTACTCCAGCAGGTAACAGTTTCGCGCTGGCCGAATTGAAGTTGCATGTAAATTAATCAGTCAGCTTAATATATCTTATATTAGGAAGAGATAATATCTAAGAAAATACCCTACATATTATCTCTTCTTTTAACTTACTTCTATAACACTAATTTATGAAAATATTACCAACCCTTTTATTGATGCTTTTGCCCTTCTATGTATTTGGCGTCTATGGATGCAGCGATGATAATTCCGGGGATGAACAGATCCAAAAATTCACTCTTGCAGAAGTAGATTTACAACAGAATTTTACCAAGGAAAAGGGAGAGCTATCTATACCGGTCAGCACTACCCTCGATGCAAGTCGGTGGGATGTGGCTTCTAACCAAGATTGGTGTATTGCGGCTAAAGATTTGTCTACTTCGAAGCCGAGCATTAAGATTTTGGTGAAGGCGAGTGAGGAGCCTGAGATACGTGAAGCCGTGGTGACGGTAAAGTCACTGGTGAAGAATTATGAAATTCATGTCAAACAATTGGGTTACGGTCCGGCTCTGCTCGTCAAGAGTTCGGTTTCTACGCTCGAGGCCGAGGGCGGCGAGGTAATTGTTACAGTCACTTCCAACATAGAATATGCGGTGGAGAAGTCGGCCGAAGGCGACTGGTTGCAGGCAGTGGAAGCGCCGGCTACCCGTGCCCTAGTATCGAAGAATTATCCTTATCATGCCGCCGCCAATCCCTTGTACGAAGCTCGTACCGTAACCTTGACCTTTACTGCGTATAAAGATAGTCTGCTGCAGGAAACCTTGACCTTGACACAGAAAAAGAAAGCGTCGGAATCATCGGATGTAGAAGTGGAAGGTGATGTGAAGTTGACCCCTATTTCGGCTGTAGCCAGTGAATTGCAGCCAGGTTATGGCATTGAACATACCTACGACGGGAAATTCGATGAGAAACATTATCACTCGCCCTGGGGACAGGAAGCCCACTTCCCAGTGACACTGGAGTATGAGTTCGATGGCACCCGGGATTTAGATTACATCCTCTACCATTCGCGTAGCGGCAACGGTAACTTCGGCAAGCTGAAGATTTACACTGCTTCAGTCGAAATGCCCGAGTATCAGTTGCAAGGCAATTATGATTTTCAAATGCAGAACAACGCCAGCCGCGTGGTATTCAGCCAGAGAGTGAAAAAAGTCACCAAAGTGAAGTTCGCTGTAGAATCGGGAGCAGGTAATTTTGTGAGCTGTTCGGAGATGGAGTTTTTTCAAAAGAATCCGGACAACAAGCTCGAACAACAACTGCTGGCGGTGTTTACAGACATTACCTGTAGTGAACTGAAGCCAGAAGCCACCTTAGAACAGATCAATCAGTTGCCGGGCTACTTTGTCAACCTTGCCACGCAGTTGAAAAACGGTACCTACGATGCCTGGGAGAAAGAATTCCGTATCCAGGATTATCAGGCTTATAGCGACATCAACGTGTGGGCCGATAGGCTGATGACCAAACACTACAGTTGTCTGGATAATCTTACCGGTATCGCGGTCGAGGCGAACGATGAAATTATTGTCCTAGTGGGCAATACTCACGGCTACCCTGTCGCGCTGCAGTGTATCGGGGAGGAAACCACAAGCTTCGGCGAAGAGAAGAATTATGTGCAGACAGCAGCTTCAGGCGATATTTATTTTCTCAAAGAAGGAGTGAATAAAATCACCATCCGCAACCGCGGCCAGCTGTTTGTGATGTATACGGCTGACCTCCAGTCGAATCCTACCTCCATCCGTATTCATATTCCGCTAGGTAGCGGACAGGTGACCGGCTATTTCGATCTGCAGCGTCATCAGACCAATGAGAAGTACGCTGAACTGCTTTCCAAAGCTACCGATAAATACTTCGGAGTGAAAGGTGAAAAGATGATTTTCTACTTCCATCGCTCGGAGATGCTGAAACATGTGCGCACCGAGATTCTTTCGGCCATCCACCTTTGGGATAATATCGTGGAGTGGGAACAAAGCCTGATGGGTATTGACAAAATGCATGCTAACCAGTTCAATAACCACCTCTTTGCTATCTCGCCGGAGGGAGCGTATATGTGGGCATCCGATTACCGAATAGCTTTTGTCTATACCTATTTGGACAACATCCTCTTATATGATAAGGTGATGTTAGCTGAGGACAATGCTTGGGGACCGGCTCACGAAATAGGTCATGTGCATCAGCTGGCTATTGACTGGATGGGATCTACGGAGTCGAGCAACAATCTCTTCTCTAACTACATCATCTACCAGTTGGGCAAATACAAATCACGTGGCCGGGGCTTGGATTACCTGGCGGAATGTGTCTATGGACAGAATCAGGCTTGGTATAACATGGGTAGTGCTACGCACCAAGGCGAAGATACGGAGATCCACATGCGCATGAATTGGCAGTTGTGGCTTTACTACGAACTATGTAAAGGACACGACAAGAAACCCATGGTATGGCCGAAGATTTTCGAGCTGATGCGCACCACGTATCAGCATGTGCCTACCCATCAGCCGGGACAGAGGCAGATGGCCTTTGTCAAAGCAGTGTGTGATGCCACACAGGAGGACCTTACCGAGTTCTTTGAAACCTGGGGATTCTTCAAGGCGGTTGATGCCCCCATTGAGCAGTATGGCCAAGCACAATATACAGTGACCGAACAAATGATATGTGAAACCAAGGCATACATTCAAAACAAGAAGTATCCGAAGGCGGCACCCATTCAGTACATCGAAGACCGGAAGCGTGATTTCTTCCCGTCGAGCGATCCTCGTGCGCAAGAGTCAGGTGATGTAGGTTACTACGAGGTGTTTAAGAATCATACCAAGATTTCGAAGGTGCCCACCTACACTCTCAGTTCTTCACATCAAGGTGCTACTATCCGTGTGAGTGACGGTGAAGAAGCGGTGGCTTTTGAGGTGCGTGAAAACGAAGCAAACAGCCGCCTGCTGTATTTCTCCAACTCTTTCACCTTTACAGTGCCATCTAAGGTATATCAAAGCAGTGCCAAGGTGTATGCTGTACAGGCTGATGGACAGCGCATCCTGTTGACAGCCCGCTAAGCGTTTGTCTGCAGTTCATTATACGACCTTCCTGTCGCTTCTGAAAAGAGGCTCAGGCGGCAGGGAGGTCAAACGAATCAATCACAGAGCCTCGCCCGCTCAACCATTTATTTGGTAAAAAAAATAGTAGTATGAAACTGAAAAAGCTTTTGTTATCTGTCTTGATGTTGCTGTCTATTAGCGGCCTTCAGGCGCAATCACTGTCCCCCTCTACCCAAATCCATTGGGATAAGGGAACCCTTGTAATAGAAACCCCTGAGCGGCCGACCGACCAACAGCATGTGCTCGGTCTTACCGCTCCGAAGATGGAAACCGTGCGTGTGGCTTTTGTGGGCTTGGGTATGCGCGGCCCTTGGGCGGTGTGGCGCTTCTGCAACATCCCAGGTGTAGAAGTCGTGGCACTATGCGACTACGAAGAAGACCGTGCAGAGGCATCCCAGAAATACCTACGTGATGCCAGCTTGATTCCGGCCGATATCTATTCAGGTGAGAAAGGGTATGAAACCCTTTGTCAACGTCCAGACATCGATCTGGTGTATATTGCCACTGACTGGAATCACCACTTCCCTGTGGCTAAGTATGCCATGAAACATGGCAAGCACGTGGCTATAGAAGTGCCATCGGCCATGAACCTAGAGCAATGCTGGAGCTTGATTGATCTCTCTGAACAGACACGCCTGCACTGCTTCATCCTAGAGAACTGCTGCTATGACTATTATGAGATGAATGCCTTGGCCATGGCTAAGGATGGAGTATTCGGCGAAATCATTCGGGCTGAAGGCGCTTACATCCACGAACTGTCGGCTTTTTGGAAGTCGTACTGGCAAGATCCTAACGACAACGATACCGACAACTTGCATTGGCGCATGAAGTATAATATGGAGAACCGCGGTGATGTGTATGCCACCCATGGTCTGGGTCCAGTGGCTCAATGTATGGACATTCACCGCGGAGACCGCTTCACTACCTTGGTAGCTATGGATACCGAAAGTTTTGTGGGTAAGCAATATGTCGAGAACCTCACCGGCAAGGAACCAAAGGAATTCCGCAACGGTGACCACACTACTACGCTGATGCGCACAGCTCGTGGCAAGGTAGTGGAAATTCAACACAACGTCATGACACCGCAGCCATACAACCGCCTGTTTAAGCTGACCGGAACTAAAGGCTACGCCACCAAGTACCCCACACCCGAATATGCCTTGTCGGGCGATGTCATGAAAGATACTGCGCCCAACATGGACGATATCAATGCCCACAGTTTTCTGAATGACGCTCAGAAGGAGGCCCTTGAAAAGAAATATTATCACCCTATCCTCACCAAGTTTGGCGAAAAGGGGCGTGCCATGGGGCATGGTGGCATGGATTACATCATGGATGCTCGCCTGGTGTACTGCTTGCAAAACGGTTTGCCGCTTGATATGGATGTCTATGATCTAGCCGAATGGTGCTGTCTCTCGGAATTGGGCGCTCTGTCGATGGATAACAACTGTGCAGCTGTGACTTTCCCCGATTTTACCCGCGGTCATTGGGATGAAATGAAGGGGTATAAGCACGCCTATGCTTCGGCAGAAGAAGAAGAAGCTACCGAAGCCAAGGCCGAAGCATATACCATCGCCCAGAAAGAGGTAGCTGCTGCTGCCAATCTCTGGACACTCTATGATAACGTAAAAAATGCAGCCGATGAGAAAGCCCAGGACAAAGCTCTGAAAATCTACCAACGCGCCAAAGCCAAAGCTCATCAGCAGCTGGCTAAAAAGCTGAAAGTAAAAAAGTAAGTCTCGCAGAAGGATTTAAGAAACTGAATATTTTTTTTCTGAAGCGGATTTAAAACAGTTCCTAAGTCAAAATATGAGAAAATAGGGGCACAGGATATTATTCAATGAATAAATTGGGAAATAGTTGAATCAAAGTGCAACAGATGGAGTTTTAATTTATGATATCGTAATAAGAAAACAAAGAAGGTGTGTCAAAATGCGCACCTTCTTTTTTTATGCACAAAGCCCCGACTTTCACAAGCAGGGGCTTTGTTATTACCTAAAGATTTTGTATCTTTAAGCATAACATTTTATACTATGACAAAGATACATTTTCGTCCTTACAATCCCAACCAAACAGTGCTTTTTCCTCCAAGAATTGACGAGGATATTGCAGAGCATGATCCAGTTCGGATGGTTGACGCTCTGGTTGAGAGCCTGAACCTTGAAAGTTTCAGGAAGTTGTATAAGGAATGCGGGCGCAGCCCTTACCATCCCAGGATGATGCTCAAGGTCATCCTGTATGCCTATATGAACAACATCTACTCCTGCCGGAAAATCGAAAAGCTCCTTCACCGTGACATCCATTATATCTGGCTTGCCGGATATGAGAAACCGGATTTCATCACCATCAACCGTTTCCGCAACCGGGTGAAGAATGAAATCAACGAGGTGTTTACCCAAACCGTACTCCTTCTCTCTTCCAAAGGCTTCATCAGCTTGAATGTGGAATACATTGACGGGACAAAGATTGAGTCCAAAGCCAATAAGTATACTTTCGTCTGGCGGAAAACGGTTGAGCGGAACCGTGAACGCCTGATGAAGAAGATACATATCCTGCTAGGGCAGATAGACAATGTCATCGCCCAGGAGAACTCATCGGAAAGCAATGAGGAGATTGAGTTCACTCCGGTCATGCTGACTGAAATGGCGGGAGAATTGCGTCAAGCACTCGAACAGGTTCCTGAACCCTCCACGAAAGAGGAAAAGACTGCGTTGAAAAAAAGAAACGCAAACAGCTGAAGGAGTTGGAAGAGCACAGGGACAAGCTACAGGAATACGACAACCGTCTGGACACGCTGCAGGACAGGAATTCCTATTCCAAAACGGACAATGACGCTACTTTCATGAGAATGAAGGAGGATGCCATGCGTAACGGCCAGACAAAGCCCGGTTACAACCTCCAGATCGGCACCGGGAACCAGTTCATTACCGACTTTGCACTCTTCCCGAACCCTACGGATACACTGACCCTGATACCTTTCCTGCAATCCTTCTCAAGCAGATATGACAGGCTGGCCCATACGGTGGTTGCCGATTCCGGCTACGGTTCTGAGGAGAATTACCGCTTCATGTCAGAAAACGGTATGGAAGCCTACGTCAAGTACAACTACTTCCACATGGAACAGCGGCCGAGATTCAAACCGGACCCGTTCAAGGCGGAAAACTTCTACTACAATGAAGAACAAGACTTTTGTATCTGCCCCATGGGACAGAAGATGCAAAGGATAGGGACTAGACATGTGAAAACAGCATCCGGATATGTCAGCGAAAATGCCAGGTACAGAGCCATCAGATGTGAAGGCTGTCCGCTAAGATGCCGATGTTTTAAAGCAAAGGGGAACAGAACGATAGAGTTGAATCACAGACTCAGAAAATACAAGCAAAAAGCCAAAGAGTTGCTCTGCTCAGAGGAAGGGCTGAAACACAGAGGACAGAGATGCATAGAACCGGAAGCCGTGTTCGGACAAATGAAAAACAATATGAATTACAAACGTTTCCGCCATTTTGGAAAGGACAAGGTCTTCATGGACTTTGCCTTCTTTGCCATTGCCTTCAATATAAAAAAGATGTGTGCAAAAATGACTAAAGAAGGTATGGATGGCTGATTAGACCGTTTTATGAGCTTACAGTTGTTCTATTTAGATGTTGAGAACGCATAAATCAAAGAAATCCTCAAAATATCGCAGCTTAAAAAAATGAGTCGATTTTTATAGTCAATGAAAAAAAAGAAGGCGCATCGTGTATTACGACACACCTTCTTTTCCACCTTAAATTCATCTTATGTCATTTCAATGAATTATATTTCAATTTCTTTATTTGGGTTATTTGCCTAAATTTTAATGCCAACTTTGTGGCATGACTTTCACATAATTCGTCGTTTCATCCCATATATAATCTCCTGTATAATTGCAGTTGAACAGATAATCCGCATCACAACGAAGTAATATCCACTCATTGGAATTTTCAGCTCTCCAATATAAATGTAAGACTGGAATGGCATATTTTACTCCATCATGTCGGGGAGCAAGTCTTTTAACTGGGAATTTACAACTCATAATACCCTTCCAGAAACGTGTTCCTGTCGGAATGTCCACAGAATCCTTACCGATTTCATCTTTCCATTCCTCATCGTTTACTGCTCCTTTCTTTTTGGTACTTGGACTATATGAATTGGACTTCAGCTTGAACTCACGTTCCCAGACCGCTTTTATTTCGCCCCTTAGCGCCTTTTCCCCCCGGTTGGATAAAGTATATACCAGATTCCACGGATCATCATCAGGGACCGGATATGCAAGAATAGAGGTATATCCCTGTCCTTCCACTTCCATCATGCGCAATGCCGGCAGGTCATCCGATGCAGGTGCTTTCACCTCATACAGCCATTCCTCGTCTGTACTGCCATAGGAATATCCCACTGCTCTGCACCACATCGTTTCTCCTTTCTTGCGGAATAACGGCACAAGCTGGTATGTACCGGGAGCGGAAGTCACATAGCACTGGATACGTTTTCCATCCCATGCCCCATTCGTCTTGATGTCTATCGGCTGGAACTGCTCCACAATCTCATTCGTACCCGGCCTCATAAATACAAACCGTAACTCTCCCTCGCCGTTATCGCAATAGGGATTGTAAAAGGTTCCGAACACCTTGCCTTCATTCTGATAGCAGTCATAGCCGTATTCGGTATAATTGGGCCATACCTTGAAAGGATAGTCGTCCGGATTCGGGTTGAGTATAATCTGGTCCGTCTTGCCATACCGGCTCCAGTACTCCACATCGATGTCCACCTGCTCCATGTTGACCGGGGAGTTGTAGTTTCCCGTCATTTTCAGTGTATAGGTGTATTTCATTCCCGCCTCCCATTCATGGTCCCTGTGGAACTCATAGGGATATTCCTTTCCGTCAATGGTAAAACAGACTGTCGCTTTCTGGTCATAACCGTAGACAGGGGGAAGAATTGTCTCCACTACCACCGGATCTGCATCGTTCAGATGATAGTTGCCGCCAGCTTGCAGGCTCCCCCTGCTTGAGAAATCGAATATCAGGGGGGAGTTGGTTTCCCGCCTGATGTCAAGCGTCATCCTTGTGATCACATTGTCAAACCTTATATTTGAAACAATGCCTTCTCCCATATATTCATTTTTCAGAATTTTGATGCGCACCAGGCTCATGGCATGTTTCATCTCAATATCCGCTGTCGGAATGTCCCTGGTGACCGTTGTCCTTCCATACAGGATGTCGTGCTGGTCCGCCAGTTCAAAAGGGATGAGCCTGTCCCCTGATGCCTGTCCGTTGTACGGCAGATAAGCGGCCACCTCCGAATCACCCTCTACCGGAGCGTCCCCGCCGGCATTCCATTTTTTACCGTCAAAGGCATAAGGCACATTATATACATATGGAGAGCCGGTGTCAGTAGTACAGATAAACACCCCCATCTCATGTCCCGGCAGGAATGCCTCTATGATTCCTTTTGTCTGCATCGCCTGCAACGATGCGGTTATTCCGAGCCGTATCTTTTCTTCCTCCTCCTTTCCCGGATCATCCCCCGGGGTGACAACCGGCGGTTCAGGTTCCGGCAGGATCTCATCCTTTTCACATGCGGATAATGCACATGTGAGTGAGGCCAACAATATATACCTTAAAATTTTCATTGTATTACTTCTTTCAGTTTATAAGTATCTTACTTTGAAATATTATTTACTTCAAAAGTAATATAAAACTTTACTTCTTTACGTATTCTTTCCAGAACTGCTCCAACCTGTCGCGGTCCAATGTCCCGTCCTCCCTGAGAAAGCAGCCTATCATCGCTTCTATGACAGTCTTTACCCCTCTGTAACGGTGGTCCGCGGCAAATGTCCTCAGTTCCCATACCAGATCCTCGGTCAGGACAATGGTCTGGTTATACGCCTTTCCCGGTGTCCTCGCCATTTTTTTTTCTTTCATGGGGTCTGCTCCCACCATATTTTCCAAGGAAATCCCTTTCGACTTGAATTCTTTCATATTCCTTCTCCTTTATTATTTGTTCATTTTCCTGATCCTTTTAAGGAATTCCTCAGTCAGACTCCGGTAATCCCTTGCCCCGTTTGACGAGGGTGCATAATCGAAAATGCTCCGTGCATTGTACTGCGCCTCTCCCAGCGCCACGTTGTTCCGTATGGTTGTCTCGAACACGCTCTCCCCCAATGTTTCTATCAGACTCTCCCTGATGTCCACGTCCAGCTTTCTTCCCGCATTGTATTTTGTCATGAAGTAACCGAGAATCCTGACCTCCGCGCCGAGTTTCCTTCTGAGCAGGCCGATGATATAATGTATCTTCTCGATTCCTTTCATGGCGAAATAGTTCCCGTCCGTGGGTATGATCACAAAATCACTCGCCATAAGCGCGTTCTGTGTGATGATGCCCAATGAGGGAGGACAGTCTATCAGAATATGGTCATATTTCTTTTCCAGGCCTCTTATTATTTCCCTGAAAAGAAATTCCCTCCCGGGGGTGGTATTCATGATCACTTCCGTGGCCGCCAGGTCCAAGGACGCCGGCAGCACATCCACCCTGTCCAACCACGTGAGAGGCTTCAGCTCCAGGGGTCTGTCCTGCATGATTTCCTGCAGCACACTCTCGAGCATGACATCCTGGGGAAGACTTGCCATTTCCTCCCCGAACGCCGCCATCGTCGTGTTCGCCTGCGGGTCCGCATCTATGATACATACCTTCTTTCCGTGCAGCCGTGCGATTCCGGCCGCCAGATTCAGCAGCGAAGTGGTCTTTGCCACACCGCCCTTGTGGTTTACACATGCTGTCGTAATTGTTTTCATGATTTGTCTATCTCCTTGATTATTACGATGTAAAGATACGCATTTTTGAAATGTTTACCAAATATTTTTCTACATATTTACTTTATTAGTATTATACTTTAAATATATTTCACATTACATACTTAAATATGAAAATATACATAATCATGTATATTACTTATTTACTTTAATATATAAATAAGTATACTTTCCATAGAAACAAACGTGTTTTTCTGAAAATAAAAGTCATGCTGCAACGAAATTGCAGCCTTGTAGTATATCTTGCAGCCTTAAAGACGCAAAGCCTGTCACATATACGCATAATAAAAAAAGATCTGCGGGGATTTTTATATGGGAAGTAAAGTAAAAAAGCCCCCGGCCTGTTAAAAAGTAACGCCAATCACTTATTAACTACACGAGCGAAGCCACGCGACCGGGGGCAAATACCCTCTGTCGTGGCTTCGTTTTTTTGTGTTTAATAAATGATTGGCTCTGCAAAGATAGAAAAATATTTGCTATGACACTGTTTGAGATCCTAAATTTTAATAGGGAGCTTCTGGAGCGTCTGGCCGGGACAGGTTACAAGCCGGACGACTACAAATATATCGACCTGTACAAGGAGTACGAACAAATGCGCCGCAAAGGTGAAAAGGTGACGTATTGTGTGGCCTTTCTCTCGGCCAGACATGGCGTTTCCGAAAGAAAGGTGTATGAGATTCTCGGGCGGTTCAAAAAAGAATGTACGTTCCATGCAGTATGAAAAGAGTGGAATTTTTGCTTTCATGGGGAGAAGAAATGAACTTTGTATCCGAAACATAAACACTCTTACACGACAGAATGATTACAGCAATGAAAAAGTACCACTACAGTCAGGCCCCGCTTCCTTTTGTGGGACAGAAACGCATGTTCGCATCGGAATTCAGAAAAGTCTTGAAGCGTTTCAGTGACAGGACAGTGTTCGTCGATCTGTTCGGCGGTTCCGGACTGCTCTCGCACATCACCAAGCGGGAAAGACCCGATGCAACCGTAATCTACAATGACCACGACAACTACCGCGAGCGTCTGGAGAACATCAGCCGGACGAACGCCCTGCTTTCCGACCTCCGCCGCCTCTCAGAAGGAATCCCCCGCCACAGGATGCTCTCCAAGAAGATGCACGGTATGTTCCTGGAACGTATCCGCCGGGAGGAAAGCACCGGCTTTGTGGACTATCTCACCATCTCTTCCTCCCTGCTGTTCTCCGGCAAATATGCCAGGAACATCGGGGAGCTCGGAAAACTGAATTTCTACAACAATATGCGCCTGAGCGACTACTGCTGCGAGGGCTATCTTGACGGACTCGAGGTGGTATGCTGTGACTACAGGGAGCTGGTGGACAGGTACAGGGACTCCCCGGATGTGGTCTTTCTGATAGATCCCCCCTACATGGCGACGGACATCAGCACATACAGGATGGACTGGAAACTTACGGACTATCTGGATGTCCTGCTGGTACTGGAAGGACACCCTTTCATCTATTTCACTTCCGGCAAATCCCCCATACTGGATTTCTGCCGGTGGATGGAGGAACATCCTGAAACCGGCAATCCTTTCAAGGGGGCCGGCATATCCACCCTCACGGCCAGAATGAACTACAGTTCGTCCTATACGGACATCATGCTGTACAAGGAAATGACTGAAGCGGCCTGAAACGGCCACACCACCTTAAATTCCACTTGAAGGTGTGCAAAATGCACACCTTCTTTCATTTGGCAGATGCATTCATTGCAAGCGTCCTTTCATTAAATATCATAATTGAAACCAAAGCGGCCTGATCATAATATTTGCGACCAAAGTACATGTTACCTTTTTTATCGGTATTTATTGACAGAATTTAAATAAAGAAAAAAACGAACCATATAGTTTATTCGTTAATATCCGTTCTTTTTATTTATTAAAAAAATATTAAAGCCAAATTTAGATTGAACTTTCTATCAGAAAATATGTTTATATAAAAATAACAAGCTGTGTTAACTCGCTTCCACCAAATTATTTTTGTCTTTCCCGCTTGTGATAAGCCGGAAGTTCGGAAGTTTTATTTATAGATGTTAGATCAGCATGCCGCGAGGCACATGTGCCGGTATTGCAAGAGAGCTTACCTGTACCGTGATATGGAAAGGGATTGTCTGGACTATATGTTTCAGACAGTTTCCCTTTCTTGTATCAAAGACTGGTGTATAAATTATAATTTGGATATGGTATCTGGCCGTTATGTGACTGAAAAAACATATGATGAACAATACGGGCATGAACTCGTTATCCAATAGAGGATACGGTACGGAAACAATTTATACCTAATGTTATCAGTCTCAAATATCATGCGTATATAGCCGTATCCTATTCCTATAATGAGAATATGCCTTTTCTGGTCCGTGACGGTCCGGAAAGGCATTTTTTCATATAATATTATACCTGCCATACGGAATGCTCATTCTTCGGTAATAATTTTATAAACCTGTGCAATTTCTGTGATTTTATTATATATTTATATGTATATAAAAACGTGCGGATGAAATGTTGCTATTATTCGGACAGGGATGCGGTCAACCTATGCAGCAAATGCGGGAAGGGCTTATGCATGGAGTGTGTATGTGGATCCCCTCCCGGTTTGCCGGGAGGGTTATCAGAGTCAGCCGGGGAGGATACTTTGGAGAAAACTTACCTGTCTGTTTGTATTCATCTGCCTGTTCTTTGCAGGTGTCGTTTTCGGGCTGTCGTCCGTATACGTTCAAGGCGGTAATAGGATTTCTACAATGTTTTCCGCCCTTACTGTTAGAAACATAATGCCAGGCGTTCCTTCCGGCTGTTTCACCGGTTCTTTTTGGTATGGTGGAATACAGTGCACGGTATTCCATTTTTTACAGACATTCTTATTGTCGGGGCACACGCTGCCTTATCTTCCTGAGTGAACTTATGGGCCCGGCTTTGTCAGACCTTTCACTACTCCTTTCCAGGCGGTTGCGAACCTTCGGATTATATGGATATGTTGCCGCTTCCTTCTGCCGTGAAGGAAGCTCCCGTATTGCAGGAAGAATATATTCCATTATCTTCTTGTTAAAATATATAAAACATCCCGTGTTTCAAAACAATTCGATCCTTTATTTTGTTTTTTTTTGTTAAACTGTGCTTTTGATGTGTCTGTATGTTTCTGTTGAAGTGACCGCAGTATTTCATTTTCCCTTTCAGGCCTGTGAAGGTCCGATTGATGTTATTCAAAGATGTCATATGAACATGCCGTGAGGCACATGTACAGGTTCAAGGGCTGACCCCTTCCTGCACTATTGCAACGTAAAGGACTGCAGAATACAGAAACGGGACTGAATACATCTTTTCTGTCTTTTCATATGTGAAGAAACAGGAGAAAAGTGCATCCCATGTCGTCCTGACAGTGTATGATAGGGTTTCATCATGTTGTTACCATTAGGAATAAGGGCGTATGGGGATTTTCCCTTATGACTCCCTGGCTTGTGATAAGCTGGGGAGTTTTTGTGTTTTCCTACTGTGCATTTCTTTTCGGATAAGCTGTTGTGAACAAATCCACCATTGTTTTGTTCTTGAGAAATAAAGTAGATTGTCAAAACGTAACTAATCTGAACCGTTCCGGCTTGTGACAAGTAGGAGCGGTTTTTTAGTTTGATGTTTTTAGAATAAAGATCTCACATGAATTATGTGCTTCTTCATCTTTGTATGCTGTTGACATCAACTTTGAATGGTCCAATATTCACTCCAATGGGCTTCCAGAAGAAATGTATATAAACAAGTACTGCCCAGAAATTATCAATGGAGTGACAGTTCCTGCATCGTTCTCGCCCCCTGACTCGCTCAATATCCATGCAATGTTTTTGGATGGCGAGCTACAATACCGGAAGAGTCCCCAAACAGTCCCCGTCCAGTTTAATCCTGAAGCAATGACCCTGACAGGTGGTCAAGAATATTAGTACAAACTTCAATAAGACATGTTATCAAATTTGTTATAATCCATAATGGGGACCAACTTTCCGGATACTTATATAATTGTATAATTTCCATTTCAACTCAAACTTTTTCATCTGTTATTGCGTCTCTTTAAAAATTATTATATATTTGCGACGTTAATTTAAATCAAATTGAAATTATAGTTATTAAAATTTTAAATATCTATAGTTTTAATAAACCTCAAAACTCAATATTATGTTAAAAAGACTGCAATCTGTTAGTATGGTATTATTCCTTGGAACTTTATTCTCCGGAACAATTTCTACAGCTACGGCCTCTGGAGCAAATTCTTTTGCGACCACACAGCAAGCGGGAATATGCAAAGGACTTGTGAAAGATGCTACCGGAGAGTCTGTTATTGGAGCCTCTGTTGTAGTAAAAGGTACCACTAACGGAACAATTACCGATTTTGATGGTAATTTTAGCCTCGATGGGATTAAGAAAGGAGATGTGATTGTAATCTCTTATGTGGGATATCAGACACAAGAGATTAAATGGAACGGCAGCCCGCTGAATGTTATCTTGAAAGAAGATTCAAAGACTCTAAGTGAGGTTGTGGTAGTAGGTTATGGCACACAGAAAAAGGCGAATCTTTCAGGTTCTGTTGCTATGGTAGACAGCAAAGAGTTGGAGAATCGTCCTATTCAGAATGTATCCAGTGGTTTGCAAGGTTTGATGCCGGGTGTTGCTATTACAGGAACCAACGGGGCACCGGGGCAGGATGCCGGCAAAATCCGTGTTCGTGGGATCGGCACATTGAATGAAGCGGGACCTTATATTTTAGTGGATGGCATTGAAACCGGTACATTGAGTGCGGTCGACCCTAATGACATAGAAAGCATTTCTGTATTGAAGGATGCTGCTTCGGCAGCAATTTATGGTTCTAAAGCTGCCAACGGTGTTGTTTTGATAACTACCAAACGCGGCAAGACCGGACAGACTAAAATTTCCTACAGTGGTTATCTAAGTTTCCAGAATGCAACGAATATGATTGAGCGTATGGGGTCATACGAATACGCATCCCTGCTGAATCAGGCATTGGAGGCTGAAGGTATGTCGAAGCGTTTCAATGATACCGAGCTGCAAAAGTTTAAAGACGGGAATGACCCGCTCTATCCGGATACCGACTGGTATGACCTGGCATATAAGACGGGTGTTCAACATCGCCATAATGTCAATATCAACGGTGGTTCTGAAAATGTAATATATGGCCTCGCTGGGATATTTGAACCAAACAGGTATTTTGCCTAACGCAGGGCGTGAACAGTTTAATGCGCGTACCAATCTGGACATGAAGATTAATAAACGTTTGAGTGCGCGCATGAACCTGTCTTTCATTAAAAATGATTACAGTGACGCCAGTTCCGCCTACTACGGGGGTAGCTCGGATCAGATCATCAGGCAGTTGAATTTGATCGCTCCTTGGATTGTAGCCCGCTATGATGACGGCACTTGGGGCACAATTTCAGACGGCAGTCCCATTGCCTGGTTAGATTCGGGCATGAAGGTGAACCGTGACAATTATAATTTTTCGGGGATGGCCGCTGTAGACTATGAAATATTTGATGGCTTAAAATTAACCTTGCAAGGTGCTTACGTCAACAATTTACAAAATTACAATTATTTCCAAAAATATATAAAGTATAATGAGAATAAAGAATCTGATCCCAGTCAGTTGGACGAGCGTTTTTATAAATGGGACCGCACAAACTATGACGCCTTATTGAACTACAATAAAAATTTCGGCAAGCATAATATTAAGGGTCTGTTGGGATGGCATACGGAAAAATATAATTATAAATATCAGAAAGCCGTCCGCAAGAAATTCCCTAATAATGAATTGACGGATATGAATGCCGGTGATGCTTCTACCCAAAGCAATGAAGGGTATACAGCTGAATTGGCAATGATTTCATGGTTTGCCCGTATTAACTATGATTTTGCAGGTAAATATCTCTTGGAAGCCAACATTCGTGCGGACGCCTCTTCCCGTTTTGCGGAAGGTCACCGTTGGGGATATTTTCCTTCTTTCTCGGGTGCATGGCGCATCAGCGAGGAAGCATTTATGGAAAGTGCAAAAGACAGCTGGTTGTCCGGACTGAAAATTCGAGCTTCTTGGGGGCAGCTGGGTAATCAGGATGCATTGAGTGGCAGTAATAATGACTATTATCCTGCCTTGAACACGTATAATCTCGATTCCAAATATGCATTTGGAGGCTCTTTGAATTCTGGTTATTATCAACGGAAATATCGTCTGGAAACCATTTCATGGGAAAAAGCCTCTACTTGGGGAGTCGGCGTTGACTTTACTTTATTCAATAAACTGAATGGTTCTCTGGATTATTATAATCGGAAGACTACTGGTATAATTATGGATGTGACAGTCCCTAAAGAATTTGCTTTGGATGCCTATAAGGATAATGTAGGCTCTATGAGAAACAGTGGTATAGAAATAAATTTAAGCTACAATACAAAAATAGGTCAGGTTGATTTCGGAATTGCGGGCAATTTCTCTTACAATAAGAATGAAATTCTGGATCTGGGAGGCGGCGACCCTAACAAGTACCTGGATGCTACTGATGGTTACAGCCAGCGTAATAAGGTAGGTGAAGCAATGAATTCCTATTATATTTATAGGGCGGATGGATTTTTTAATTCTCAAGAAGAAGCTGATGCATATACGGCCAAATACGGTAATCCTTTCGGTAAAACTTTCAAGGCAGGCGATTTGCGTTATGTGGATACAAATAAAGATGGTAAACTGACAGCTGATGACCGTGAATATTGTGGAAGTTCCGATCCTAAAATTATTTACGGATTCAATATAAATGCGGGCTGGAAAGGAATTGACTTATCATTGATGTTCAATGGTGCGGCGGGTGTGAAACGCCTGTTTGACGGATACGAGGTGTATGGTAATTTCTCGGGTGACGCTGCTCATCCGGCTACTATTTGGAGAGATGCCTGGACACCCGATAACCATGATGCCTCCATGCCACGTATTTTTTACGATACAAACTCGGCCAGTAGCAGCCGTTCGGTACAATCGGATTTTTGGTTACAAGATACAAGTTATTTGCGTCTGAAAAATTTGCAGTTGGGATATACTTTGCCGAAAGGCTGGTTGAATTCGGTTGGTGTTGAGAATATCCGTATTTACTATTCTGTAGAGAATCTATTGACTTTTGATAAGATGAAGATCAATATAGACCCTGAATCCACAAGCCAACGGCTGTCTTCCTATCCTCTATTACGTACTCATGCATTCGGCGTTAATGTTACATTCTAAATTGTTATAGACTAAAAAAAATGGAATTATGAAATACTTGAAACAATATATGATCATAGGAGCGGTGACAATGATTACATCTTGCTCTGATTTTCTAGATACAGCTCCATTGGATGCCCTGTCTCCTGCCACTACGTGGAAAACCGAGGATGATGCCCAAAAATTTGCTATCGGGTGTTATGGCGGTAATAACTACGATACTTCCAGCTGGGAAGATGGTGGCAATATCTTATATCTCGACTGCGGGTCGGATTTTGGATATAACAACTTTGAATGGGAAAACTATAAGACCATTGGCAACGGTACAATGACTCCGTCAGGGGCTGTTGCAAGCTTTTATGATTTCTCAGTCATCCGCCGTTGTAACACATTCCTAGAAAAGGTAAAGGAGATCCCATTTTCCAATGAGCAGACCAAAAACGATTTGATCGGTCAGGTCCGTACTATTCGCGCTTATCGCTATTTTGTTATGAACTGGTGGTATGGAGGAGTGCCTGTGATTGACAACTATAACTCAGCAGATGAAGCTAAAGTTCCCCGCAAGTCGGAGGAGGAAGTGAAAAATTACGTCAATACAGAATTGGACACAGCCATCGGTGAACTGAATGCATCTCCCTCTGAAAGGGGACGGATCGCAAAGGGCGCTGCTATGGCAATCCGAATGCGCAGCGCACTGTATTATGGTGATTATGTGAAAGCAAAAGAAATGGCCGAGGCCATCATGAATTTGAAACAGTACGATCTGGAACCGGACTACAGTAATTTGTTCAAAGTTGCCGGTCAGGACTCAAAAGAGATTATTTTGGCTGTTCAATATGTGAATTCCACTTTGGAATTGGGCACAATAGGCCAGATGTATAATAATGGTGACGGTGGCTGGTCCTCCATTGTTCCGACTCAGAACCTGGTGGATACTTATGAAATGGCTGACGGCTTGACCAAAGAGGAATCCGGCTCTTATGACCCAAACCATCCGTTTGCCGGTCGCGATCCACGTATGGCCATGACCATTATATACCCAGGAATGGACTGGAATGGCACTGTAGTCAATACACTGGACAAGACAATCAATGGTAAGGATAATGCAAACTATCCTCCTTCTGCGAACAATGCTTCAAAGACCGCCTTAACCTGGAGAAAATATTTGGATGAACAATATGCTAATGGTATTTGGAACACGAATGCCTGCCCTATTGTAATCCGCTATGCAGAAGTGTTGCTTACTTATGCGGAAGCAGTCAATGAACTTTCTGGTCCGTCTGCAGATGTTTATGACAAACTGGATCTGATTCGTGGACGTGTAGGAATGCCGAAAGTGGATCGTGAGAAGTATGCTTCAAAGGAAACATTACGCCGGCTGATCCGCCGTGAACGTGGGGTGGAATTGGCCGGGGAAGGTGTGCGTCGGGCTGATATTCTGCGCTGGAAAGATGATAATGGAAAGATGGTTGCAGAAACAGTCCTGAATGGTGTTTTGGAAAGGGTTGTCGGAACTGTAAATTATGCCGAGACTGATCCGACGAAACGTGCGGAGATTGACACGAACGCCCCTGCTACTGACAAGAAGATTGAAGACCGTGTATTCAAAGTGCATAATCGATACAATCCAATTCCTCAGGGAGCTATTGATAATAACCCGAATCTTGAGCAAAACCCCGGGTATTAATACAATGACAGTATCGGTCTTTTGTAATTAGAATGGAAATCCAATAAAAAAATGGAAGGTGTGTCGTAATACACGATGCACCTTCTTAATTTTTATTAAGCGCAATACAATTGCAGTGTATTCTCCTATCATTGTATCCGAAATATAACATAAAAAAGAAACTACCATGCCAAATGAAAACAACCTGTTGCCGGAACATGCACAACTTGCAGCAGTTCTGGACAATCCGGACGCAATCCAAAGGATCAAAGAGCCGACAGAAAAAGTACAGATTGCCGCCGTACAGAAAAAGCCGGAACTTGTCCGGCTGTTCACCAACACTACGGAAAAAGTACAGCTTTCCGCCGTAATTGCCTCTCCTGAAAGTGTCCTTCTCATGCAGGCCCCATCCCCCCTGGCCTGCTTCACGGCCGTGGAAAGGATGTTCAAGGCGGACCTGCCGCCCACAACCGGTATTCTGGCCGCAGCCCGGAGGCTGGTATTCCGGATGAAGGGGAACAGGAAACTCGGAGAACCGGATACGGAAGCCGTAAAGGAGTTTTTTGATGAAGTCAAATCCTTTAAACATTGAAAGCCATGCCTACAATCCTGGAACACCTTGCCGCGCTGTTCGACAAGGACATGAGGGCGGTATTGAGCAATCCCCGCGCCATCAGCATGATCGCCAACCCTTCCGCCCGTGTCCAGATGGCCGCGGTCAGAAGGGACAGAAGTGTCATCTGCTTTATTGAGAAACCGACGGAAAAGGTACAGCTGACAGCTGTCAGAAACGCACCGCACAACATCCATTTCATCACTTCGCCAAGTGAGAGGGTACAGCTGACGGTCATAGGCATCAGGCCTTCCTATGTCGGCTTCATCCCAAACCCTACGGAAAAAGTACAGCTGAAAGCCGTCGAGAAGAGACCGGAATGCATCTTCCTGCTGCAGAAGCCCGCAGAAAAGGTACAGCTGACGGCCGTCCTGAAAGATCCCCGGTATCTCTCGGCAATCAGGGAGCCGACAGAAAAAGTACAGCTGGCAGCCGTACAGAAAAATCCGGAATGCATCCGTCATATAGCGGAACCGACGGAGAAGGTGCAGCATATGGCCGTCCAGAGAAGTCCGGATATCTTCCGGCAGATCAGGCAGCCTGAGGAAAGCGTGCGGCTGGCGGCGGTGCAGGCCAAGGGAGAGAACATCAGATACGTGTCCGCCCCGTCCGAGGCTGTACAACTGGCGGCTGTCAGAAACGATCCGATGAATATCCGGTATATAGAAAACCCTACGGAAAAGGTGCAGTCTGTCGTTCTGAACGCAGACCGGGATGCGGCACCGTTTATCAGTTCGCCTACAGAAGAGATCAAAAGACTGGCGATGGAAATGTACGGCCTCAGACTGGAAAATGCCGCCGGCAAGGAGGCGGCAGCGGCCCGGACATCCGAAACCTCCGGAGACTCCGGAAAGAAAGCGGCGGAGGACGTGGCAAAGAAACCTTCGGCAAAGCAGGTCAGAGAGGCGGTGGAAAAACTGGATAGCGAGATCAGGGAAATAAACAGGGAGTACTTCCAGGCCACTTACGAGGCGCAGTACTCGGACAACGCCGCGGAACGGGAAAGCGAGGTCTCGGCTGCCGGGAAAAACAGGGAGAAGAAGCTTGTCAAAGCTTATGAAAAATTCAACTCGGCAGCCGTTCCGGAAAGGAAGGAATGCAATGTGGGGAAGATTGTCAAGGAACTACGCAAGGAAAGGGTGGCCGTGGAAAACATGAAAGCCGGGGAATGGCACTCCCTGATGAAGGGGAAGGCCGTACAGCCGCCCCTTGTTTCCGGCGCATCCGGAGCCGCAGGAAAAGGAAGCGCACTGATGCTTGCCAGAACACCCGCGGGATATGCACTGAAGGCGGCAGGCACCATAAACCAGGCAAGCCGGCAGGCCAATGCGGAAATGTAAGTAACATTTGCATTCTACATATATCACTTGTTTACTTATTTACTTTAAATTTCGGAAATGTAAATAAGTAAACAAGTTTTTTTGCTGATAAAACTCTTTATGACTTTATGAACAAGGTATCATATTAAGCCGGCAAACAATGACACATACTTCCGATAAACATGTCACGGACGAAGAACTGGAACTTGTCACACGTGGCAAGGCGGACGGCATATACATGAAAGCTCCGAACGGCAGTCCGACTTCCCTGAATGAGAGGCAGTGGGTCCAAGTGCGCACCAGAGCATTCAAGAACTGGTTTGGAAACTGGGAAAATGTACCGGAGGCAGCTTCAAGGATTGTCGATGAGAATGGCGAGCCTCTGGTTGTCCACCATGGAACACCTTTGCGCAGAGACCAGATTACTCCCGAGAGGGGATGGCAGAGGGACGGGATCACTTATATACCCCAAAAGGCTCCGTTCCACACATTCAAGGGCGGTGAATATTCCGCCTGATTTTCACCTCCGTCGATGCGGAAAAGGCAAGAGGTATTGCAGAGACGCGTGCAATGAGCATTCCTGATGACAAATATGGCAATGAACAATGGACGGAAGAAGGATACGTGTATGACCTGTATGTAAATTCAAGAAACCCTTTTGACCCGAAAGACGGGCAGGCCGTAAAAAAAATCCTGCAGTCATTGGGCAGCGAGATACCTGTCCTGTCTTTTTATGGAGGAAAAGGAGGTACGGTATCCCCGGAGAAAGCGCTGGAGCTGGCATCAAGCAAAAGAAACTGCTGGATGCTGACGGAAACCCCGGAGTTTTTGTCCAAAATCAGGGAGGCGGGCTATGACGGGCTTGTCGGTTACGACGAGGGAGTGAAATACATAGCCGTGATGTCTCCCGGACAGTTGAAGGACGCTTATGAAAACACGGGCGCGTTTTCCACATCAAATGACAACATCCGCTTCCGTCAGGTCTATCACGGCAGTCCGGCCTCCTTCGGGCATTTCGACCATGCCTTTACCGGAACCGGTGAAGGGGCGCAGGCCTACGGATGGGGGACATACGTGACGGAAGTGAAAGGAATCGCCCGCAAATATGCGGCCATCGGTATAAAGCGGGGAAACCACATCACCTATGACGGGGAGCCTTTATCCCCGGTGCTTGACAACGAATATTATTTTGATGAGGTATGGAGAATATGGAAACGCCAGATCCTTTCTTCCACCGATGTGGACAGTTTGAAACGGAACATTTCTTCCGTGTATATGGACGGGCGTATCGCAAGCGCACACAGCGGACGGAGGAAGGCATTCGAGCGGCAGAAGCAGGAGCTGCTTTCCGACATAGATGCGGGCAGGATACGCATTGAGCCGCCGCGCCACCTCTATACGGTGGAAATTCCGGAAGACAACGGGATGAACTATCTGTACTGGGACAGGCCGGTATCCGCGGAGCAGCAGGGAAAGATATTCCTGCAGCTCCGCAAGGAACGTTTCTTCTTTCCGGAAGCCACGGCGGAGTTCTGGAGCGGCAGGTCGCATGTATGGAACAGCGGGAAAGAGTTCTACGGCTTTTTGGACCATATGTTCATGAATCCGGACCGGGATACCGATTCACAGCGGCTTGCCAGCGGGTTTCTTTCGCGGGCGGGTTTTACCGGGATTGACTATCCGGCGGAGTGTTCAACCGGCGGCCGGGCTGACGGCGCGCGCGCGGAACTATGTCATTTTCAGCGAGGCCGACCTGAAGATAACCGCACATGAACGTTTCCGCTTCATCGGGAGAAAGGGCCTCAGACTTGACCGGTCTGAAGGGGCCTCCCTGCGGCTGGAGAACCTCGCCGTCGCCCGCGAAATGGAAAAGTCCGGCAAGGATGCCGGAACAATAAAGGCGGCGACAGGCTGGGAACGCGGGGCTGATAGCAAGTGGCGTTATGAGACGGCGGATTTCGAATACCATCCGGCCGGAGATCTGGGCTATTCACGACTGCTGGAAAAACAGTCCTGGCATGGGGAGCTTGAAAATCTTCTTGACCGGCAGATAGAGGGCGAAACACTCTCTGAAGCGGAGTGGAAACGGTTTGAGGAACTGACGGAGCTGGCAGCCGGACTGAAGGAACAGGACGAGCTGCGTGAACGGATCTATCTTGATGACTATGTGAAAGACGATGAACTGTTCCAGGCCTATCCTGAAATGAAACGGACCCGGCTGGAATTTGTGGACCTGCCGTCGGCCGACTATTGCGGGGGCTACCTCCATCCGGACAACAGAATCGTGATAAACATCTCCCGGACTGATGATGTGAGGTCTGTCCTGGCCCATGAGATACAGCACGCAATACAGACCATGGAGGGCTTTGCGCGGGGAAGCAATCCCGGGGAGTTTAAAAACACGGTGGAGAATGTGATCCTGGACATCGTGCGGGCCACTGACGGAAGGATTCTGGAGGGCGGCGGTTTCGACAATACCCCCAAAGGCATATTTGCCGCACTTGACCGGAAAGTGCCCTACGGGACAATACTGAGACATTATGACTATCCCCTCAGCCTCGTGGCTGAGAAGTACGGATATAAGAACATCTTTGACCTGGTGAATGACATCGGCCGGTTTAAAAGCGGCATACAGGAATACCGTTCCACTGCCGGGGAGGTGGAAGCGCGCAATGTGGAAAGCAGGCTGGATTTTACTTCCGCCCAAAGACGGAACACGCTTGCCGTTTCCACCGAGGATATCGCCGGGACGGGCAGATATTCCTTTCAAGGGACGTCGGATGGACGAGCTCGCACGTCATGTGTGTCTTTTCTGGCCGGAAACTGCATATTCCGGTGGAAGTGATCCGTCATGCCGACGAGGCAGGCTCTCCCGACATACGCGACCTGCTCTCCTGCGGGAAAGACATCCGGGGCTGGTATGACATCCCCTCGCAACGTATCTGCCTGTATCTTCCACATGCCCGGGGGAAAGCGGACGTCGAGCGTACCCTGCTGCATGAGGGTGTGGCACATTACGGCCTCAGAAAGCTTGCAGGTCCCAAGCATATGGATGCTTTTCTGGATGACATCTTCAACGGATGCGGAGAAAAAGTACGGGATGAGATTCTCTCGGATGGCGGCTGCAGACAAGACGGACATACGTGTCGCAACGGAAGAGTATCTGGCCGGATGGCCGAGGCCGGTACGGACCAATCCTTATGGGACAGGATTGTCACCGCCTTCCGGAATCTCCTCCGAAAGCTGGGCTTCTGCCTGGAAATCGGCACAAGGGAACTGAGGGGCATACTCGCCGCCAGCCGGAAAAATCTCACCGGAATTGCGGAACCGGCCGTAATACAGACGGCAAGAGGAGACCTTGAACTCTCCTGCGGATACGGGCGGGCGGTTCTCAGGCGGCAAGGGGGCGAAACGGATGCGACCTCCCTTCTGGAACGGATGAGAAAAGCGGGGATCAGCCCCGCCTCTCTCGGGCAGGAGGCCTGGAAAGCCGTCTTTAACGGCGGCATCATCCTTCCCGACGGCAGGAAACTCATGGCCGTAAGGGAACCGGCCGGATACGGGATGAGGATATCCGATTGTGTCACCGGGGAGTGCAAGAGAGTCGGGAATGGAAATGTAAAACAGGATACGGAAAAAATAAGATATGGACGAGTGCGGTGAAAAAAAACACTATAAGCCTTTCATGGGGAAGGCGGGAAATCCGGATTTCCGGAGAAGGGGGCCACCCTGTATGTGAACGGTGTCCCCCATGACATGACCATGATGCTGGAGACTATCCGTGGAGCCGGCGCGAGGCGGGAAAGGATATCCCCGGCCAGATGGATCTCCCTGTTGAGGGACGGCCTACCGTGCTGCGGGATGTGAAAGCCCCCTGGTCATGGTACGGGTCCCTTCCGGATATACGGTCAGGTGTCTGTTTCCGGCCGGGGAAAAGGGACACTCCTTCCAGGCGGAAATGCAGTAATTGGACCGGATTACTTATAAAGTATGATATTAATAAAGTAAATAGCTGTAAAAACTAAAAAAGTACAATGGAACATTTACATTTTCTATTGCAAGCTGTCGCTTCTGGCAGTGCTGTCACTGATAACGGCCTGCTGCATGCTGAGCCGGAGATGGTATGTCAACCTGGTCGCATTTCTTGCATGCCTCTCGGGCGAGACCTTTCTGGCCCACCTGTTCTTCCCCGGATACATGCTGTGTCCGGCGGCCGCCTCGTTCATAATCCTCTTCCTTTCCCGGATATGGGACCTGTCCAGAACCCGGCAAAGGGGAACGGGGCTGATCCCATCCGGCTGCCGGTCAGGTCAGGAATCCGGGAGTCCCGGCTCGAATTCTATTACCATTACTCCAACTTCCTGGTTTACGGAGGGGCCGGTTCGGAAAGACGAAAAGTATCGGAAAATGGCTTCTGAGCGAATACATGCGGCTGGGATTCGCCGGATTCATCTATGACTTCAAGGATACGGACTATACCCGTACCGCCTACAACCTCATTAAAAAGGCACAGGTATCCGCACAAGTTCTACTATGTCAGTTTTCGACAGGCCTGAACGGTCGTACCGGTTCAACCCGCTCAAGGTGGTGAGGGACCGCACGGAACTGATCCAGCTGATGGAGGACGTGCTGCTCGCGCTGCTTCCCAAGAAGGAACAGCAGAACGAATGGGTCGCCGGAGGTCTGGGCATCCTCCGCGGCGTGGCGTTCCGGTTCTGGGACGAGTTCCCCAGAGCATTGCACGCTGCCGCATATACTGGCCTTCATCATGACCGCCTCGGCAAGGCAGCTCTCCCTGTTCCTGCAGCAGAACCTCGTGTCGGAAATGCTGGCCGGCGCCTATCTGAAGGCGGAAGGTTCCGAGAAGACCCAGGCATCCTATCTCTCCACGCTGTGTAACAATCTGGCCACCGTTTCACAGAACGAGGAGATCGCCTATGTCCTTTCAGGGGACGATTTCGATTTCAACCTGATCGATCCGGAAAATCCGAAACTTTTTGCCATCAGCAACAACTTCTCCAAGAACTCGGTCTATGCTCCGGTCATCGGCATGCTCATGACCATATCTTCCCGGCAGTTCACCATGCGGAACAAGGTTCCTTTCGTCTATTTCCTGGACGAGATGACGACAGTCAATATCAAAAACTTTGAGACGCTGCCTTCCGTCCTGCGTGAGTATCTTTGCGCCTTTGTTCTTTTAACACAGTCCGGTTCCAAGGTGGAGAACCAGTATGGCAGGCTCGACCGTTCATCCGTGGAAGCCAACTTCGGGAACCAGTTTTTCGGACGGACCAAAGACGTGGAGTCATTGAAATATTATCCCATGATGTTCGGAAAGGAGGAAAAAGGAACGGAGATCCCGCAGCGCGGGAAAAAGCGGGGAAGCACGAACAGGAGCGTGACCGTATCGTCCCAGAAAGAGGACATCTATCAGGGAAAGGATTTTTGCGGATCTGGAACCCGGGGAGTTCATCGGTTCCGCCACGCGTGCCAACGTCAGCTACTTCAAGGTAAAGCTGGAGATGTATGACGACAGGAACGAGAGAGCCCCTGCCCGATGTTCGGGTCCTTGAGCCGGGGAGAGCTGGGCAGGAACTTCGCAAGGATTCTTGAGGAGGTACGGGAGCTGTTCCCGTGTGAGTGAACGGACCGGCCCTCATCTTTCCCTTCCGGTCAGAAGATCGGTCCCCAGCCTTTTCAGTTCCTGGATGATGGCCTTCCTGGGATTCACCACGAACCGGTACAGACGGCAGACATTCATGTACAGCCGCCTTTCCTCCCTGAACTCCCCGTGCAGGATCTCACGCTTGATTCTCGATACAGTCTCGTTCCGCAACTCGTTCCTTACCTTCCATTCCCCGGAATATTCCTTCAGGCCCTCATCCTTGGACCGGCAGTAAGGGAAGTAGCCATACAGCCGGTTGAACCTGGAGGCGCACCGGGCGGACCACTGGGAACGGTCAAAGCCGACCACCACATCCCTGCCGTCGAGAACCTGCCGGTTTCCCCTGCTCTTGGACAGCGGGGAAAGGGACACGGTCTGGGATCTGTCCATGCGGGAGACGATAATATGCACATGCAGCTGCAGTCCCGGCTTCCTTTCACCGGCTTTTGCCTTGCCGGCTTTCACCTCGGGATCATCGCCTTTATAGTGGCGTTCTGTTTCCACACGCCCATACCATACCAGATCGTCACCGGACCTGATCTTCTCCCGGTAAAAATTACGGGCATATTCATCCATGCACTCACGGGTGAGCCGTTTCATTTCAGCCAGGACTTCTTTCTGCTGCTCCGGGGAGAGCTCCGGGAATTCACCGGTCTTTTCCCCGGTCACTTTTTCAATGAGGTGCTGCTGCTCCTCACCGCTGGGATTGATGGTGAGCATATAGAACTTGTCGTCGTTCCGTTTCAGTGTCCTGTGGTTGTTGTCCATATGATGCATGACGGTCAGAGGGGTCACATAGTCCTCTTTCTGTGAAAAATTATCATAATAAGGACGTTCCTCCTTCAGCTCCTTGCTGAGATATTCCACCAGCTGCACGCATTTTCCCTTGTTGTCCGACACGCCCGGAGTATTTACAGGCCGGTGGACTTTACAGTACATATTCCTCGTTGATCTTCTTGATGAGCAGCTGCAGGGTGCTGACGGGAACCTTGACATCATCATTGAATTTCACCTTCGGGAACTTGTCCGGATTGAGCTGGAATTTTATCAGTTCTGCCAGCCTGCGGAGCTTCTCCCGTTCTTTTTCCACATCCGCCGGGGAGCCCTCCCCGTACTCCGCCAGCTGTTGCTGGAGCTTCCTGTTCCTTTCCTGCAGATCATGCATCTCATTCATCAGCCTTGCATAGTCCGGGGATTCATGGAGGCCGCCTCCCATGCCGACCAGTTTATCAAGAATGGGCTTGAAGATGTCACGTTCCTGGGACTTTATGATCTTAATAAGATCCTCAATTCTTTTCTCCACCAAGGCTGTCGGATTTTTGGATGCGTAACGGGGGTTGAATCCCGTTATTTCAAAAAAAGTAATCATTCTGTCCACACAGACACTGACCGTATCGCTTCCCTTAAAGGTGTCCAGACGGGCTTTTACCGTGGGAGTAAGCCTGACCGACTTTATTGAATGTTCTTTCATGTTGTATGCGTTTTAGTTATACATGTAAATAGCTGTCACAAAGCTACTTGTTTTTGTTTTCTCCTGCAAGCGCCACCTGTCGCAGAGAGGTAAAAGTTTTATAACTTGCTGAAAATTAGTAAAATATCGGACACGCATACGGAGATGCCCACAACTTAACCCACTGCGAACCAGAGAGAAAGGAGAAAAGGTGCATACAAATGTATGCGCGACCTGTAACATTGCATATAATTAAACTATTGTATATCAACGCTATGCGTCGATTCATGTTCACGTGTGCGGGAACACCTCTTGCTCTTCCTTATTAGGAATTCACTAAGGGGATGAACCCCTTAGCCCCCCGGTAAGGAAGGGCAGCGTGGCATGTCCGGAACAAGGCGTTTTTAGGGGAGGTCCATCCCATGAAAAGAAATGACATGCAGAAAAGGGGAAAACGTATGGAGGAAATGACGGGCATGTGGAAAAATCCCCATGAAAGAAGGAAAAACGGCTCACAGAAATACCGGATACAACTTTTAGCAGAAGCAAAACAAAGCTAACACGCTGATAAATAGCATGATAAAACTTGGATATTCGAAGAAAAATCATTACCTTTGATATGTGATAATAAAGGAGATAACATCTTATGAATGAACAAATTAGAACCATTTTAGCCGAGGACGGTACAAAGACCTCGAAAATCCGAAAACTTCTGCTGCTCGGACTCACCCACCGTGAAATTGCCGATCTTGTAACCCGTGGAAACCGTGGGTTTGTATGGAATGTCTACAAGAGAATGAGGGACGAGGGGCTGATCGTATCCGCAGGGACTCCCCACCGCCACCACCACACCCGAACTTGATTATTCTTTCAGAAGGAAATTCGGTGTCGAGATAGAAGCCTATAACTGCACATGCCAGCGGCTCGTACGCGAGCTGACGGAAGCGGGAATCGAGGTGGCTTCGGAAAGATACAACCATGACCTCCGTCCGCACTGGAAACTGGTAACGGACAGCAGTCTGAACGGGAATGACACATTCGAACTCGTAAGCCCCATACTGGAGGGAGAGGACGGACTGGAGAAGCTGGAGAGGGTCTGCTGGGTGCTGGACTCCTGTAATGTCAAGATTAATGGAAGCTGCGGATTGCATGTGCACATGAATGCGGAGGACTTCAACATCACTACATGGCGGAACCTGCTGCTTTCCTACAAGCATGCCGAAGCGGAAATAGACAAGTTCATGCCAGCCTCGCGCAGGGGCGGCAGCAACACTTACTGTGGCTCCCTCATCCAGTTTCCCGATGAGCGGATACGCTCGGCACGAAACATCAGGGAACTTCAGGGGCTGTTCCCCAGCAGGTATATGAAAGTGAACCTTCAAGCCTATTCACGCCACAGGACGGTAGAGTTCCGCCAGCATTCGGGAACCATCAGTTTTACAAAAATAGAAAATTGGGTGTGTTTTCTCGACAGAATGATTACCTTTGCATCCGTGGGTTCTCTGCCTGCAGGAATCAGACTGGAAGATTTTTTCCTTTCCTGGGGAGAGAAACAAAAAGTTGTATTATAAATTAAGAACAAAAAAAAATTAGCCGTATGAATAATATGAACAAGAAGACATATATGTTGCCTGGTGACGAGCGTATCGTTGCCGGCAACGCCGAAGAGTTTGTGCATGAACTCCGTGTGGGCAGCTGGATGGATTCCGACTGTACCGACGAGCAGTATATGCACAATTTTGCCGAACGTTATGTGGTGCAGGCCGGGGTGAGGATTGCCACCGATACTCCGGAGAAATTCCTATCCGATCTCATACGGACAGGATATGCAAAAGAAATATAACGGACGGCTCTCCTTTATTATTACCGTGTCCCCATTTTCCTTTCAAGGGAAAGTGGGGATTTTTTATAGAAACAAGTAACTTGCATATAAAACTTCAGGCAATGATTTACTTTTTCTATTATTATACATATATACTTTTTAAGTAAATTGCAGAATACCGTTCACCTCCCTGCCAAACGTTTTCCCCCGTACATTTCTCAAGGAGGGCGGCATTGTCTTTGGTAAAAAAGGTACGACAGTTCCGGGAATGGCAGTCTGAAGAATAGTACCCGTCCCCGCTACAGTTCACACCCGATAAAAAATAACCTTGTTCTCACTTTTATCCGGAATGAATGTTTTTTCAAGTACGGCCGTTCCGTATATCCCGCCCAATGCGGGGAATTCTTATCCATGCATGTAATTTGTAACTTTACCAGCAGGAAAATGGAAAATGTGAATACAGCACTTTTCCGGGGATGCCTATCTTTGCCGGCTCAAAAAGACAGACATCATTATGATAACAACGAGCCGATTTTTTAAAGAGAAACAGTATATGTGGTACAAGGTTAGAGAGCTTCAGTCAAAAGGATTAAACAAGACACAGATCGGGAAGCACCTGGGAGTGGACAGAAGCACCGTGCGGAGATATCTGCAGATGTCCCGGGAAGATTTTGTAAGGCGGCGGAATTCGCATCGCAAATACACGCTGAAACTGGCAGGATACGAGGAGTATGTGCGGGGGACTCTGGAGGAATATCCGTATATATCGGCCGCAAGGATACATGACTGGCTTAAGGAATGCTATCCGGATTTCCCGGAAGTGTGCGACAAGACCGTATTCAATTTTGTAGAAAAGGTGCGCTGCAAATATGGCATCGGAAAGAAGTCGGAGGCCAGGATACGCAGGGACTATGAGAAACTGCCGGACACCCCCTACGGGGAGTATGCGCAGGCGGATTTCGGGGAGAAATGGATGTCAGCGGGAAACGGCAGAAGCACGAAAGTCTATTTTTTTGCGATCGTCCTGGCACGTTCACGTTACAAGTTCACCTTTTTCGCCCGCCGCCCTTTCGACACGGAACTCGCCATCTATGCACATGAGTGTGCTTTTGAGTATTTCGGAGGGAAACCGGAAAAGATCCTTTATGACCAGGACAGGGTGCTGATCTCCCGGGAGAACCTGGGGGACCTGATGCTGACAAGGAAGTTCCAGACGTTTGTCAGGGAGCAGCATTTCCAGCCGGTGTTCTGCCATAAGGCCGATCCCGAGTCAAAAGGCAAGGTCGAGAACGTAGTGAAATATGTGAAGGAGAACTTCCTGGTGGCACGTGTGTTCCGTGATATTGACAGTCTGAACAGGGAGGCCCTCGAATGGCTTGAAAGGACGGGGAACGGGAAGGTGCACGGGACCACCCGTCTTGTTCCCCGGGAAGATTTTGCCGTGGAGAAAGGCTTTCTCATGCCCTATCATGGGACGCCACAACCACCGCAGGAGGAGATGAGGGAATACCATGTACGCAAGGACAATACAGTGCAGTACAGGGGGAATTATTACAGCCTGCCATGCGGAACTTACCGGAGCGGGCAGACAACCGTCTGGCTGCAGGAAACGGAAGGGAATGTGGAGCTGTACAACAAGGATACGGGGAAACTCATCTGCCGGCATGCGCTCTGTACCAGAAAGGGAAGGACCGTTTATGACGACTCCCATAGAAAACCGAGAAACGCCGGAGTGAAGATAGCCGAACGCATCCTTGTCCATGTGTCGGGCAACAGGGAGGTGGCCATGTGGATGGATAATCTGAAAAGGAGGAAGGAACGTTATTACAGGGATAATCTGGAGGTGATCCTGCGCATAATTCCCGGATATGACAAGAATACACTGATAGAGGCCATACGGATATGTCTGGACAAAGGCATCTATAACGGGGATTCGGTTAAAAGCCTGTGTGAATATGTGTGCAGGGGAAAGGAAAATGGAACAGAAATATACGGACTGGAGGATCACCTGCCCCGACAAGGCGGATTGATACAGTCTTATAACGAAATACTCAGGGATTATGACAAGACATAAGAAGGAACTCATGGAATGTGCACGTATGCTCAAGCTGGGCAATCTGACCGAACATCTGGAGGAACTGCTGCATCAGGCCCAGGAAAAGCAGCTGACCTATCCGGAGTTTCTACTCGCCTGCCTCAGGGAGGAGGTCCGGACCAGGGAGAACCGGAAATATTTGTGCCGTTTGAAAGCGGCCGGGCTTCCTGCAAGGCATGACCTGGACCGTTACGACTTTACCCGGACGGAAGGAATCGACTCCAGAAAGCTGCGCGAACTGCGCGAGCTGGTATGGGTGGGACAGGCATACAACCTGCTTCTGGCAGGCGGTTCCGGAACAGGAAAGACCTATATTGCCGCCGGACTTGTCCATGAGGCGGTGAAAGCCGGATACAGGGCATATATGGTTACGCTGGAGGACCTTCTGACCTGTCTGAAGACAAGGGATGTTTCCAGGCATGCGATGAAAACCTACAAACGGATCATGAAGGCACAGCTGCTGGCCATTGACAATGCCACACTCTTTCCCTTGAAAAGAGAAGATATCATGTTGCTGTTCAAACTGGTGAATGAGTTTCAGGAAAAGACATCGCTTATCGTTACAGCCAACTACTCCCTTACAGAGTGGCTGGCAATACCGGGAGAGGAAGCTGTCGCAGCGGCATTGCTTGACAGACTGCTCTACTGTTGTGAGATTATACAACTGTCAAGAAGCAGCTATCGGATGGAAAACAGGAAAACAATTTTTAGCAATCGGAGTGAAGATACGGACACTTTAAAAGAGTTAACAACTGTAAAGTAATATCCTGCTAAAAGTGGGATATATTAAATTACATAAAAATGAGGTGTGTAAATTTGCAAGGTACACTCTTGGCAAACCAGTTTGAACTTATCTCATAATAAAAATAACGTAGAAAGTATATCCAACAGTGAATATTCCGTAGATTATATCCGTGCAGCCGATCCTGAAATCGCAGGTTATTCTTCAAATGCAGACGTACAGCGCATCATGGAAGGACATCCTATCGGCACCTTCTACACCTACGAATGGGCCGGCTACAATAACCAAGGAGTATCCATCTTTTATGTACACGATCCTGAAACGGGTGAGCGTACAGGCGAAACGACCACAGATCCTGAAACTGATAGAGACCGTACTATTACCGGCTGTGCACAACCTGATTTAAATTTAGGCTGGAGCAATAACTTCCAATACAAGAACTGGAATCTCGATTTATTCTTTACTGGTGTTCTTGGACAAGATATCTACAACGCCACTGCAGAACAATACTCTAATGTTTCTTTTGTGAAAGAAGGCCGCAATGTATTAAAAAGCGTAGCTACCGAACACCGTGCTACAGACACACAATCTCAAGCACCATCCAATCGCTGGATAGAGAACGGTAGTTATTTCCGTCTGTCCTCGGTTTCATTGGGATATACTTTCGGCAAAATTGGTAACTGGATAAACTCGCTCAAGCTATACGCTACTTGTAATAATGTATTCACCATTACCGGTTACTCCGGTCGTGATCCGGAAATCAACCTTGGAGGCTTGGAACCGGGTATGGACAGACGCACCAATTACTATCCGCGTACCCGTTCATTTATGATCGGTGTAAACATGAATTTCTAACCATATAATTGAAAACTGATATGAAAAATAGCATAAAATTAATAACCTGGCTAGTAGGTGGTCTGTTCACCTTCTCCTCCTGCACAGATCTAGATGTGGATCTTAAATCCACTTATACAGAATACCCGGATTCCGAAATTGCCAAAGAAGCGAAAATGGCAGGTTTGTATTATGGATTCGGCGGAGCATTAGGACGTCGTTATATGGAAGCTGCCCTGCTGTCCTCTGATGAATTCATGGCAGTGACATTTGGTGGTAACTGGTATGATGGCGGCAATTATATCCATTCCTCTCTTCATGCCAGCCTTCCAGGAGACGCACACGTGGACTGGGCCGGTGATATTCCGGCTGCAATCACAAAGTGCAATCAAGCAATTTTTGACCTGGGTGGAGAGGATGAAAACAATGCCGAACAAGAAGCCTTGATTGCTCCGGCACTTGCCATGCGTGCTTTCTATCATTTTATTTTTATGGATACATTCGGAGCAACTCCCAAATTAGACCATTTGATCGGCGATTCTGAAGCTATCGACCGTTCTCCCCGTTCCGAAATTACAAAATTTATCGAGAGCGACCTGCTTCGTGCTTTGGCTTCCGGCGGTTTAAAAGAAGATGTTGATGCTTCCACTTATGGCAAGCCAACCAAATGGATGGCTGAGGCTCTCCTTGCCAAACTCTATATAAACTGGGCTGTTTATACCTGTAATGATGTAGCTACTTATGATCCAAGCATGACTAATTCCAAATTGAATGATGTCATAAAATATTGCGATGATATCATCGCCTCTGGTCATTTCAACCTCAGTGATGGTTATCGCAAGAAATTCATGCCGGACAACGGCTATCAGATCAAAGATTTCATCTATGCAATGCCATACCAAAATAATGAAACATCAACCAGAGCCAATACTTACGCCCGTTTTCAATTCTGGCCTAAATTCAACAATGACGGCGCGGACGGCAAAGGACTGTTCGGTATAACACTATCCAAAAATGCTGGAGGCGTTTTCATCGTCACTCCTGAAGCAGCAGACCGTTTTTGTCTGGAAGGAGATGAACGCAATGACATCATCATGAAAGGTGCGATCAACTATTATGACATCAGCACACATACAATGGGAACAGAACCTTATATATACAACGGACAACAAGTTGTCCTCACCAAGAATATCACCATCTTGAATGACCAAATGGATCTTGGAAATGACTTGAACGCATGGTGCCAGGGATACCGATGCATCAAATGGGCTATTCAAGCAGACGATTATAACCTCTATAACCGGAATCAAAGCAATGATGTACCTATCTTCCGTTATGCAGATATTCTGCTAATGAAAGCAGAAGCTATTCTACGGGGAGCAACAGCTACGAACGGTGATACGCCACAATCCCTGTTCAACCAAATACGCAGCTACTGTAACGCTCCATTATTGGAGCATTCTCCTTCATTGGACGAGTTGCTTGAAGAACGTGCACGTGAATTTTACGCAGAAACATGGCGTCGCAATGACCTAATCCGTTTTGGAAAGTTCGAAGACGACTGGGGATATAAAAATCAATATCATCCGGAAGCCAAGACCGAGAAATGGCGTAGAATCTTCCCTGTATCTGTCGGCTTGATGAATTCAAACACCAACTGGAAGCAAAATTACGGTTATTGATAAATTAAATAAGTTTTTATAAGGGCTTGTTACGGCAAGCTCTTATAAAAACCTTTAAAGCAAAAAATAATTCATGAAACGTCATCAAATCTTATTACTTCATATCGCGACATCCATCTTGGTATTATTCCCATTTCCTATACATGCCCATAAAATGATGTACCAGGACTCTATCGAAATCGTAGTACACAGAGGAGCGAACCATATAGCGCCGGAAAACACCATTCCATCAGCTCTAGCTGCATTGAAACATGGAGCCGGCTGGATAGAAGTGGACGTGCGCAAAAGTAAAGACAATATACTTTATAATCTGCATGATGAAACTTTAGACCGTACTACCAACGGTAAAGGTCCCATTCAAGATATGCTATCCAAAGATATTGAAAAATTAGACGCCGGCAGTTGGTTCAGTTCTCGATTTATCGGCATTCACGTACCCCGTATAGCCGAAATGCTAGATACCCTACAAGGAAAGGCACACATTTTTTTTGATGTAAAACGAGGAACTCCGATAAAAGATTTGATTACATTAGTACGCCAAAAAGGATATGAAAATAAAAGTTTCTTCTGGTTTGCAGACTCAGAAATGCTGAAAGAATTTATCAAAATCGCTCCGGAAATGAAGATTAAAGTAAATGCCTCCAATATAGCGGCTTTGGAGAAATGGATGAAAATATGCACCCCGGCCTATGTAGAAACAGATATCCTCAATATCACTCCTCAATTCAAAGAATTCTGCAAAAGCAATCATATCAAGATAATGGCTGCTATTCAGAATGCGAGTGAAAAAGAATATAAAAAAGCGATTGAAGTCCATCCCGATTTAGTCAATCTGGACCGGCCGGAACTCTTTATAAAAATACTCCATCAGGAGATTAAAAAATAACCCTTTTCCAAGAAGAGCTATGAAAAGTACCCTATCTTACCTGCTGATTATATGCAGCCTGTTTACTGCTTGTATCGGTCATCAGGAAGAATCCCTACTGTTCTACGTAGATACCCGTACGGGCACTGCACCAAGCGCAACCCACACCGCAGAACTTTTCGGCAAAAATACCGAAGAGTACGGGCAAACGCTGCCTGCTGTTCTAGAGCCCAACGGAATGAACTTTTGGACTCCCCAAACACAAGATACAGAAGCAAAATGTAAGGCTCCCTATTATTACAAAGATACGAAAATACAAGGTTTCCGCAATTCACATTGGATTGTCGGAGGTTGTACACAGGATTACGGTTCCATGACCTTGATGCCTGTATCGGGTACACTGAAATATCTTCCCCAAGACAGAGGAAGCCTGTTCTCTCACCAAGAAGAAACAGCAACGCCCGCCTATTACTCTGTCCTTCTCAAAGATTATTCCATCTTTGCAGAAATGACCGGACGTTCCCGTTCAGCCATTTTCCGATTCACTTATAACCAACCGGAAGATGCTTATCTCATAGTCAATCCTAACAGTGATGAAGGGAAAGGATATATTGAAATCGATACCATAAAAAAACAGATACGCGGATACAATCCCGTCCACCGCATCTATCAAGGCTGGGGAGAACCCGCCGGATACAACGGGTACTTTATCATTGAATATCAAAATGAAATAGAAGAATATGGTACATTCCGGCATGACAGTCTCTTCGCCGGACAACGACAGATAGCCGATGGAACAAGTATAGGTGCATATCTCCGGTTCAAAATACACTCAGAAGGACCCATATTAATCAAAGCCGCTTCCTCTTTTACTGACATGGAAGGCGCTCAAAAGAATCTGGACACCGAGATACCTCATTGGGATTTTGACCGCACCCGACAGGAACTGAACTCCATCTGGGAACAAAGGCTTTCACAAGTTACAATACAGACAAACAACCGAAACGATAAAGAGAAATTTTACGGAGCACTCTACCGTGCCTCATTCCTGCCACGTACATTCAATGATGTAGACGGGCGCTATCCTTCTTTTTCCACAGGACACCCGTTCAGACAATCAGCCAACGGTAGAAATTACTATGAAGATTACAGTATGTGGGATACTTACCGTGCTCTCCATCCTTTAGTCAATATCCTAACCCCAAAGAAAGCCGGAGACATGATGCAATCATTGGTGGACAAATATGAACAAGGCGGCTGGCTGCCTATATTTCCTTGTTGGAACAGTTATACCGCAGCCATGATAGGCGATCATTGCATCTCCGCACTGGGAGATGCCTATATCAAAGGAATCCGTAATTTTGATATCAACAAAGCTTGCGAAGGAATGCTCCGGAACGCATTCAGGACTCCCGCCACCTATGAAGAATATAAAAACGGAATGGGACGGCGTGCTTTGAATTCTTATCTGAAATATGGATACATTCCTTTGGAAGACAGCGTACCGGAAGCCTTTCATACCTGCGAACAAGTGTCACGTACTTTAGAATATGCATACGATGATTTCGTATTGGCCCAAGTCCTGCAAAAGTTGGAAACATCAGATGATTACTTTCCTGATCCACAAAAAACAGGACTTTATGATACATTAATGATACGTGCACGATATTACCGTAACGTAATAAACCCTAGCACCGGATATGCCCAAGGCAGATACGCTGACGGAAGTTTCCTCACCGATGCCGGTAACGCCTTTTCTTTCACCCGCTTCATCACCGAAGGAGCTCCCTGCCATTATACTTGGTATGCCCCCATGATATATACGGACTTATGGAATGTATGGGCGGAAAAGAAAAATACATTGCCAAACTGGATTCCATGTTCAGCGAACACCGCTACTGGCACGGCAACGAACCTTGTCATCAGATAGCCTACCTCTTCAACTATGCCGGACAACCTTGGAAAACCCAACGGGAGGTACGTCATATTATGGAAACAGAATATCTGAACGCTCCCGGTGGTCTGTCAGGTAATGATGATGCAGGACAGATGTCTGCCTGGTATGTATTTTCTGCTATGGGATTCTATCCGGTATGTCCCGGTACACCTTATTATATAATAGGAAGTCCTTCTTTCCCCGGATGAGCATCCGCTTGGAAAACGGAAAGACATTCACCATATTAGCCCACAACGCCAACAAAAAAAATATATATATCCAGTCAGCAAAACTAAACGGAAAAGAATATGACAAGAATTACTTTACACACCAAGATATAGTACAGGGAGGAACATTAGAGCTCCAGATGGGCCCGAACCCTAATACAAACTGGGGAGCATCCGCCCTCAGCCTGCCTCCCGACAATATGAAATAAGTACAAAAAATATAAAAAACAACCCATATGAAGAATCAAACTATCATCAGCCTCTTATGCTGCCTCCTGTTGTTTGTGACAGGATGCAGTACTTCCCATCAAGGGAACACGTACGACATCATGACCTATGGAGCCAAAGGAGACGGACAAACAGATGATGCCGCCGCTATACAACGCGCCATCAATGCCTGTTCCGCTGCCGGTGGCGGAACCGTAATCATTCCTGCCGGACACACCTTTCTATGCGGTCCGCTATATTTGAAATCCTATGTGAACCTTCATCTGGAACCCAACTCCCGATTGCTGGCCAACCCCGATGAAAGCATCTATACAGAAAGCGCATTCCGCGAAAACCGTGGCGAAGGAATGATGTGGATCAGTGGAAAAGACTTAAAACAAATATCCATTACCGGTACAGGAGAAATAGACGGAAACGGAATCGCCTTCATGGGCAAAGAGCTGGATGATTCCTACGAGCTGAAGCCCGTCACTGATTTTGACCCACGCCCACATGTGCTTACCCTTATCAATGTAGAGAAGACCGTTATCCGTGACATCACGATTCGGAACAGCGCCTATTGGACAATACACCTGATAGGCTGTTACGATGCCTTGATTGACGGCATCTCTTTATTGAATAATCTAAAAATACGCAACGGCGACGGTATTGATGTGGATCACTCCAAAAAAGTACGTATAGCGAACTGCTTCATTGAATCGGGCGATGACTGCATTTGCCTGAAGAATCGTCGGGAATTTGAAGAATATGGCTCTTGCGAAGATATTGTAGTGACTAATTGTGTCATGACTTCACGCTCATGCGCTATTAAGATAGGCTCGGAAAATATGGACAAGATTGATAATGTATTATTCAATAATTGCATTATCAAACAGCAACCGGGGCATCGGCATACAAAACCGGGATGAAGGTACTGTGAGCAATGTCATTTTCTCCAATATATTAGTAGACTGTATGTTCTATTCTGATGTATGGTGGGGTAAAGCGGAACCTATCTATGTCACCTCATACCCTCGTGCCGTAGGCAATCATAAAGATGCAGGCTGGCGTTTCCCCAAAGGTGCAACGAAAGGACACTCGGGAGAAGTCAGCAACATTTTCTTCAATCAGATTAAATGCACTAGTGAAAACGGCATTTTCGTAGGGGGAGACACTCCGGAGAAGGTGCATCATATCTATTTTGATGAAATAGATGTCAAGTTGTTAAAACGTACCGGTTATGAAGGCGGTGTGTATGACAAACGTCCTTGTAACGGAGATGGTTTTGTATATGACAAGACTTATGCTTTCTATCTGGACACCGCTTCGGATATCCGGATTACCGGCTGTAACATTTATTGGGCCTTCCCTCAATTGACACAAGCCGGAGGAGATATCAAAGAGAAGAATACAATACGTGTAAAAATAAACAAGAAATAATTATGACCCACATTCCATTCAAAGTTTCTTTGTTAAGACTGGTCTTCCTGCTGCTGCCCGTGACGGTCGCGGCACAGGAAGCCAGACTTTCTGATTACGTAGATCCCAGAATCGGTTCGGAAGGACTGGGACGGGTATTTATCGGCCCCTCCTGCCCTTATGGTATGGTGAAACCATCGCCCGATTGCACTGTCCATCCCAATAGTGGTTGGCTGCCTATGCCCGAACAAGTCAACGGTTTCTCCCAAGTACACGTCAGCGGGACAGGAGGAGGTCCTAAATATGGCAACATACTTGTCATGCCTTTTGGCAAAGGTATGGATCAGCTCAATCATATAGACTATCGCAAAGATGAAACAATCCGCTTGGGCTATTATGCTACCGAATTCCAGAGAACAGGCATATATACTGAAATAACAACTGCTCCACGCGCCTCATTCTACCGATTCACCTATCCCGAAGATTCCTTAAAATCCCTGTTGGTTGACGCCGGCTTCTTCCTGGGTGAACAACCGACCCCCGATGCCCGCGAAGCACAACAATTTGTAGGTTCGGAAATTCAAATCATATCCGATCACGAAGTAATGGGATATACCCGTATTCGCGGAGGTTGGAATAACGGACGTGCCTACACCGTTTATTTTTATGCAGTAACCGACCATCCCTTTGTACAAACGACCACATGGAAAGGAAACCAGATCAGCAATGAACGATACCAGCCAGACTCCCAACAAAAAACCGGAGCTTTGTTGCGTTTCCCTTCTTCTGCAAATACCATTCAACTGAAAGTCGGAATTTCATTTATCAGTTCTCTCAAAGCCAGAGAGAATGTATGGAACGAAATACCTCATTGGTCATTTGAGGACACCCGGCAAGCCTTATTGGCACAATGGGAAAACTTATTGCAACGCATTGATATAGCCTCAAATACACCCGAAAAATATAAGCGTATGTTTTATACCGGTATCTACCATACCATGTTAATGCCTGTAGACCGTACCGGTGAAAATCCATTATGGAGTGATCCGGAACCTTATTATGATGATTTTTATGCTATTTGGGACACCTACCGCACCTCAACTCCACTTATCACACTGATTGACCCTCAAAGAGAAACAGACATCGTACGTTCACTGATCAATATCTATAAACGGGACGGCTACATGCCTGATGCACGAAGCGGAAATTGTAACGGACGGACACAAGGCGGCTCCAACGCCGAAATTGTTATAGCCGATGCATTTGTAAAAGGACTACCAAACATAGATTACCATCTGGCTTTGGAAGCTATGCTGAAAGATGCGACCATACCGCCCGGAGGTAACGAAGAAGCGGAGGGAAGAGGCGGACTGATTCCTTATCTGGAATTGGGATATATTCCATACGGTATTCCCCGAGCCGGAAACCGCACAATAGAATACTCCTATTGTGATTATGCCATAGCCTTAGTAGCAAAAGGACTAGGCAAGACAGACTTGTACCAGCAATACTTGAAACAATCTTCCAACTGGAAGAACTTGTGGCGGGCCGATTATGAACATGCAGGAGTCAAAGGATTCATACTTCCCCGGGATAAAGAAGGAAACTGGTTAGACAAAATACCTTTCGGAAACTCCCATATCCAGAAACCCACCTTCACATATACCCCCGTTACCTTTGAAGGCCCTTGGTATACTCCTTGGTGGAACATGTTCTTTTATGAAGCCTCCTCCTGGGAATATTCACTCAGCATTCCGCATGACGTACCCGGACTCATTGAACAATGTGGCGGAAAAGAGAAGTTTGACGAACGGCTGGATATTTTCTTTGACAAGGGTTTCTTCAATGTGAATAATGAGCCCTCCTTCCTCACTCCCTGCCTATACCACTGGGTAGGGCGTCCGGATAAAAGTGGCGACCGCATCCATGAAATTATCCAGAAGAACTATAATGACGGTTCTGCCGGTCTTCCCGGAAATGATGACTCCGGAGCCATGTCATCGTGGTTGGTATTCCACATGATGGGGTTGTACCCCAATGCCGGACAAGACTATTATTTAATCCATACCCCTCTACTGACAGAGAGTCGTTTCCATTTACAGGAAGGCAAAACATTCACGATCAAAACCGAAGGGCTTTCCGAAAAGAACAAGTATATCCGGTCGATTTTATTAAATGGAAAGAATTATCCATATTCCACCATCCGCCATAATGATATCATCAAAGGAGGCGAGTTGGTTTTAAAAATGGGCCCTAGTCCCGGTAACTGGGGGAGCAAACTATTTCCTGAATCTAAAGAGTAACATACGATGAAGAAAAAACTTTTTATATGCTTTCTGCTTATCGGCAGCCTGATGGGAAATGTAATGGCACAAGATATCATTACCAACCCTCTGTTATTTGTATTCAAACTGCATGGACAAACCCGAAAGTACCAATTTACTTTCAATCAGTCCAACGACACCCTTTATCTGCATTGGGGAATTGAAAGAAACACCCGATGGCAATCAGGCAGCTACGCCATGCCCCAAGAAGCTTTAAAAACGGCGGTCAGACTAAGCTTCTTACAGCCGGAAGACGGACAGCATATCTGTCTCCCCATTCAAGAAACCTTTGCCCTACTTTCAGCAACCGCTTTTCAGGAATTGAAAAGCCAAAAGGCATTTCATTATAATCAGACAGAATACCAACTGGCTGATACCAAGTCACAAGCTATGGGCTATTCCTTACTGCATGTAAACGACTCAGTAGACGGATGCGAAATGTGGATTATGGATAATCCGGATTTCCCTCTGATATGGGAAATACAAAATAATCCGCTCGGCATCAATTGGAAAGTAGCTCCCATAGATCTCCCCGCACACAATCTGAAAGAAGAAATCATCCAAAGCCCGGAAAAAATGGGTAGCATCTATTATGCTTATCCCACACCAAACGGCATACAAACTCCGGTACCCGAAGGTTACAGTCCTTTCTACATCAGCCATTACGGACGCCATGGGTCCCGCTGGATGACTTCGGACGAACGTTATCTAGAAGTCATTCGTGTCTTTGATACGTTTCACAATAAATCAGGACTTACCGATTTAGGTGAAGATGTGAGGCTCAGACTCCAGAAAGTATGGGAAAATGCCCGTGGGCGCGGAGGAAACCTGACCCCATTAGGAGAACGACAACACAAAGCCATTGCCAAACGGCTTTATCAACAATATCCCCATATATTCCGGGACAGCGCCAACATATCAGCGCGTTCGAGCGTTTCCGTACGTTGTATCATGAGCATGTCCGCATTCACAGAACAACTGAAAGAACTAAACCCCTCCCTCCAGATCACCCGCGAAGCCAACCAAAGACACATGGACTACATTGCCTATACTTCACCCGAAGCCGAAAAGCTGGGTTCGGCAAGTGCGCCATGGAGAACAGCTTTCCATACATTCGAAGAAAATCATATTCATCCGGAACGTTTAATCGCTTCACTTTTCAAAAATCCCAAAGAAGTCAGGAATCCCCGCGCTCATGATGGGACTTTATTGGATTGCTTCCGACATGCAAGATGTAGAGTTGCCTCTATCCTTTTATGATTTGTTTGAAAAAGAAGAATTATTCGGTATCTGGCAGTCTGTGAATTATCGGATGTATATTTGCAATGCCAATGCTCCCGTCAATCAGGGAGCAGCCCCCAAGAGTGCAAAATCTTTATTGAAGAATATTATAGAAAGTGCCGACCGCGCCATCCGTGAAGGAACTCCTTGCGCCACCCTCCGTTTCGGACATGATACCAACCTGATCCGTCTGTTGGCACTCATGCAAGTAGAAGGATGCTCCAATCAAGAAACAGATCCCGACCGATATTACCTGGCCTGGCAAGATTTCCGTGTTTCACCTATGGGAGCCAACCTTCAATTAATCTTTTTCAAGAATAAACAAGGAGAAGTTATTGTAAAATTGCTACATAATGAAAATGAAGTCAAATTACCCATTGACAGCCCTATTGCCCCTTATTATAAATGGGAAACGGTGAAAGCATTCTACAATCATTTATAAACATACAAATTGAGAAACAGCAATTTCCTTCAAAGTCCAATCTCCCTATTAGCTAAGGCTTTTCTTGCCTACAATTAAGCCCTTTCTTACGGTTACCTACTACAGACTCCCTCAATGGACCGTAGAGTCCATTGCAGCAGACTGTATAGTCCACCCAAGCAGACCTTACAGTCCACTGGCGGAGTCTGTAGCAGATGACTGTAAAAAAAAGCTTAACTATATGGAAGAAACGGCTTACACAACCACTCTATTCCGGTTTTATCTTTTTCAGATAATCAGAAGGAGCCATACCGAATTCATCTTTAAAACACTGACGGAAATAGACCGTACTGTTAATTCCCACCTTGAACGCAACTTCTGAAATATTGTATTTCCCCTCTAATAACAAACGTTCCGCATATTGCATCTTTATTTTGCGGATATATTCATTGGTGGAAAGTCCGGTCAATGCCTTCATCTTCCGATATAGGGTAGAATTACTCATACACATGGCGTCCGACAAATAGCCGATGTCTATCTTCTCAGAAGAAAGACGATCTTCAATCAGCTTGTTAATCTTCTCAAGGAACTCATTATCCAATTTATTCATAGACTCGGTTACTGCCGCACGTTTGTCAATGAGTATGGAATTCGTATTAAAACGCTCTGCCAACAACTTGCGGGATTCAAGCAAATTATGGATACGGCTATGCAACAAAGTAGCACTGAAAGGCTTTGTCAGATAAGAGTCAGCACCCACTTGATACCCCTCTTCCTTATCTTGCAAAGAGTCCTTTGCCGTCAGCAAAATAATGGGAATATGGCTGGTACGCAAGTCTTCTTTCAATTTCCGGCACATCACAATGCCGTTCATCACCGGCATCATGATATCACTGACTATAATATCAGGAATGCAGCCCAATGCTTGTTCCAAACCTTGTTCACCATTGGCGGCAGTCCTCACTTCAAAATCGTCCGAGAAAGATTCTACAATATAATCACAGATGTCCCTATTATCTTCCACTATCAGCAGAATACGCTTACCACTATGCACAGGTTCTATATTTTCTTCTTTTTCGTCCTTTTCATCGGAAGTTTTCTCCGTCGAGTCAGCATGCAGCACATGGGGATACGTGTTATCCGTCAGCAGACTGACATAAAAAGTACTTCCCACATTCAAAGAACTTTCAACCCTGATCTCCCCCTCATGCAAAACTACCAGGTTCTTTACCAGAGCCAGACCAATACCTGTTCCTGAAGCCTGATGTTCGCTTCCCTCTTGATAATAACGGTCAAAAATATGAGGCAATGCATCGGGAGCAATACCGAAACCGGTGTCACTCACACTGATTTCCGTATGGTGTATATTATTCCGGACCACCTGATGTAATCCTAAAGTTATAGTTCCTTTCTCTGTATATTTTATAGCATTGGAGATCAAATTATCCAGTATAATCGTTACTACCTCCTTATCAAAAAACAAAGACATATCTTCCTGCTCAATCTCAAGACAGAAATCAATCTCAGGTTTCCGGTTCAATTCCTTATACTTCAGTCCGATCTCGTGTACAAGGGCTGCCAGATTGTCACGACTTACACATAATTTCTTGTTTTGGGTTTCCGTTTTTCTGAACTCCAGTATCTGATTAATCAGGTTCAACAACCGGATGGCGCTTTGATGGATAACCGATATTTTCTGTGAATCTTTCCCTGATAAAGAATTACTTTTCTGCATATCTTCCAACGGTCCCAGAATCAACGTCAAAGGGGTACGCAACTCATGTGTGATATTGGTATAGAAACGTAAACGCTCATTATTCAGCTCCTGTTCCTGCTCATGATTCTTCTCCAACTCATAGAGAGACTCCATATCCAGTTTCTTTTTATAGGCATGAAGAATAAAATACAGGACAGAAACACCCGAAAGAATATAAAATAACTTGGCCCACCACGTAAGCCATACAGGCGGGTCAATACGGATATCCAGAGAAGCTATCTCATCCGCCCATTCCTGATTCCGTATTCTTGTCTTTACCTGAAAACAATAATTTCCCGGAGGTATATTACGGAAAGTCACATTATTAGGATCGGTTACTGTATACCATGAATTTTCCAACCCTTTCAACATATAAGCATATTCCACTTGATCGGCCAAGGCATAATTCTGTATATTAAAGGTGACGCTGAAGTTATTTTGCATATAGCTTAAACGTACTTCCGACTGGCCTTCAAGCGCCATCACCTTTTCATTACTGTCCGTATCACGCAACGGGCCGAATATACGCATCTCCGTAATAATTGCAGCAGGTGACTCTCGTTTTTCCAATACCTGATCTGGATTAAAACGGCATAAGCCATTGATTGAGCCAAAATAAAGTGTTCCATCCTTAGCTTCCGCCACACTTCCACTCATGAAATTGCCCATAGGCACATTATCCCAATGATCGTAATTATAGAAAACCTCCTTGTCTTTCAACAAGCAGCTGATACCTTTATTGGTGCTCACCCATATATTTCCATGATTATCTTCCGTAATGGCACGTATATGGACATTGGACAAACCCTCCTCACTGCGATATACTTTATAGTCCCAACTCTGAGAGGATGGAAAACAAACCAGACCTTCTCCCGTTCCTATCCACATTCTGTTCTGACTATCCATATAAACAGTATTGATAGTATTAGAGGGAAAAAGAGAAGTCACGTTAAAAAGTTTAACGCACTGAAAATGTTCATCAAAAACCCCTAATCCTCCTCCGAAAGTACCAATCCATAAACGATTAAGATTATCTTTCGAGATACATCTCACCAGATTATTCTCTACTGTATAATGGTCTGCAATGCCTTTATCATGCAAGCGTACCTTATAGATGCCATTACTAGTTCCTATCCATACATATTCTGCATCTTCATACAGTGCACGCACATCTTCCCCTGTTTTATCTTTAGGAAAAATCTGGTGAAAACTTTTCTTTTTCACATCATAAAAATCCACTCCTCCCATAAACGATCCAAACCAAAGGTTTCCTTCCGAATCACAAAGTGCAGCCTGTATGGAATTATCAGTCAAATCACCGGTTTCTTCTTTATAAACCGCCACCCGCTTGCCTTTATCAAATACATTGATGCCTCCCCCATCGGTTCCGATCCATAACTTTCCATCCCTTGCTACGCATACACTGCTTGCTGTCTTATTATTCAGGCTACTACCCGAATGCTGGATAGGAGAATAACTATAAACATTAAAATAGGAAGATTCATGGCTAAGAAAATTAATTCCACCTCCCCACATACCAGCCCATACATTTTTAAAGGAGTCCTGAAACAAACAACGTACAGTAGAATTAGAGAGACTGTATTCATCATCCCCTTCCTTTATATATTGAAAACGCACTTGGTCAGGAGAAAGAAACATACGTTGCGTTAAATCCAAAATGGCTATTCCTCCAAATTCCATGGCAATCCAAAGTTTATTCCCATCAAATTGTCTGATATCAAATACGGTATGAGGAACCCCGTCCTCACTATGATGAAAATGGATAAAATTTTCGGCTTCCGGATTGAACAGTGCCAGCCCCCGGTCTGTTCCCAGCCAAATATTACCGCTTAAGTCCTTATAAATGCAAGTTACCCCATTACCTGGCAAACTGACCGGATCTTCAGGGTCATGCATAAAGTTCTTTACTTTTTTATCTTTAAGAGACAACACACTGAATCCATGATGCACATGCCCCATATACAACTTTCCATCTCCTCCATCAACAACCGACCAAATATTATCGCTAGCCAATCCCGGAACTGTTTGAGTATTGTAATGAATGAATTTTCCAGCCTTTTTATCGAAATAATCTACTCCCCGCCAATATGTCGTAATCCAAAGATTACCATCTGTAGCTGCCACAATCTTAGTAACATCATCCGTTATCAGACTTTCGGGGTTCTCGCCATCATGCCTATAGCAAAGAAAAGTGTTATTTACATAGTCATACGCATTCAGACCGGCCCTTTGCGTGCCTATCCAAAGGATAGAATCCTGAGGATCATCCAACAAACAATTCAGTTCATTGCCTGTTATACCCTGCCTTGTCAAATCTTCATTCTTCAAATAAGTAATGAAACGGGTACCATCGAATTTGTTCAACCCTTCCTCCGTGGCAAACCACAGAAAGCCCTGTTTGTCTTGAGCAATGCTCACCACATAATTATTGGATAATCCCTTCTCTATACCAAGCTGCTTAACAGAATAAGGTTGTGCCAATGAAACAACCGACAGCAGCAAGAGCCAAAGTACGAATATCTTTCTCATAGCATCAGTGTACACATTGTTAAATAATATGGTTCAAAAATACAAATAAAGTCTGTATTTTAGATACATAAATCATGCATTGCAAGATTTACCTCCCTTTTCTGCAAGATTTATATCAGGATTTTAATTCTTCTTCACGTACATTTGCACCACTAACGAATTTAATTCGTCCTCTATTAGAGTAGATGTTTAATCTTCAAATACTAATAAAATATGAAAAAGAAACATTTGTATGGTGCCATGTTATGGGCTTTTCTTGTAACTGCAAACCTATGTACGGGATGTAGTGATGATAACGACTACCCCGATGTAGACGGACAAAATCCAACAATGACATTAGCAACAGACCACATCGAGTCCGGAGCGGGACATCGATTTACTATTGAAGGGACATTAGAAGACAAAGACGGTATTGCTTCTATCAGCCTACAATGTGCCGACCTGCATTTGAACAAGACAATTGATTTAATCGAAATCTATGGTGCTCCGCAAGAGAGTTATGATTTAAGTTATTACTTTGACATAAACCGAAATGAAATCGGCGAACGTTTCACAGTCAAAGTTACTGTAACCGATGTAGGAGGACGCAGTATATCTCAAGATGTATTAATCACAATGGACGGAGATTTTGCAGCTCCGGTATTTTCAGCTGCCCCCGGATGCCACTGTTACAGTATTAATGAAAAATGAAACGAAATTCAATCTTCGGTTCACGGCTACAGATGATCGTGCATTGGATTATGTCACAATTAATATTCCAGGTATAGACGGGTTTGACAACCGCCGTGTAGATGCTGATGGAAAAAGTTCATTGAACTTTGCCGAAATAATAGTATTCCCCAATGAACCGAAAAGTTATAATGTGACAATTACCGCTTTTGACAAGAAAGAAAACTCAACCACTACCACCAGTGTATTGAATATCTCAGAAATGCCGGATTTTCCCAAAATGTATCTGGCAGATGTGGCAACTGCCGAAGAACTGAATAGTGATATATTCGGGGTACCGATGGTAATTGAACATACAGGTGAATATCAGTATAAAGCAAATTATTACTGTCAAAAAGCCGGAACTAAAATATTCTTCTTACCACAAAAGAGTGACTTCACTCCTATTTGTTTCGGGCTTGATCCAGAGGATAACACCAAACTGACAGACGATCCCGAAACAGCAATGCCAATCGTACTTGACCAAGCCAATGTTTATTATGAAATTAATATTGATGTGAAGAACAGTACATACAATCTGAAAACTTACTCAATTGCCGATGCTGTAGACCCCATACCTCACACATACGGTTCTATCAGCCTTGACACATGGGGTGACGGTGGTTCGTGGTTACAGGAATTCTATTTCGGATATATGACCAGTAGCCCAACTGAAGTCCTGCGTTTCACTCAAGATAAGACCAATCCTCACCTATTCTATTTGGATACCCCCCTATTCCTGGAGGCAGGTACTAAAATGAATTTCGTTATTCATAACTGGCACTCTGACGGATGGTGGAATTATTGCACGTGGCGTGTAGACAACTCAGACGAACCGGAGATCTTCGGATATTATGGTAAAGAAGCCAAATATACCAATCCGGCATGGACCAAACCCGATCATGTAGGTGACAATTGGGCAAAACCAACAGTGAACGTCACAGGGAATTATAAACTTATATTCGACGCTCATTTGGAAAGAGCTAAACTCATTCCGGCCAATTAACAAGTAACATTAGATTTAAGATATGAAAAAGCAAATATTATTATTGTGTCTTGCGCTGACAAGTCTATGTAGCTATGCGCAGACCATCACTGTAAAAGGTGTAGTAACCTCGGCTTCAGATAAAGAACCGATGATTGGTGCAACAGTGCAAGTAAAGGTACAGGTACAGGTACTATTACAAGTATTGATGGTGATTATTCACTAAACGATGTTGCCAAGGATGCCGTACTTGTGTTCTCCAGCATAGGATATGAGACTCAAGAAATAAAGGTAAACGGACAAACCGTTATCAATGTAGTGCTGAAAGATGCCAGTGAATTACTGGACGAAGTAGTAGTTATTGGTTATGGAGCCGTGAAAAAAAGTGACCTGACCAGTTCTATATCTACCGTAAAAGGAAAAGAAATTACCGAAACTGTAACCGGTAATGCAATGGACGCCTTGCAAGGTAAAATCAACGGTGTTCAAGTAACCAGTGGTGGTGGTCCGGGCGCACAACCAAAAGTTCTAATCCGTGGTGTAACAACAGTAAACGGAACCGATCCTTTGTATGTAGTAGATGGCATGCCGGTAGGTACAAACATCAACTTCCTAAACAGTAATGACATTGAATCTATGGAAGTTTTAAAAGACGCTTCGGCTGCTGCCATTTACGGAACACGTGCTTCTAACGGTGTCATTCTAATCACAACCAAAAAAGGAATGGCAGGAAAAACAAATATCAGTTTTAATGCATCTGCAGGTTTCCAAACACTGTCAAAACCCAAAATGGCTAATGCCGCCGAATATAAAGAAGTATTCAATACCCGATACACAAATGACGGAGGAACTTCTATTTGGAATGATACAGGCGCTACTACCAATCCCGGAGGAACAGACTGGTGGGACGAAGTAATCAACAAAACTGCTTTAGTGCAAAATTACTCACTCAATATCTCCGGTGGTTCAGACAAACTGGTTTATAACCTGAGTATGGGTTACTACCGTAACAATTCACAATATGACTATGGTTATTGGGACAAAATCAACGCACGCCTTAATACAGAATATACATTTAATAAATATGTAAAAATGGGTTTCGACATTGCCCCACGTGTAGAATCATGGGATGATACCCCCGATCTTTTTTCAGCTGCCATGTCTATGGACCCCACAACTCCTATATTCAAGCCGGAAGATCAATGGGTGGATAACGAATTCAATAACTATCAGCGTTCTTACAACAACCAGGAGTGGAACCCTGCCGGTTCATTGGCTCGCCAAAATTCCCACTCCCGTGAAATGGGTACAATTGTAAATACTTATTTACAGATAAACCCTATTCAAAAACTGACCCTGCGCACGCAGTTCGGCGCTAATGCACACTTCCGCCGTACAGACAAATTCACTCCTGAATTCTATATTGATGCTTTGGAACAATCTACATTAAGTAATGTTTCCCGTGAAATGCAGGAATGGCTTGATTGGAACTGGACTAATACTGCTACTTACATCACGACTTTTGCAGAAAAGCATAATATTAATGTAATGGGTGGCTTTACAGCTGAACGCTTTGCTGAATTCCAATCAAAAGCCTCACGTGACGATGTTCCTAATAATATGGATCAAATGCAGGAAGTAAATGCCGGTACACAAAACCAAAAGTCAGAAGGTAAAACTGCTTACAGCACATTAGTATCTTATTTAGGACGCGTGATGTATAACTATGACAATCGTTACTATCTAACAGCTTCTATTCGTGCAGACGGTTCTTCTCGTTTCCCCAAAGGAAACAAATATGCCATCTTCCCTTCTGTTTCTGCTTCATGGCGTATCATCAGTGAAAGTTTCATGCAAGACCAGAAGATTTTCAGTAACTTGAAATTACGCGGAGGTTGGGGACGTGTAGGTAATCAAAACATAGATAATGATGCTACGCTGACTTTGTTAGGACAATCTGATTATGTATTCGGTACAGCTCCAGGACGTGTTTCAGGTACTATGGTATCAGGCGTTGGCAATAATTTGCTAAAATGGGAAACAGTAGAAGACTGGAACGTAGGTGTGGATATGTCCTTCCTTGACTCCCGTCTAGACATGACCTTTGAGTATTTCCAAAAGAAATCTTCTGATATGCTCTATCAGAAACAAAATATCTTCGCCATCGGATACCCCGACTGGAACAGTACAGTATGGATGAATATAGGTAGTATGAAAGCTAGCGGTTGGGAATTAAGTCTGAACTGGCACGACAAAGTAGCAGACTTCCGATATAATGTGGGATTGAACCTTTCCGCAGTGAAAAATAAAGCTGTTAAATTCTCCGGTGACGGTCCTATCCAAACTGGAGGTTTCAACAGCGACCAAATTATCCGTAATGAAGACGGTGGCTTGATTTCACGCTTCTACGGCTACGTAGCCGATGGTATTTTCCAAAATTGGGATGAAGTTTATGCTCACACCAACGAAAATGGCAAGCTGGTACAATCCAATGCCCAACCCGGTGACATTCGCTTTAAGGATTTGAATCATGACGGAGTGCTAGATGAAAATGATAAAACATGGATCGGTAACCCATATCCCGATTTGATGGTAGGTTTGAACTTGGGTTTCAGCTATAAAAACATCGATTTCACAGCCAACTTCTATGGTACATTCGGTAATGATATTTTCAATAAGACCAAAGGTTTATACTCCGGCGTAAGTGGGCAAAACGTTTGGGCAGGTACATTGCAGAAAGCATGGCATGGCGAAGGAACCAGCAACGATATTCCTCGTCTGTCCTACAATGATTTGAATCAGAATTACACACGCGTTTCAAGTTTCTTTGTAGAAGACGGCTCTTATATGCGTTGCAAACTATTACAAGTGGGTTACACACTCCCCAAGAAGTGGTTGAACGGAACCGAATTGCGTCTCTCATTGTCGGCTCAAAATCCTTTCACTATCACCAGCTACTCAGGTATGGATCCTGAACGTCCACAGATTGGTAAAGATGGCAGTGTAATTGAAACCGGTATTGACGGCATCGCTTATCCTAACCCACGTACTTTCTTATTTGGAATTGATTTAAAATTTTAACCCTCAAGGTATAAACCATGAAAAAGATATTAACAATATTAACAATGATTGCCTCGCTGACATTCACTTCTTGTGAGGATTTCCTAACAGAGGAAGTGCGCGGGCAACAAAATTTGGATACTTATTTCCAAAGTGCAGAAGAAGCCGAAGCATTTATTACTGGTTGTTACCAGGCCATTACTTTTGGCGGATGGTGGAATATCAACACAGTATGGTTGCTTTCCGAGATGTGTAGTGATGACGGTTGGATGGGCAATACCAGCCAAAGTCAAAGTGACTATATTTCTTTGGCCCACTATCAAGGTACCGGACAAAGCAATGGTGCCATCTCCAACTTTTGGCAGTATCGATACAAAGGCATTCTACGTTGCAATATCGCAGTGGAACGCATTTCACAAGCTGATTTCTCAGATGAAGAAATGAAGAACCGGCTTGTAGCCGAAGCACGTTTTCTCCGTGGATACTTCTATTTTGAACTTGTGAAGAATTTTGGTGGTGTGCCTCTCATTACAGGCTTCCTGTTGCCCGAAGAAATACAAGGTATTACCCGCGCTTCGGCCGAAGATGTATATAAGTTCATTGAAGATGATTTAAAAGCCGCTGCTGATGTGTTGCCACAACGTAGTCAATATGCTGCTACAGATATGGGACGCGCTACCCGTGGAGCTGCATTAGGCCTATTGGGAAAGGTTTACCTCTACCAAAGCAAATGGCAAGAGGCACATGATGTATTGAAAACAGTCATCGACGAAGGTGAATATAAATTACTCGACAACTTCGGTGATGTATGGGATGTTGACCATAACAATAGCGAAGAAAGTCTGTTTGAAGTACAATATATGTATGATGGAACTTATGCATTGGGTGGTTCTTTGACTGTTATTACCGGTGCCCGTAGTGGTCCCGGCGACGGATGGTCTTGGGGACAGCCAACCGCTAACCTTGAACAAGCCTACATCGATGCAGGAGATACAGAACGTTTACGTTGGACTATCATTAAAACCGGTTGTACAGAAATTGCCGGAGAGAATAACTTCGACAAGTTCGTTGAAAACAACACAAAAATCGCCAATTATAAAGATTATATCGAAAAGTACGGTTGGGATCCCGAATGTTATATTATAGATCCGTCACAACATAAATCAGCACGTATTGTCCGGAAGTATTTTGTACCTATTGAAAAACGTCCGGAAGTATACAATATCGACAAAATTCCATTAGATCATCGTATCTTACGCTATGCAGATGTATTGTTGATGTATGCTGAAGCCTGCAACGAATTGGGCGAAGATGGTACAGCACGTACCTACCTTAATGAGGTACGGAATCGTGTAAAATTACCTGCTGTCACATCCAGTGGGAACGAGCTTCGCAAAGCTATCCGGCTAGAACGTCGTTTGGAACTGGCATGGGAACAAAACAGAATCTATGATATCCGCCGTTGGACAGATGACAATGGCAAGAAAATGATTTGTAACCTGATGGGAGCAAACGGTACATTTGTAAAATACAATACAGATCCCGCTACCCGCGACATTTACGAATGGGAAAATCAAGGTGAGGCAAGTGATAAAGGAATCAGCTTCAACGAAAACCGGGATATGGTATTCCCGATACCTTTATATGAGATTACAATGTCTAATGGTTCTATCACCCAAAATCCGGGCTGGAATTAATCATTTTCCAAAAGAACAGATTGTTACAGGAATTAAACATTCAATAGGTCTTTATATTCTGTCGCGGATAGTTTGCTAGGATTATCCGCGACTATTTTTTAATCCATCTAAAACAATGAAACTAAAATATATTTTTACTCTTCCACTGTTCTTTTCTACTGTAGCCTGCAGTGACGATTCTCCCCAAACACCGGATACATCGGGGCAACCGGACAGCAGCATAAACGTAGAAAAAACAGTAACCATAGATGCCGGACAATCTTTTCAGACTCTGACAGGATTTGGCGCATCAGATTGTTGGGCACCTGCCTTCGTAGGAAAAAGCTGGATAACGAATCGTGACAAAATCAGTGAACTGCTATTCTCTTCTGAAATACAATCAGGACAACCTAAAGGTATAGGACTCTCCATGTGGCGTGTGAATCTAGGTGGTGGCAGTGCAGAACAAGGTGAAGCAAGTGGAATAGAAGACAAATCACGCAGAGCAGAATCTTATCTGACTGATGACTTAACATTAGACTGGACACGCTGTAAAGGGCAGCGCTACTTCTTGCAGCGCGCCAAAGAGTTTGGTTGTCAGAGTATAGTACTTTTCAGCAATACCCCTCCTGTACAATATACCTCCAACGGAAAAGGATTCTCCAATAGCGGAGGAGTTTCTAATTTGAAGGATGAATGTTATACGGACTTTGCCAGATACATGTCAGATGTAGCAAAATACTATGTAAACGAAGGATATCCAGTGACACATATCTCACCAGTTAACGAACCCCAATATAATTGGGACAGCGGCCAGGAAGGCAGCGGATGGACTAATGATGAAGTAGCCAGACTTATACGTGAATTGGATACCGCCATCACTTCTGCCGGTCTTTCTATTGATATTCTTCCAGGGGAATCTGGAGATTATGAATATCTCTACAAATTTAAGAATGATGCCGCCCATAGTAACGTACTTTCAGCATTTTTCACACCTGGAACTTCCACCTATATAGGCAACCTGACTCATGTAAAGAAACTTATCTGCGGCCACAGCTACTGGACAGATGGCACATGGGATGGTATGCGTAATGTCCGGAAACAACTGGCCCAAGCAGCCCAACAATATGATGTAGAAATATGGCAAAGTGAGTGGAGTATGTTAGGCGACGGATACAGCTCTTCCGAGTTTATAGGCTATGACCAAGCAACCGAAATGGACATTGCACTTTATATGTCAAAAGTAATACACAATGACCTAACTATAGCAGGAGTTTCCTCCTGGAGTTACTGGACCTCAATGGATATCCCCCGCTGGGGACACAAAAACCGCTTCTTACTGATTTCACTGGAACCCTCCGATGGAGTTTATGGGGATATAGAGAAAGAAGGCACTTATAAAGCTACTCCCACACTTTGGGTATTAGGTAACTACAGCCTATTCATCCGACCGGGTTATCGCCGTATCATGCTTAACATGAATGAATCATCCAGTTTCTTCGGGTCAGCATGGATTTCACCGAAAAAAGATAAAATTGTTGCTGTTTATACCAATCTATCAGAAAAAGGAGTCCGGCTAAACGAAATTCATAAAGAATGGGTAAGTGAAATAAGCTCCATCACTACTTATACAACAACAAATAACAAAAATTTGCAAGAGGTACACGTCACGGCAGACCAACAAGTAATTGTGCCTTCGGAAAGTGTTACAACTGTCATTTATAATCTGAAATAATCCCTCAACTTTATGAAATACAAAGCATTATTATTCTCTTTATTTGCAACAGCAAACCTGTTTGCTCAACATCCTGCCATTCACTTTGAAATAGAAACAGACCAACCCTGTCAAACCATGGACTATTTCGGAGCATCAGACTGTTGGAGCATGCAATTTATCGGCTTATGGCCGCAAGAAAAACAAAACCAAGTAGCCGACTGGCTGTTCAGTACGGAAAACCATGAAAACGGACAACCTAAAGGAATCGGCTTGTCTTTATGGCGTTTCAATGTAGGAGCCGGAAGTGCGGAACAAGGAGAAGCCAGCCAGATAGCCTCTCCCTGGATGCGCACCGAATGTTTCCTTCAGGCAGATGGTAACTATAATTGGAATAAACAACAAGGGCAGCGCAACTTCCTGCGTCTGGCAAAAGAACGGGGTGTAAACAAATTTTTGGCATTTCTTAATTCACCTCCCGTATATTTCACACAAAACGGTCTTGCCACCAACACAGGCCGTGGAGGAACCTTAAACTTAAAGGAAGAGCATTATAAGAATTTTGCCCGTTTTCTTGCCAATGTCATAAAAGGGGTGGAGAAACACGATGGAATCAAGTTCAATTACCTCTGTCCATTCAATGAACCCGATGGGCATTGGAACTGGATTGGCCCCAAACAAGAAGGTACACCGGCTACCAACCGCGAAATAGCCCGTGCCATACGCCTCATCAGTAAAGAGTTCGTAAATAACCAAATTGACACACAGATTCTAGTCAATGAGTCCTCTGACTATCGTTGTATGTTCGATACTCACATGACTAATTGGGAACGGGGGTATCAAATCCAGTCTTTCTTTAATCCGGACAGTACAGCCACCTATCTGGGTGATACTCCCAATGTTCCCCGGCTGATGGTAGGGCATAGTTATTGGACTAATACTCCTCTGAATAATTTACACGATATCCGTTGTCAATTAAAAGATACTTTAGACAAGTATAAGGTGGATTTCTGGCAGACAGAAACCTGTATCATGGGCAATGACGAAGAAATCGGCGGAGGCGGAGGATATGACTTCACCATGAAGACAGCATTATATGTAGCACGGATCATTCATCATGACATTGTATATGCAGGTGCTCGCAGTTGGCAATGGTGGCGATCTATCGGTGGAGATTATAAAGACGGATTAATCCGTGAGTATAGTGATCCGACTTTTCTGAATGGTGAGGTGAAAGACTCCAAATTAATGTGGGCTTTGGGAAACTACAGTAGATTTATACGCCCGGGAGCTGTTCGGAAAGCAATTATAGCCAAAGACAACCAAGGGAAAATCATTCCTGAAGGCGATACGGATGTAACCGGACTAATGTGTTCAGCATACCAAAATACAGACGGAAAGGAGGTTTTCGTTATGATTAATTATGCAGCGGAAGATAAAGAGTTTACTTTCTATCAGCGTAACGGAATTATAAAAAACTGGACAATCTATCGTACTTCGGATAAAGATGGAGAGAATCTTCTACCGGTAGGAAGCATCAAAAACCATGAAAAAGTTGTGATCCCGGCACGTTCCATTATTACGTTGGTCACTCAATAATACTCCAATATATAAAGAAATAAGGTTGGCTCTTTGTGAAGAGTTCAGCCTTATTCTCTTCTTAAAATACATTTCGGTTCTCAATCCTTCCTTTTTATACTGCTTTCCCTCACCTGCAAACAAGTAGGAATAATGATTTGCCTGATTTTTTTATCTCCCTTAATCTTATCAATCAACATCTGACATGCGGCTTCCCCCATCTTATAAGTCTGATGCGAGACGGCCGAAAGGCGAGGCACTACATAATTGGCATGTTGCTCATCTGTATACCCAATAAGCGCTATATCCTGAGGAATACGAAGATTATGATTTCTAATCACTTCCATAGCGGCAAATGCCAATGTATCATTCATGGCAAGAATTGCATCGAGGCTCCGGAAGCGATAATAAAATTTCTGTAGCTATTTTCCCTTCTTCAAAATCAATTTTCCGACACACAACCAAATCTTTCTCAATAGGTATCTTATTTTCCCTTAACGCTTCAAGGTAACCATGTTTTCTCTTTCTTACTATATCCAGATGGTTTGCACCACCGATAAAAGCAATCCGTTTGCTTCCATGATCCAACAAGTGCTGTGTCGCCATCTGAGCAGAATATACTCCATCAGCCACTACCGTAGAAAAACGGTCAGGCATGCAAACACGATCAAATAGAACAAGCGGCATATTCATATCATCCAAACTCAACCAATGGGCATAATCTGTTGTTTCTTGAGATAAACAACCTATAATACCTTCCACATGCATATTGACCAAATTCTCAATATTTCTTTTCTCATGGTCGTATGACTCATGGGAAGTCGTGATGATAACAATAGCCGTTTGCTATAGCGGTATCTTCTATACCACTTAAAATAGACGCAAAGAAATGAGTAACAATATCAGGTACAATTACTCCAATGGTACGGGGAGTATTTTTCCGGAGACTCATAGCAAAAGGATTGGGGTGATAATTCATCTCTTTTGCCAATTTTTGAGCTTTAATACAAAGTTCCCGACTGATTTCGGGACTATTTTTCAAGGCACGGGATACTGTAGGTATGGATACACCTAATATCTGTGCCAAATCTTTCAATGAAGTACGTCTCGATTCTGCCATATCAATGCTGTAAACGGTGATTCACCTACAAAGAAAGCATATTCTCACCAATATACATACAAAGAGTGCATTTTTTAGTGATAAGATTAGTGGTAAATACTGCGATATGCACCCACTATTCACCACCAACCACTTATCACTAATAAATCGTTCCGCGCATCCGGTCTTCGAATGCAGCTAAAGCAGCCTTGGCGCCTTCCCCCATTGCTATAACTATCTGTTTATAGGAAACATCCGTTACATCTCCGGCAGCATAGATACCTTTTACAGAGGTCCGGCCATTTTTATCAGTCAGAATTTCACCCATGCGGTTCGTTTCCAGCAATTCTTTAAACAAAGTGCTATTGGCAGTCAAACCTATTTGGACAAAAATACCATCCAAGGCAAAGATCTCTTCTTTTTCGGATGAACGGTCTTTCTTTATAAGCCCCACCACTTTATCACCGTTTCCTAACACCTCTACCGTTTGAGTATTAGTAATAATATCCACATTGGGCAGGCTTTTAGCTTTCTCCTGCAAAACAGTATCCGCTTTCAAAGTATCCATGAATTCGAATACAGTCACTTTGGAACAGACTCCCGCCAAATCAATAGCAGCCTCAACCCCGGAGTTTCCACCACCTATGACTGCTACTTCCTTATCTTTATAAAATGGTCCGTCACAATGAGGACAGAAAGCAACTCCATGACCGATGTATTTTTCTTCACCGGGAACATTCAATTTTCTCCAATTCGCCCCGGTAGCAATGATCAATACGGGAGCCTTATACGTTTCTCCACCTTTCACAGACAACACTTTCATGCCCTCTGCCACTTCCACTTTCTCTATCCGGCGATTTTCTAAAATATCAATATGATATTCCGCCAAATGTTTTTTCAGATCCTGGGCCAACTGTTTACCGGTAGTCTGAGGCACAGATATCAAGTTCTCAATCCCCATCGTTTCATTGACTTGTCCACCAATACGCTCGGCTATTATTGCTACTTTCAACCCTTTACGAGCCGAGTAGATAGCAGCTGTCGCACCGGCAGGACCAGCACCGGCTACCAGTACATCATATTCTTTGTCTCAACAGCTTCCAATTCCACCGAACCGTAACGGGCTTCCAGCTTCTCCAACAGATCCCCCATACTGCTACGCCCCACATGAATCTGTTCACCATCAGCAAATACAGTAGGAACGGCCTGTACTTTCATCCGTTCTACTTCTTCTTCATTTATAGATCCATCTACTGCCTCATGGCGTATCTGACCATTCAGAAGTACCATCATATTCAAAGCTTGAACCACATCGGGACAATTGGTACAGGTGAGAGACAAATAGGTGGTCAAACTAATCGGCCCCTGTAATGCCTTGATACGTCTGGTAATAAACTCGTCCGGAAAATTCTTTCCTTTGCCGTCAGCATTCAGAACAGCCATCAACAAAGAAGTAAATTCATGACCACCAGGTACGGCACGAAATGTGATTCCCGTATCCTTTCCTTCTTTTAAAAGGATAAACTTCAGCCCTTCACTATCCTGCAACCGACAGGAAAGTTTATCCGAACAGGAAGCCACTTCTTCCAACGAGTCCACCAACTCGGCACGACTTTCGTGCTGAGGGTGGACAAAGATGTCAAAAGTATAGTGCGCTTCCAATTGGGCAAAAAGACCTTTTAACTGATCTTTTATCGCACTATCTAACATGAGTTCTATACTTTAAATTTTACCTACCAAATCAATACTCGGTTTCAAGGTCTCAGCACCTTTCTTCCATTTAGCAGGACAAACCTCACCATCATGAGTGGCTACAAACTGGGCAGCTTCTACCTTACGAAGAAGTTCATCAGCATTACGCCCGATGCTGTTGTCCTGAATTTCAGCTAATTTGATCTTGCCTTCGGGATTCACTACAAAAGTACCACGATAAGCCATACCGTCTTCTTCAATCATCACACCAAATGCACGCGACAAAGCACCTGTAGGATCTGCCAACATCGGATAAGTGATTTTGCGGATACTTTCAGACGCATCATGCCATGCTTTATGAACGAAATGTGAATCGGTGCTTACAGAATATACTTCCACTCCCATTTCTTTGAACTGATTATACTTTTCAGCAATATCTACAAGTTCGGTAGGGCATACAAACGTAAAGTCAGCAGGATAGAAGAAGAAAATAGCCCATTTACCTTCAATATCTTTATTAGTTACGGTTTTAAACTCTCCATTATGGAATGCCTGAACTTTAAATTCAGGAACTTGTGAATTAATAATTGGTTCCATACTCTTTTTATTTTTAAATTAAAACTGATTTTTAAATTGTAATTATTACATTTGCAAAGGTAACCGACTTCAGCACCTTCCACAATACCTAATTATTAGGATTATATAGAACAAGATTCATCATAAATAGGTATTGGACAAACGATTTTTTAAGTGAATTTTGCATGTAATTAAAAGGATGCTAAATGTTTTAACAACAATAGTTTCCGCCAGGGAACTTAATCGGTAAACACAGTACGTTAGAACTGTGCTATGGCGACAAAACCATCATTGCTCGGGCACTGATTGCTTTCCGGTGATATTCTTAAAAAAAATATAAAAGCCTCCTGACTTCTGTCTGTCCTTTAAAGGTTTTATGTACTTTTGTACCGCTTTAAACAAAAAACAATCAATAAAAATGGACGATTCAATACCACGAACGTGCAATAGTATTAACTGATCCGACAGGGCAATCACTACTCTGAATGCCTCTGAACGGATATAAACGAACGAAAGGAGGCAATAAGATGAGAAAATATCTTTATTGTGAGAATGGCTTTGTAGAAAAGCCACAATGGATGCCAAACTGCTGGGTGAATGTAGAATGCCCCGACCAAAGTGATTTTGAGTTTCTGACTAAAGAATTAAAAGTTCCCGAAGCTTTTAGAGGACATCGCCGATATGGATGAACGTCCGCGAACGGATACGGAAGACAACTGGCTACTGACCATTATCCGAATCCCCCTGCAACAACAGGGAAGCATCCCTTATATCACTATCCCCATCGGTATCATTACAAACAATGAAATCATTGTTACCGTGTGTTATCACTCCACTGAAATGATTCCTGATTTTATTGACCACACCCGACGTAAAGGAATCATTGTGCCTAATAAATTTGAATTGATTTTACGGTTAATTTACTCATCTGCCGTATGGTTCTTGAAATATCTGAAACAAATAAACAATGATGTAGCTGCCGCAGAAAAAGAATTGGAAAGGAGCATACGTAATGAGGACCTGCTCAGATTGATGAAACTACAAAAAACATTGGTTTATTTCAATACGTCCATTCGTGGAAATGAGGTGATGGTAGGTAAATTGCAAAGTATCTTCCAGGAAAAAGATTATCAAAACCGCGATTTGGTAGAAGATGTAGTTATTGAATTAAAACAAGCATATAACACGGTTAATATCTACAGTGATATCTTAACCGGAACCATGGACGCATTTGCTTCCATCATATCCAACAATGTGAACACCATCATGAAACGCATGACCAGTATTTCCATCATTCTGATGGTACCCACATTAATAGCTAGTTTCTATGGAATGAATGTAGATGTACATGTAGATGCATTACCACATGCTTTTAGTTTTATTATTTTGGCATCCATCACATTGTCTGCGTTGGCTTTTGTTATTTTCAGAAAGATAAAGTGGTTCTAAAAAATCCTGTAACAATATCATATGACCTGTCATTCACGACAACAGGTCATATGATAAAATTCTTTTCGCCCCCTAATCTTATAACAAAGATATTCAACTTACTCTTACTTTCTTTCTCCAAATACGTTTTATCCATAAATAGTATCCTGTCAATGGCAAGGTGGCTCCTATCAAAGCTGCTATAAACGTCAGTAAACGGGTAAGCATACCGCCCCAACTACCAACATGTACAGAATAGATCCATCCGCGAATCTTTCCAACCTTCTCAGCATCTTTATATAAAACTACCTTATCAATCTTACCTCTATGAGGATTGAATTTATAACGATCGGAAGCACGTTGATTACCGAAGGTATTGAAAGAGACATTTGCTGCCCCATCTGATAAGGTTATCTGCTTGTAGCCGGGATTATTCAGGGCTAATTGTTCATAAACTTGTTGCCAACAAACATAGGACGAAGAATGAGAAACATTCTTTCCGGATTGGTCGCCGCCTTTCCCCCCACGCTGGGTCACCCCACCATGAGCACCTCTCCCTGCTGTACTTCCACGCCAAACACTTTATAGAAACCTGTCCGATACCATCCAAAAGACCATGTTAGCCCGGTAAGGGCCATAGCCAACAAAAAAAACAGCGCATACATACCACCTGCAACATGCAGGTCATACCAAAATCTTCTAAAGCCCCTGCCGACAGATATTCTTAAACTATTTTTCAAGGCTTTTCGTGTACGAGGCCACCAGATAACGATACCCGATATCAAAACCACGACAAACAACAGGGTGCTGACACCTACAATCATTTTTCCCCAGAAGACTCCGCCATCCGCTTTCATACTGTCCAACAGCCAGCGATGCAGCCTGAACATAGTCACAAAAAATGCAGGACGTTCATATTTACCTTTAATCTCACCAGTATATTGATCCACATACATGAAAGCACGACGAGGCTTGGACAAATTCACCTGCCAAGCACGTTCCGGGTCAGAGAAAACATTGATTCCTGTGACAGACACACTGTCGGGTAACATGAGTTCTACCTCTTCCAATAATCGATCAACAGGAAGTGAAACTGTCTCTACCTTTTTTACATAATAAAGTTCATGCCTGACCAGTTCCATCACTTCATTTTCAAAAACCAACATGGCTCCCGAGAAGCAAATCAAGGAAATGATTAACCCGAAAGGAACAGAAAGCCAAAGATGTATTTGGCGAAATATTTTCTTCATAAAATCTTCGATACGATTCATAAAAAGAGTCTGCATAAGCACATACTGCCCGCAGACTCCCATTATATTATTACAATACTCAGTTCTGAGGTTGCAGTTTACCGACGCCACTGATTTGTGTCGCTTCTATAGAAACACCCTTTGTCGCTACCGCACCAACCGGATCTATTTTATAAATAGACGGATATCCTTCTGTTGTAGTTACAGCCATATAGGCATATCCATTCTCCACATACGGAGTATTGCCAAAGCCGGAGATCAAATCGGCAGAAGGCAAACCAGTTACATAAGTCAGTTTTCCGGTTTCTCCTTTATATATCGCTAACTGATTAGCTGTGAAACCAGTTTCAGTCAAGGAACGATCATACATCAACAACAAGAAATAATCTCCCGTAATATGCCAACAACGAATGAAAGATTTACCTCCGGTCTGCGCTTCGATACTATAATAATAATCAGGATCAAACTCTTCCGTTCCAGCCTTTATACGTACTACTCCGGCATCCAAGGTAGTCTGTTGCCGTTTATCAGCCATTGTTTTGGCATAACTAGGAGAAAATACATAAATATCACCATTATCTGCCGCCCAAATCGTTTGATAATACTGTGATTTAAAACGCCCGCAAGCATAACTGATCTTATCTGTTTCTATGATTTTTTTATTTGTCAGCGTTTCATCATCAAAAATAGCCACCCAGCATTTATTGGGATATTGCGTCCATTGCAATTCACCTTTTTTATAACTGCTGCTGTTGGAACCACCATCTTCTGTCTTTACCAAATCCTCATTGCCGGGAAGTATCCACTTTCCCCCGTCAGTAGCCGAACCATATTGACTTAACCCCATTGGAATAGCAGCGCTATACAGTTTATTATTTCGTTCCAATATGCCGGCCAATGTTACATATTCTCCATTTCCCAAGAAGTTTTCGGACATATAAGCCTTATTTTGAGTATCATTCGTTGTAAATGTTTCAGCAGATACGTCCAAATAAGAAAGCAAAAACATCTTTGGTAAATATCCATTCTCATCAGCATACGCTGTGGGTCCGTCACCGGTAGACGAGGTCATGATATATTTATCATAAATACCGTAAGTAGTAAATCTCTTTACGGCAAACTCCCCCGAACGAGCCTTTACTTCATTATTTGAATCCATGATATAAGAACGGGTCGTACCTGCATTCCCTTGATTATAAGTCAGCGCATAAAGATATTGATTCTTGTAAAACACCCATTGAGTTGCACCATCATTCACAAGACCATTATTCACTGTAGAAACAGTACCTTTATCCAACGTTTCAGAAGTAAGCAGCACATTCGTTGTATTTCCAGACGCTGTGACCGACGATGCAATAACATACTCACCTTTAGCCTCGGTACCCGAACCGTAATCCGGCTCATTATCCGTACATGCACTCAACGCCATTCCTACTATGGCAATAGCAGCAAATCCGTTCAAAAAGAAATCTTTCTTCATTTTATTCTTCTATTTAATTTTAAATCCAATTAATTATAAACTCCTTTTTCCAATTCTTTAATTACCGAAACAAACACGCAGTTTACCATAAAAAGCCCTACCGGCCTTCTGAAGACTAAAATTATCATATAACTTCTCATCTGTGAAGTTACGACATTCCAATGATACGTTATATCGTCCTTTTTGCAAACTATAAGAAAAGGATATATTGTGCGAGAATTGATCAGGTACCACATAATCCCCCTTATTTGAGCCTATTCGGGAAGAATAATAAGTAAAGTTATGCAGATATTGATTATCATAAGACACGGTCAACATATTGCCTTTCCTTCCTAAATCCCGCCAATAAAAAGTAACATCCGAATCAGCAAACATATAGGGCAGATTCGGCATCCGTTCTTTATAAGCCAGATTTTCCGCACTGCTGGAAATAGATGTTCTCATATTGTCGCGTACATCCATTTTGGTAAAATTACCTCCTATACTCACCCAATTACCAAAACCGTAACGAGCAGAAACAGTATATCCTTTCGTCAATACTTTACCGTAATTAATATATTTCGCAGCATATTTACCACCACTCAAATCCGCAATATTACGCTGAATATAATCTTTTGTATTCCGATAAATCACTCCACCTTCCATATATACAGAATGCCTGCCAAATGTTCTGTTATAGCTCAAATTAAAATTCAAATTATCACTACTCTCCGGTTTTATACTGATATCTCCCATTTCCAAATCCTCATCTCCAAACATTTCTTCAATAGTAGGCAGACGATATGCTTTTTCGTATGACAATTTCGCCTGCAAACCGGGTAGAATGAAATAAGTTCCCGCAGCTCCATATCCTATGGAATTCATGTTTCGGGTAGTACGGACATAATCATCTTGATTCGTAGTCGTAGCCATAGGACCTGCCACATACAAACTATAATATTTTCCAAATACTGAGAGATTCCAATTATCAGACGGCATCAACCGATAGGACAATCCGGAGATATTCTTATGGGTTTCTTTAGCTATGGCATCCTCCGATTCCATCTTAGCCAACAAAGAAGTGTTAGAACGGCGGAAAGTATTCAACACATGATTAAAGGTCAGCATATGTATTTTCGCCAGACGGTAATTAACGGTTAATGTTCCATTCCAATTGTTATTATCCGCCCGTGAATATTGATTGGATTGTTCACCGGGTGAGTTCATTAATTTTCTATCACCCAACCAATTGTACTTATAGGAAGCTGTATCTATATTTGTCGTTGCATTTTTATTATAATTGGCAGTCAATGCCACATCCAGACCTTTGATGAATAAACCACGTTTACTATATTCCAATGACGGCATCAACGAATGTCCTTTACGATGCTTTTCCCCATAGACTATTTCCTGACGTACTCCGGTCTGTATCTCCTTATACATGTGTGAATAAGTAAAGCCCAACATCAATCTGTCTGCCCATTTCTTATCCACAATACCCATCTTACCTATAACCGCCTCATTATGATAGGTATCATTAAAGCGCTTCACACGTACCCTTTTATCTTTATCAATTCTTCCGGTTTCAAAGTCCTCTACCGGTGCGTCCACCTGATAATCATTATCCGAATAGTTTTGAAAAGCATTTATTTCATAAGTAAAGCCGTTTTTGAAAGTTTGTCCGAAATTCACATACGATTTATGCGTATTGAACGACCCGTATGAATAGGAGCCATCCAAAAACCAATTACGTTTCTTCTTATTGGTTACAATATTGATAACACCACCTATAGCATCCGTGCCAAATCCTACAGGAACCACCCCTTTATACACTTCAATCCTATCTGCAAAATTCACAGGAATATTATTCAAGCCAAAAGAGCTCCCTACTCCCTCCTGAGGTACACCGTCAATAAATATCTTCACATGTTTGCCACTGAAACCATCCAACATCAATTGCATATCCGAACCTACCCCCCCCGACTCACGGAGTTTCATCCCCGGAGCTTTAGCCAAAGCATCACTCAGATTCTTGGTAGAATTCTGGAATTCTTTTGTATCTACAGCTATCGCATTGAATGCGGAACGTTTCACACGGGAAACCCCGTTAGACACCACTACCACTTCACCCAACTCAGTCACTGACGGGTCAATCATTACATTCATCTTAATTCTTTCACCATGAACCAAAGTTACAGGCTTTTCTATAGTCTTATATCCTATAGCCGAAACAACCAGCGTGTATTTCCCTGCCGGTGCATGAAGATGATAGATACCTTCTTCATTCGTTGTACATCCATAAGTTGTACCCTTCAAATATACGGTTGCAAAATCTACGACTTCCTGTTTTTCTTTGGATATTACTTTACCGGATACCATTGTCTTAGGTTGTGCAAAGATAGATATCGCTCCGATTATAAAAAAAAGAGAGCCTAAACTGATCCTTTGTAACTGTCTTTTTACCATGAATACCTATAATTCTAAATTCTTAATTTTTGAGAATGCAAAGGTCCGTAAAAAGAAAAGGGGAAACAATCACCTGATATAGGTAATCTTTTCCCCCATTTTACGGAATATATATACTATGCAATAACTTTTTATAGGTATTTATGCCACAAAATAGTCCTTTTAAATTTGGCATAATGCCATGAATCCACTACATTTGTTCTATATCACAAATATTAGAATTATGCAAGATATAACAAACGGACGTTGCGGTTGGTGCGGAACAGACGAATTGTATGTGAAATACCATGACCAAGAGTGGGGAAAGTTAGTTACCGATGACAAGACGCTGTTTGAGTTTCTTGTATTGGAAAGTGCCCAAGCAGGACTAAGCTGGATAACGATTCTTAGAAAAAGAGAGGGGTATCGTAAAGCTTTCTATAATTTTGATGCCGAACTGGTAGCACAAATGACCGATGAAGACATTGAGCGGCTAATGCAATTTGAAGGAATTGTAAAAAACCGTCTGAAAATCAAATCGACAATCACGAATGCAAAACTATTCCTTGCCGTACAAAAGGAATTCGGCAGTTTTTATAATTACACCCTGTCATTCTTTCCCGACAAAAAGCCGATTATCAACACATTCCGGTCATTGAGCGAGATTCCGGTATCCTCTCCCGAATCCGATGCCATGAGTAAAGATATGAAAAAACGAGGTTTCAAGTTCTTCGGGACTACAATTTGCTACGCCCATTTGCAAGCTTCAGGTTTTATCAACGATCATCTGACAGACTGTATTTGCCGGAAAGTTCCACAATAGAGTTTTTAAAATCTGCTGCCACTGCTACCACCTTTTATCGGAAACACTGATGGATAAAAAGATTTAGGGGTGGTGGCAGCTCCTTGTTTTATGTGTTGAAAAAGGATGCTGCCATCACTTTCTCATACTTCTCCATCTAAAACTTACAACTGATCCCAAGTTTTCAAACTGACCCGAAAATCCGCTGACCCTGAAATTCTTCATGTTCAGACTGGCTAGGCTATACACTTAAAAGAAAGCTTACCAACCAGGAAAATCCGCTGACCCGTACTTCTGGGGTCAATGTAAAAAGCTGAGGGGTAAATTTATAAATTGTTATCTTTGTTTCCAAATTCATAGCTTATGGAGTTAAACGGTTATCGCCTTCTTCTTCCTGAAGGCACTTTAGATTACTTTGATCTTGTTGATGTGAAGGAAAGCGTAAATGAAGTTGTGATCTATCTTGAGGAGAAAAATATCGTTCCTGAGAAGTATACAGATCAGGATACTGAGAGTAAAGGCTTTTATGATCCTGTTGTTATTGTTCAGGATTTTTTCCTCTTCGTGGCAAGAAGGTCTTCCTTAATATTCGTCGTCGTCGCTGGATCTTAAAGAAGCATAATGAGTATATCTCTCGTAACTGGCGTATGGTGGCTGAAGGTACTCGTATGACGCAGGATTTTGCGTTTTTTTTAAAAGAACTATATTGATAGCTATCCGATCAGTTGCAAGCTCTTAGGTGTTTTTTATCTGGAGTTGACGGGGATTTATTGGAGCGTCAATACCGTAACCATCTAAGTGGTTATCTCCATTGGGACCAACTTGTTCATGCAGAGAGTTGGCTACTATTCGAAAAGAATATCGGTGCTTGTATCTGTATTGATGAGGTAGCCCTCTCGCGTGGGGAACTCTATACTGTCCTGACCAATAAAGAAGCTCACGGTGGTAAAGGTAGTATGATTGCCATCATTAAAGGTACGGACGTTCATACGGTCACTTCTGTCCTGCTTAAGCTATCCCGTCGCCGCCGTTACCAAGTGCGCGAGATTACTTTGGATATGGCTCCTAACATGGAGCAGATTGCACGCATCTGCTTTCCTGCGGCCAAACGTGTTACCGATCGCTTTCACGTACAGAAGGTAGCTTATAAAGCTGTGCAGGAGATGCGGGTAAAAGCTCGCTGGGAGGCTTTGGATGAAGAGTCCACTCAGATTGCTTATGCAAAGGCCTGTGGAAAGATGTATCATGCACCTGTTTTCGCTAATGGAGATACAAGGAAGCAGTTGTTAGCGAGAAGTATTTATCTGCTTTACAAGGAGGAATCCTTATGGACTCAGTCTCAAAGAATACGGGCTGAAATTCTTTTCAAGGAATATCCCGATATAAAGAAAGGATATTATCTGTCTATGCGGTTAGGCTTAATCTATCATCAGCGTAAGTTTAAGGATATTGCTTTGACAAGGCTGGCAAGGTGGTATGATGAAGTAGATAAATCAGGGTTCCTCACCTTTGGAAGGGTCGCACGTTCTATACAAACACATTATCTGGATATAATCAATTTTTTTGAAAGGAGGGCAACCAATGCCGAAGCTGAGTCATTCAATGCTAAAATCAAAGCATTTAGAGCACAGTTCAGAGGAGTAAGAGATAGAGCTTTTTTCTTATATAGACTTGCTAAATTATATGCTTAAATATAAAATCCCTCAGATTGTTACGTTGACCCTGCTTCTGCTTCCGTTATCTTATGGTGAATTATACAAAACAAAAATCGCAATCATCAGTTTTCCAATGATTGCAATTACATCTTGTACTCGAAGCGGGACTTGAACCCGCACAGCCGCAATGGCCAAGGGATTTTAAGTCCCTCGTGTCTACCGATTCCACCATTCGAGCATCCTCGACGAGAGAGAGCGGAAAACGAGACTCGAACTCGCGACCCTAACCTTGGCAAGGTTATGCTCTACCAACTGAGCTATTTCCGCGTTTTGTTTTAACGGGTGCAAAGATAAGCCATTTTATAATACCAACCAAACTTTACACCCATTTTTTTATTCACAATCGTAAAATTCCCTCTATTTCGGTCAATTCTGCATCAGTAAAGGCCAAATTATCCAACGCATGAAGATTATCTGCCAGCTGTTTTACAGAACTTGCCCCCACAATAACAGAGGTCATCCGTTCGTCTTTCAACACCCATGCCAATGCCATCTCAGCCAAAGTCTGCCCACGGCGTACAGCCACCTCATTCAGCCGACGTGCTTTTTCCACTTTATCTTCTGTCACTTGGTCTACTTTCAAAAACCCAGTAGCACGAGCCGCACGAGAGTGCTCCGGAATACCATGCAAATATTTATTGGTCAGCAATCCTTGTGCCAAAGGCGAAAATGCAATAAAGCCGGAGCCTTGTTCAGCGGCCAACGGCAATACCTCCTCCTCCACAGCACGATCAAACATACTATAACGATATTGGCTGATCAAACACGGCACACCGGCACTTCTCAATATTTCATAAGCCACCTTTGCCTGCATAGGCGGATACTTTGAAATACCCACATACAATGCTTTTCCTTGCTTCACTATATCAATCAACGCTTGCATCGTTTCCTCAACCGGGGTCACGCCATCATAACGGTGACTATAGAATATATCAAAGTAATCCAAACCGGTACGGCACAGGCTTTGGTCGATACTGGCCATTAAATTCTTACGCGAACTGTTTCCCCCATAAGGTCCATTCCACATTTCGTGTCCTGCTTTTGAGGAAATAATCAATTCATCACGGTAACCTTGGAAATTCTCCTTCAGAATTTTACCGAAATTAATCTCAGCACTTCCCGGAACAGGGCCATAATTATTAGCTAAGTCAAAATGTGTAACCCCGCTATCAAAAGCATATTTAATCATATCGGCTACACCAAAATCGTCCACACTACCAAAGTTATGCCACAAACCTAAAGAGATACGAGGTAAAAGCAAGCCGCTATTTCCGCAGTATTTGTACTGCATTTTGCTATAACGGTCTGCCGAAGGTTGATATTTCATGCTATTACGTTTTACAATTATTTCTATCTACCTAAAAGGCTTCGTTCAGCCTGTTCCATGACTGAGAAATTAAATCCGTCCACTACTTGCCGCATCAAGCTTTCGATCCTGTCATTACACAAATTACCGATACTACCCTCATGAGTATGATGCACCTTCTTGTCATGGGTGAACTTGCCGGCTTCTATGTCCAGGCCAACCTTTTTATAAGCATCACGGAACGGCATACCTTCAGACGCCAAACGGTTGACCTCTTCCACACTAAAGATATAAAGGTAACGGTCATCATCCAGAATATGTTCGTTGATTTTAATTTTGTCCATAATATAGGCAGCCATTTGCAGACATTCCTTCAACTCCCGGAACGCAGGCAAGAAAACTTCTTTTATAATCTGCAAATCACGAAAATACCCCGAAGGCAAATTATTCATTATCATCATAATCTGCTGAGGAAGAGCCTGCAGCTTGTTGCATTTTGCCCGTGTCAATTCAAAGACATCAGGGTTCTTTTTATGAGGCATTATACTGGAGCCGGTAGTACATTCATCCGGAAGTTTTACAAAGCCAAAGTTTTGGCTACTGAACATACAAGCGTCAAAAGCCATTTTAGAAACTGTCCCGGCAATAGAAGCCAAAGCAAAAGCCACATTACGTTCCATCTTACCACGCCCCATCTGCGCATACACCACATTATAATCCATCGAATCAAATCCCAACAAGCGGGTGGTCATCTCACGATCGAGCGGAAAAGAAGAACCATACCCGGCAGCAGAGCCCAACGGATTGCGGTTGCACATTTTGAATGCAGCCTGCAGAAACATCATATCGTCCACCAGACTCTCAGCATACGCGCCAAACCACAAGCCAAATGAAGAAGGCATCGCTATCTGCAAATGAGTGTAACCCGGCATTAACACATCCTTATATGTATTGCTTTGAGAAATCAGCACATGAAAAAGTTGCTCCACCTCTTCGGCCACTTCTTTTAATTCCGCACGAGTAAACAGCTTCAAATCCACCAACACCTGGTCATTGCGTGAACGTCCACTATGAATTTTCTTTCCGACATCTCCCAACTTACGCGTCAACATCAATTCTACTTGCGAGTGTACATCCTCTATACCATCCTCTATTACAAACTCTCCCTTTTCGGCAGAAGCATAGATATTCTTTAATTCCGCTAATAACATTTCCAATTCTCCGGCTGTAAGCAAACCGATACTTTCCAACATGGTGATATGTGCCATTGAGCCCAATACATCGTGTTTAGCCAGATAAAGATCCATTTCACGGTCACGTCCTACAGTAAAACGATCTATCTCCTCATTTACCCGGACATTTTTTTCCCAAAGTTTCTGTGCCATATTTGTCTTTATTTTTAATAAGGAATCATCGATAACATCTCAGCCAGTTTATCCACACCATCCTGTAAAGGTTTAGCAACCATCGCCTTCATAAACATATTCTTCACTTCTGCACGAATAGTTACTTTCAGTTTTGCCTGCCCAGCCTCTACAGGCAAAATCTGAATCCACAAATTCATAGGGACCGGAGATTTTTCACTTTCGAATTTAACACATTTATAAGGTTCACGTTCTATAATACGCAAAGTAATGCTTATGCCTTGTACCGTAAAACTTAAAGAGTCACTGTCGAACTCCATACCTTGTACCTTGTCGGCCAATTTATCACGTACAGATTCCAAGTTACTTAAATCCGACAACTTATTAAACACCTGTTCCTGACTATAAGGAACATATTTCACACCACTCTCAAATTGTGCCATAATACCTGCTCTCTAAAAACACGAAAAGAACAATCCGGAAATCCATAAAAATTCCCGAACGGTTCTCTTCATATTATATTTGTTTTAAAACTATAACTTATTTGCCTGCCTCCCAATGAGCCGGATCCTTTCTCCAATTATCCAAAACCGGAACATCCTCTTCATTAATATATCCGGTCTTCAAGGCTGAATCCAATACAGCTTCATAATTAGTCAGAGTAACCAAGTTCACTTTTGCTTCCTTGAACGCTTCAATTGCCACTGGGAAACCATAAGTAAATGCAGCGACCATACCAATCACTTCACATCCGTCACGACGGATAGCTTCAACAGCTTTCAAACTGCTGCCGCCAGTTGAAATCAAGTCCTCGATAACTACGACTTTCATACCCGGACGAAGTTCACCTTCAATCAGGTTTTCCAAGCCATGGTCTTTCGGAGTAGAACGAACATACACAAACGGCAGATTCAACTCTTCAGCCACCAAAGCTCCTTGAGGAATAGCCCCTGTCGCCACACCGGCAATAGCATCTACCTGACCGAACTTCTCCAGGACAATACGGCTAATCTCAAGTTTCACAAAATTACGAAGAGAAGGATACGAAAGAGTCTTGCGGTTATCACAATAAAAAGGCGACTTCCAACCGGAGGCCCAAGTAAAAAAGGATTAGCCGGCTGCAACTTGATAGCCTTAATCTTCAGTAATTTCTCTGCGAATAATTTTTCTAAAGTCTTCATAACTCAACTATATCTGATAAATATTGTGCAAAAATATAGAAATACATCGAGATAATGAAAAATCGGACAAGGTATTTTTCTAAAAAATAGTTGTTGTTATCAGGATTCCCCTGCCAATGCCAAAGTAAGCACACTGATACGTAATCCGGGTATGCCACGAAAGGCATCAGCGCAAGAAACAACCGTAGCCCCTGTTGTCAGCACATCATCCACCAACAAAAGATGCTTTCCTTCCAAGCTGCCAGGGAAAATACAGGCAAACAAATTTCGCACGTTTTCCCATCTTGCATATTGTCCTTTATGCGTCTGTGTGTCAGTATACCTGCTTCTTATCACAACTTTAGTATCCATAGGAATACCTGTCACCACCGAAACTCCTCTTGCCAGGCATTCGCTTTGGTTATACCCCCTTAAACGTTTTTTACGTTGATGTAACGGAACAGGAACAATCAAATCTATCCCATCAAAAAAATGAGAACACATAAGTTCAGATGCCATCATCCGCCCCATCACTTCACCCACTTCTTGATTACCATGATATTTCAGTTCGTACAACAACTGTCGGACATTTCCTCCCTTTGCATAATAAAGAAAAGAGGTGGCATGCTCCACCGGTATTTTTCCCCAGAAATTACATTCTACAATATTATCTTTCCGTAAATGAAATTGAGTACGCGGAAGCCCCGACAAGCATTTCAAGCAAAGCACTCTCTCCCCTGATATAAGCTGCCGCCCACAAAGCAGACAACTATGAGGGAAAAATAAATTCCAAAGATCAGTCCAGATAGACATCATCTTCTCCGGTTTGTTTCACACAACGGCAAACAGCCTCCATTTCAAATCCTCTACCAACTGCAAAACGAATCAATTTCCCATTCCGTTCGTATTCCGTACATGCTTTCACACTTCTTCTTTTTCTGCTCGATCAAACCAGATAGTATCTCCATATATTCCCGCTCATCTACTTCCTCCAATCCTTTGGCTATAACATCCGCAGGGATTTTCTTCATGCGCAAAGCCTGGCAGATTTTCACTCTGCCCCATTGGTTAAAGCGATATTTATCGCGAACAAAAGCCGAGCAAAAACGCTTCTGGTCAATGTATCTCTCATCCTGCAAATGCCGAACGATTTTCTCCATCATTTCCGGAGTGGCTCCCCATTGTGATAATTTAGCCTCTACATCTGCTACACAACGCTCCATTGAAGAGCAATAAGCTTCTGCCTTATACTTCAAATCATTCTCACTTAATTCTCCCTTCATCTTATTTCTCCGCTTTTATCATTCTATCATTTTGAAAGAGATCTTTTCTCAATTCTATATTTTTGTATTCCAAACCAGCCAACATATCCACCGTTTCCCGACCGTATTCCTGATTAATTTCAAAATAAAGCCTTCCACCAGACACTAGCATATCCCTACCCAATTCTGCTATTTTCCGATAAAACAGCAACGGACTATCATCCGGTACAAACAAAGCCAATTCCGGCTCCCATTCCAAGACATTAGCACTCATATCCTCCCTCTCCTTTTCTGTAATATAAGGTGGATTGCTGACAATGACATCAAACCGCTCACCTGCAGGAGAAGCAAGCAGCACATCCCTTTGCTCAAGAGTTACACGAACGCCGTTCCGCCTGCAATTACGTTCCGCAACTTGCAACGCCTTTTCTGAAACATCCCATGAAACGACCTCCGCCTCTTCCAAATTCTTGGCCAAAGAGACAGCGATGCAGCCGCTCCCCGTACCAATATCCAATATTCTAACCCGACCATACTTATGCTCCCGTATAATCCAGTCTACCAACTCCCCTGTTTCCGGACGTGGAATCAATACATGTTTATTCACATCAAAAGTAAGGCCATAAAATTCTTCCGTACCTATTATGTATTGAATAGGTTCCAGTTTTTGCAGACGAACCAGAATATCATCCAGCTGTTTCCGCTCATTCACCGAAAAAAGTAGTATCTTTGCCTGCATACAATTCAACAACAGACATGCCGAAGACTTGTGTAAGCAGCAATTTAGCCATAGGCACAAGTTCTGAATCAGGGTAATATCCCTGCAAGGTTTGTTTTATGTAAGATACAACAGGATTCATAGTGTCATTTTATATGCAAAAGTAAGAATTTAAACAAGATCGTTATGACAAAAGATGAAAAATATATTTCCCGTTGCCTGCAACTGGCATACAACGGACTTTGTAACACAGCCCCTAATCCGATGGTAGGTGCTGTCATTGTATATCACGACACCATTATTGGAGAAGGCTACCACATCCGTTGCGGAGAGGCACATGCCGAAGTAAACGCCATACGTTCCGTTAAAGACGAAAATCTTTTTGAAGGAATCAACCATATACGTAAGCCTGGAGCCATGCTCCCATTATGGAAAGACCCCTCCCTGCGCCGACCTGATTATAGAGAAGAGAATCCCCAAAAAGTCGTAATAGGCTGCATAGACCCGTTTTTTCCCAAGTAGCCGGCAGAGGCATCGAGAAACTGCGCAAAGCCGGCATTGAAGTAACCGTAGGCGTCTTAGAAGAGGAATGCCGGCATCTGATAAGACGCTTCATAACATTCAACACGCTCAAACGCCCATACATAACCTTAAAGTGGGCAGAATCCGCTGATGGCTTTATCGATATAAACCGCACAGGAGGAAAGCCGATCATACTTTCCAATCCGCTGACCAGCATGCTGGTACACAAAAAACGCGCCGAACATGACGCTATATTAGTAGGACGACACACGGCATTACTTGACAATCCCTCCCTATCCACCCGGAATTGGTACGGCAAGCATCCCGTGCGTCTGGTAATAGACAAAGAATTGACATTACCCCGAGATTTGGAACTTTTCAACGGCAAAATAAAGACATTCGTGTTTACCCGGGAATCCCCCTGTCAGCCAAACGCATTAACAGAATACATATCGTTGGATTTCAACAAAGATATCCTGCCGCAAATAATGGAAGTATTATATCAGAAAAAAATACAATCACTCCTAGTAGAAGGCGGAAGTATTTTATTACAGTCTTTCATAGACTCCGGCTTATGGGATGAAGCCTTCATAGAAAAGGCTCCACTACGCTTAAACAATGGAATACAGGCACCTTCTAAAAAAAAAAAAACACTTTAAACTGAATAAAATATAATATTTTGAAGAGAAATAATGCATGCCGTCCATTCACAAATTCAAAGATAAAATGTGGCTGATTGACCGAGAAAAAGGGCTGGTTTATCTATAAATTAATATAAAACTTGTCCCAAAACTTCTATATAGAAAAAAAATCTTTCCTACTTTTTGCGACTTGTAACAATAGACTCATTTGCAAATGAAAATAAAGTTTTTGACTGTCATCACAAGTCTGCTTGCTGCGGCTTTCATGATTACATCTTGCTTGGACGACAACGAAGTAGAAACAGAATATAGTTCAGAATCAAGCATTACCTCTTTTGCTATAAAAGATAAAATTGAAACTCAATATACCGAAAAGGTTAATGGCAAAGACACAACGCTGACATTCACCGTTGATGGTACCAAATACCCTTTTGCCATCGACCAAGGCACAAGACATATTTACAACGTAGACTCCCTGCCAGTCGGTACAGACATCAGCAAAGTCGTAGTCAGCATAATATCAGACGGTATTGGCATTTTTATTGTCGCTGAGGACAAAGATTCGTTGTGGAATGATACCGACTCCTTGAATTTCGAAAAGCCTGTCCAATTTAAAGTTATGGCGATGAGCGGAGTCTATGGACCTATTTATAAAGCCGAGATTAATGTACATAAACAAGTTCCCGACTCATTGCAGTGGAGCCATAGAGGAAGTAGTTTCGACAACACTATCCAAGCACAGAAAGCAGTCACATTAGGGGATTATATTTATGTTTTCGCACAGCAAGACAATGGCGCCGCTGTTACAAGCACCCACATCAATGACGGAAAAACCTGGACGCCCTTACAGGCTTTACCTGAAAATATGCAAAATGCGGACTATTCTTCTGTCATGGCATGGGGAAACCAATTATACATACTTGCCGACAATGACCTGTACTGCTCCTCTGACGGAAAAAGCTGGAGCAAGATGGGCACTAACACCAAATTCGAGAAGCTGATTGCCGGCGTTCATTCAGAACATAACTGCAAATTGTACGCCATAGACACCAATAATCATTTTATGGAAAGCACGGATGCTCTGGTTTGGGATACTAATGGCGAGGTTCCGGCCAATTTCCCGAAAAATCAGTTATCATACACAGCTTACCCGTTGGTAACCAATAAATTCATAGACCGTATGGTACTAATGGGAGAAAATCCCATTGCGACCGACACGACCTCTACTGTATGGACCAGACTGACTACAGAAGACAGTTGGGCAGATTATCCTACAGCCGCATACGATAGTTTTTATTGTCCCAAGCTGGCTAATATAGCCATGATTCATTACAACGACCAATTATACGCTTTCGGTGGTCCGGGTAAAAGTTTCGGTAAGGACATTCCCGCTTTCAGCCGATTCTACGGATCAACGGATCAAGGCGTTACATGGAAACCTGTTTCAAGATATGTATTCTTCCCTACAGAATTCACTGATCTATACAACCAGGCAGACGGCAACTATTCTTATGTTGTAGACAAGAATAACTTCTTGTGGATTATATGGAGCCGAAGCGGAGAAGTATGGAGAGGACGAATCAATAAGTTGGGATTCGATTCCAAGGAATAAAGTCAAAGAGAGTCATATAAAATAGATTGCGACATGCCATATAGAGAGCAAATAGACAAAAGCCGTATACCTGCCCATGTAGCCATTATAATGGATGGAAATGGAAGATGGGCTAAACAACGTGGACAGGCGCGCAGCTTCGGACATCAAGCCGGTGCAGAAACTGTACACATCATAGCAGAAGAAGCGGCTAGACTGGGAGTCAAATACTTGACACTATATACTTTCTCTACCGAAAACTGGAATCGTCCGGTAGATGAAGTCGCTGCTCTGATGAGTCTTCTGATGGACTCCATTGAAGAAGAAACTTTCATGAAAAACAACATCAGTTTTCGCATTATCGGTGATACGGCAAAGTTACCGGTAGAAGTTCTGGAACGATTGAACCAATGCATTGAACGCACCTCAATCAATACCGGTATGTGTCTGACACTTGCTTTAAGCTACTCTTCCAAATGGGAAATAACAGAAGCGGTAAGACAAATAGCGGCCAAGATTCAAAACGACAAACTAGCCATTGAGGACATCGATGACAATTTGATAAGTGCACATTTAAGTACAAACTATATGCCCGACCCGGATTTGCTTATACGTACCGGAGGAGAAATCCGCCTTAGCAACTATCTGCTTTGGCAATGTGCTTATTCCGAACTATATTTTTTGTGAAACGTTCTGGCCGGATTTCCGCGAAGAAGAGTTTTGGCAAAGCCATTTATGATTATCAAAAGAGAGAACGCCGTTTCGGCAAAACCAGTGAACAAATATAAAGTTAGATAAAATGCTATATCGTATTTCACTTATACTATTAACGCTTACATGCCTATTTTGCTTTTCAACAGGCAGTTACGCCCAAGAAGCAAACGTAGAAGAAAACGACAATCCAGTCATACTTTATTCCGGAACGCCCAAGAAGTATGAAATCGGCGGAATCAAAGTAGAAGGCGTAAAAAACTATGAAGATTATGTATTGATCGGACTTTCAGGACTATCGGTAGGACAGACCATTGTTGTTCCGGGAGATGACATCACCACAGCTGTAAAACGTTATTGGCGACACGGACTGTTCTCGGATGTACAAATCCTAGCTGAAAAAATTGTTGGAGACAAGATCTATTTAAAAATCATCCTGGCCCAACGTCCACGTATTGCCGACATTCGTTACCACGGTGTAAAGAAAAGCGAGCGTGAAGATTTGGAAGCCAAACTAGGTTTGGTAAAAGGAAGCCAGATTACTCCCAACTTGATAGACCGTGCTAAAATATTAATCAAGAAACATTTCGATGAAAAAGGTTTTAAAAACGCCGAAGTGACCATCGTAGAGCGTGATTTGGCTGACAATAAGGACCAAGTGGATGTTGATGTGATGATTGACAAGAAAGAAAAGTGAAAGTCCACAAGATCACCATTGACGGCAACACCGTGTTAAGTGACAAGAAGTTAAAACGCGTCATGAAGAAGACGAATGAGAAAAACAAACTTGTCAACCTTTTCCGTACCAAAAAATTCATTGAAGAGAAATACGAAGAAGACAAACAGCATATCATCGACAAATACAACGAATTAGGTTACCGCGACGCACAAATTGTTGTGGACAGTGTTTCTCCGTACGATGACCGTACCGTCGACGTGTACATGAAAATAGAAGAAGGTGACAAATACTATCTGCGCAACGTGACCTGGGTAGGTAACACCATTTATGAACTTCGGACTGGCTGAACGAACAGCTCCGTATGAAAAAAGGGAGATGTTTATAACCAGAAATTAATGACCGAGCGTCTGACCGGTGATGAAGATGCTATCGGTAACTACTACTATAATAAAGGATACGTTTTCTATAACCTTGACCCCGTAGAAGTAAACATAGACGGCGACTCCATTGATTTGGAAATGCGTATTCAGGAAGGTCCTCAGGCCTCTATCAGCAAAAAGTGCGTATCAACGGTAACGACCGTTTGTATGAAAACGTAGTACGCCGTGAGTTAAGAACCAAGCCGGGAGATCTGTTCAGCAAAGAAGCATTGGAACGTTCTTATCGTGAGATAGCCCAGATGGGACACTTCAACCCTGAAAAATCCAGCCGGATGTACAACCGGACCCGACCAACGGTACGGTAGACATCAACTGGAACCTGGAATCTAAAGCAAAAACGACCAGGTAGAATTCTCGGCAGGTTGGGGACAGACCGGTGTTATCGGTAAATTAAAAGTTTGAAGTTCACGAACTTCTCTATGGCCAACTTGTTCCATAAGAGTGACAACTACCGCGGATTCCTGCCACAAGGTGATGGACAGACATTAACCATCAGCGGACAGACCAACGGTAGTTATTACCAGTCATATAGTGTATCGTTCTTTGACCCATGGTTTGGCGGAAAACGTCCGAATTCATTCTCTGTTTCGGCTTTCTACTCCATACAGACAGATATCAGCAGTAACTACTATAACTCAGCTTATATGAATAATTACTACAATTATTACAGCGGTTATGGAAATTATTATGGCGGATATAATAACAACTACGAGTCTTTTTATGACCCCGATAAATCTATCCAGATGTATGGAGCATCTATCGGTTGGGGTAAGCGTTTGAGATGGCCGGATGACTATTTTACCTTGTCAGCCGAACTTTCTTACCAGCGCTTTATTTTGAAAGACTGGAGCTACTTGTATATCAAGTTGAACAACGGAGAATACATGTCAACCGGTAATTGCAACAACCTGAGTTTGAATCTGACTTTGGCACGTAACTCTACGGATAACCCGATTTTCCCGCGTCGCGGTTCTGAATTCTCGGCTTCCGTACAGCTGACTCCTCCGTACTCATTGTTCAGTAACAAGGACTACTCGGTATACGGTAAAGATGATTATGATGAAGCGGCAAGTATGTTCAACTGGATTGAATACCACAAATGGAAATTCAAATCAAAGACCTATACCGCTCTTACAGGAGGTCAGAAATGTCCGGTTATCATGACACGTGCAGAGTTCGGTTTGCTGGGTCACTATAACAAGTACAAGAAATCACCTTTTGAAACATTCTATATGGGTGGTGACGGTATGACAGGCTATAGCACCAGCTACGCTTCCGAAACCATTGCACTGCGTGGTTACGAAAACGGTTCATTGACTCCTTATGGTAGTGAAGGCTATGCTTACGTACGTTTAGGTGCAGAATTAAGATACCCGTTGATGCTGGAAAATTCGACCAGTATCTATGCACTAGGCTTCATTGAAGGAGGTAACGCATGGACAGATGTAAGCAAATTCAATCCGTTCCAGTTGAAACGCTCGGCAGGTGTCGGTGTCCGTATCTTCCTGCCGATGATTGGTATGATGGGTATTGACTGGGCATACGGTTTCGACAAGATTAACGGATCCAGCCAGTATAGTGGAAGCCAGTTCCACTTTATCCTGGGACAAGAGTTTTAATAACTAAAAACAATGTGATTATGAAAAAGGCTATCCTATTATCTCTATTGTTTGTGGCTTGTGTATTCACAGCCAGCGCTCAAAAGTTCGCCTTGATTGATATGGAATATATCCTGAAGAATATTCCTGCATACGAACAGGCGAATACCCAACTGAATCAAGCTTCACAACAATATCAAAGTGAGGTGGAAGCAAAAGCAAAAGAAGCGGAAGCACTTTATAAAGAATACCAGAAAGCCTCGGCTTCCCTGTCGGCCGCACAGAAAACGCAAAGAGAAGAAGCGATTGTAGCAAAAGAAAAGGAAGCAGCCGAACTGAGAAAGAAATATTTCGGTCCCGAAGGAGAAATGGCCAAAAAACAAGAGGCATTGATCGCACCAATTCAAGATAAAATCTATGAAGCGGTAAAACAGATTTCAGAGCAAAAAGGATATGCGGCAGTAGTGGACAGAGGCTCCGCCCAAAGCATTATTTTCGCATCTCCAAGCATTGATATCAGCAATGAAGTGCTCTCAAGATTAGGATATTCAAATTAATTTCCTACATTTGCAACCGATAATCCAAATTTGCAATAACTAATAAAAAATAGAACTATGTTGAAAAAAATTGCTTTACTACTTTTACTTATCGCTCCGATGAGTGTATTTGCTCAGAAATTCGGGCATATTAAATCCGCAGATGTACTTACTGTCATGCCGGAATTCACAAAGGCCCAGACCGACATCCAAGCCATGCAGAAACAATACGAGGATGAAATGAAAACGTGCAACTGATGAACTGACCAAAAAAAAATATACTGAATATCAACAGGAACAAGCCAACCTTCCTAAGAACATTCAGGAAAGACGCCAGAAAGAATTGCAGGAGTTACAGGAAAAAGGAATGCAGTTCCAACAAGATGCACAACAACAGTTGCAGAAATCATACGCTGATATGATGGAACCTATCTACAAGAAAATTGAAGACGCCATCAAAGCAGTAGGCCAGGAAGGTGGATATACTTATATCTTCGATTTGAACAGAACAGAAATTCCCTACGTAAATGAAGCGCAGTCTACAGATGTAACTGCTGCTGTCAAAGCTAAAGTAGGAATCAAATAATTAAGTTAAGGACCTTTACAGGCACGGATTACACAGATTTCACAGGTTTCAGAACCGTGAACATCCGTGTAATCCGTGCCTGTATTATATAGCTATACTGCCATGATCCCATCTATCCTCCCTTCAACCGGTCCCATCGGTGTATTCGACTCCGGCTACGGCGGTCTGACCATTCTGGACAAAATACGCGGACTGATGCCTGAGTATGATTATATCTATTTGGGAGACAGCGCACGCTGTCCGTACGGACCGCGCTCTTTTGAAGTTGTTTACGAATTTACCCTGCAAGCCGTAAGCAAACTGTTTGAACTGGGATGTCCTTTGGTGATATTGGCATGCAACACAGCATCGGCAAAAGCCTTACGCACCATCCAGCAGATCAATCTTCCGGTAATAGACGCTACCCGCAGAGTACTCGGTGTCATCCGGCCTACAGCAGAATGTATAGGAGAAATCACCCGAAGCCGGCACGTAGGTATACTGGCCACAGCCGGTACCATCAAATCCGAATCCTATCTTTTGGAAATACATAAGTTATCTCCCGACATTGTGGTAACAGGAGAAGCCTGTCCCATGTGGGTCTCCTTGGTAGAGAATAATGAATATCAATCGGAAGGAGCCGACTATTTCGTCAAACAACATATCAACCGGCTGCTGGATAAAGATCCGATGATTGACACCATTATATTGGGATGTACCCATTATCCGCTGCTACTGGATAAAATAAGGCAATTTACGCCTGAACCTATCCGCATCATTTCACAAGGGGAATATGTGGCCCGGAGCCTGCGAGACTATTTAAACCGCCATCCGGAAATGGACGCACGCTGCGATAAAGGAGGAAACTGCCGCTTCCTCACCACAGAAAGCGAAAACAAGTTTGAGGAATCCGCTTCCATCTTCTTGGGCCGGCAAGACATAAAGGTAAAAAGCATAGCATTGGAATAACTTTCTTCCGGTTTACCTGTTATATATACCATCCATAACGCTTAATTCATGAAGATATGTATACAAATAAAGTAAAGAAGATAGCTGCGGTACACGATCTGTCCGGTGCAGGGCGCGTATCCCTCACCGTCGTTATCCCTATCCTCTCATCCATGGGCTTTCAAGTCTGCCCTCTGCCCACAGCCGTATTGTCCAGCCACACCCAATACCCGCACTTCTCTTTTTTGGACCTCACGGACGAGATGCCCAAGATTATCAGTGAATGGAAACAACTTGGCGTACAATTCGATGCTATTTATACGGGCTACTTGGGATCTCCCCGCCAGATACAAATCGTATCCGGGTTCATTGATGATTTCCGCCAGTCCGACAGCCTGGTCATGATAGATCCCGTATTAGGAGACAACGGGAAGCTATATACCAATTTTGACGAACAAATGATTCTGGAAATGCGTCACCTCATCCGGAAAGCAGATGTCATCACGCCCAATATGACCGAGCTGTTCTATTTGCTGGACAAACCCTATAAAGCGGAGAATACAGACGAAGAACTAAAAAGCTTACCTGCATGAAATTTCGGAGCACGGCCCCGGCATCGTTATTATCACCAGCGTGCCCATACAGGGAGATCCTCGCAAAACTTCCGTTTACGCCTATGACAGAACAGGGGAAACCGCTATTGGAAAGTAACGTGTCCCTACCTGCCCACACACTATCCCGGCACAGGCGATACATTTACCAGTGTGATTACCGGATCACTGATGCAAGGCGACAGTCTTCCTATCGCCTTGGACCGCGCCACACAGTTTATCCTTCAAGGCATCCGCGCCACTTTCGGCTATGAATATGATAATCGGGAAGGCATTTTGCTGGAGAAGGTGCTGCATAATCTGGATATGCCTATTCAGGTGAGCAGCTACGAATTGATTTGAGGACCCTGAAAGTAGAAGATCTGAAACACCCTGGAAAGAAGCTTGTACCAAGCCCTATTGCTCCGACGATTAAGGTCGTTTTCCCTTATAGCTAACCCTTATCATACAGTTAACTACTACAGACTCCGGCAGTGGACTGTACAGTCTACTGCAAGAGTTTATACAGTCCACTATATCAGACTGTACAAACCACCGCAAGAGACTATAGTACACAGCCATAAAAAAGAGCTTAACCATAAGGTAAAACAAGGTTAACCACAAAGAAGAAAAGACTTAACCAGATAAAGCCATAAGGCCAAAAGACGAAAAGAATAAAAACAAAGAAAGCAGCCAAGCCGTACCGTACAAACCGACAAACATCAGCCGTATCAACAATAATAAATAAATTACCTGCCCAGCAACCTGCGGCTGAGATAACGCACCGGATACCACACGGAAAGAAAGCCCACCACCAGCACAGTGGCAAAGACTATAACAATATCCCATACATGGACACTGACGGGATAAGCATCCACCACAAAATTACCGCCGGAATTACCACCTCCCAGCGAAAGCAATCCGAATTCCTGCTGGATAAAGCAAAGGATCAGCCCCAGTATCACACCAACCACCGCACCTATCAGTGAAATCATACGCCCCTCGAACAGGAATATACGCGTGATCAGCTTGTCGCTGGCCCCCAAATTGCGCAATGTCACTACATCTGCCTTCTTATCTATAATCAGCATGGACAAGGAGCCTATTACATTAAAGCAAGCTATCATCAGGATAAAATGGGTAAGGAAAAAATATAAGATATCAGCTTCTCTATCTCCATAATGCGGAAAGTATCCGCTTGCTGCTCATACCGGTCCTGCACCCGGAAACCATCTCCCAATATTTTCTGTATCTTCGATTTTACACTCCCTACATCTGCATCCGGCTTCAATTTCAATTCTACCGAACTCACTTCTGTGTCATACTGGAACAACCTACGGGCAAATTGGAGGGAAGTCAGAATGTAAGAAGAGTCATACTTCTGTTGGTTCACCGCAAACACAAGGCCGCTGGAATATAAATCGGCAGAGTTAAAGCTGGAAGCTGGATTGGCCATATTGACTTTAGCTCCCCGTTTGGGAGCATAAATCTCTAGCGGATCGAGGAATTTGATACCCGTTCCCAAGATGGAAACCAATTCTATGCCGGGAATGGCATAATCCACCACTTCATCATGCAACACGAATTGCCCCCGGCCGAAAAGAATACTGTCAATAGCGGTCAGATCCTCGAAATTATCCTCAATTCCCTTGATCACCGCCATAGTCTGACGGCCCTTATACTGAACCATCGCATTCTCTTCCAAGGACTCAGAAAAAACAGCGATCTCCGGCATCCGGCGCAAAGCTTCTATACGCGCTTCCTGTCCGTCAAAGACCTTTCCGGTGACAGCCGTAATTTTCAGCTCCGGATCAAAAGCCGTAAAGAAAGTAGCCACCAGATCCTGGAAGCCGTTAAAAACAGACAAAGTACATACCAATGCCAATGTAGCCAAAGCCACTCCGCAGACGGAAATGGCTGAAATGACATTAATGGCATTGTGCGACTTCTTGGAAAAAAGATAACGCTTCGCTATATAAAAGGGAAAATTCACCGCCCGGTTCTACTTTTTCAACAATTCGTCTATACGTTCGGCATAATCCAATGAATCATCCACAAAGAATTTCAACTCGGGAATGATGCGCAACTGATGGCGTACCCGTGTTCCTAACTCATAACGGATGGATTTCATATTATCATTGATATTCTTTACTATTTCCTGGCTCCTCTCAGAAGGGAACACGCTGAGATAGACACGTGCAATACTCATATCGGGACTGATGCGGACAGCACTTACCGACACCAAAACACCATTCATGGACTTGGTCTGAAGCAGGAAAATCTCACTCAACTCCTTTTGGATCAAACGAGAAATCTTATTTTGTCTGGTCGTTTCCATAATTAATAATTATTCAGTTTGCTAATTTGTTAATATGCCATACGGTTCATAGCATAACCTATTGGCACATTATTCAACATTTTCTTATGATTGTCAGCCCGTCGCGCAAGGGAAGAATCACCTTTTCAACCCGTTTGTCGGCAGCTACCAAATCATTAAATTTCTTTATTCCAATAGTCTGAAGATCTGTATGATGCGGTTCCTCCAATACATGTCCGTCCCACAATGTGTTATCGGCAATGATGTATCCGCCGGGTGATAATTTCTCCAGTACCATTTCGTAATATTCAATATACTTCCGCTTATCACCGTCTACAAACGCCAAATCAAAGGTAATGTTCATGCCAGGCAGCAACTTCAGCGCATCACCTATATAAAATTTAATCTTGCCGGCGTAAGGCGAACCTTCCAGCCAGGGACGTGTAAAGTCCTCCTGCTCATCGTTTATCTCAAATGTGTGCAACGTGGCCCCCTCTTCCAACCCTTCGGCCAGGCAAAGTGCGGAGTAGCCACTGTAAGTCCCGATTTCCAGCACCTGACGGGGGCGTATCATTTGCACAAACATTTTTTTCAGCATACGTCCCTGCAAGTGGCCGGAAGCCATACGGGGACGTAAAAGCTTGACGTGCGTATCGCGATAAAGTGCCTTCAGATAATCACTTTCTTCATCAATGTGCTGAAGGATATATTCGTCAATAGCGTCCGTTTCTTTCATTCCTATCTTCTATTATTATAGGTAACGGTTGCGGTTGGGCAGCACATAGTCCATAGCATACTTCAACACATCTCCCACTACATTGATTTCAAGGAAAGAAGTCTGAGTACCTTGCTTGCCGCTGCTCAGGTAAGCCACCATGTCGCTTTCACTCAAGACACCATCATCCAGCAATTTACGCAAAGCAGCGAAATAATATGCCTGTCCGTTAGCCTTTTCGGGCATATAGATAGCTTCCACCCCATATGACAAAGCCAGATGACGCATCGTCTTTTCTTTATAACAGATGGCCAATACAGGATATTTGCCACGGAAAGCAGCAATATTACGTGCGGTACGCCCGCTGAAACTGTCGGTAATAATGGCGCGGATATTCAGTTTGCTGGTAGCCTTTACTGCCTGTTTTGCCAGGAAAGCGGTTACATCATTGGAGTTTTCATCCAAAGGAATACGGATGTCATTCTCGGCCAGTTTATCTTTCTCGGCCTGCGCTGCAATCTTGGCCATCGTCTTCACGGCTTCCACCGGATACTTGCCGTATGCCGTTTCCCCACTCAGCATCAATGCATCCGTGCGGTAGTAAATAGCATTGGCAATATCGGTCACTTCAGCACGGGTAGGACGCGGATTATTAATCATGGTATGCAACATCTGGGTAGCAACAATCACCGGTTTCTTTGCCAGAATACATTTTTTGATCAACAGACGCTGAATGCCGGGAATTCGTTCCTGAGGAACCTCAATGCCCAAGTCACCACGAGCCACCATGACTCCGTCGGCCACTTCCAATATTTCATCAATATTGTCCACTCCTTCCTGATTTTCGATCTTGGCGATAATCTTAATGTCGCTGCCGTATGCATCCAGTATCTGACGGATATCCAGCACATCCTGCTTATTACGAACAAACGAATGTGCTATGAAATCAATGTCCTTTTCAATAGCATACAGTATATTGTTACGGTCCTTTTCTGTCAAAGAAGGGAGATTGATGCGCACGCCCGGTACATTTACACTCTTACGGTTACCCAAAGTAGCTTCATTCTGCACCTCACACAACAAATACTCGTCTGTCTTCTCAATCACACGCAGCTCCAGATCACCATCATCAATCAGAATATCGCCATCCACCTGGAGATCATGCACAAAACCGGGATAAGATACAGCAATACATTCACGGGTCGTTTCTTGTGCAGGATTGCCTACAATCTTCACTTTGTCACCAATCTGATAAGGAATAGGCTCGCCGCCCGCAATAGCAGTAGTACGCACTTCGGGCCCTTTTGTGTCCATCAATATGGCAATACGGTTGGAAACCTCACGTACATTGGTTATCAATTTTTCAAAACCTTCACGCGATGCGTGAGCCGTATTCATACGGACCACATTCATACCGGCCTTGAAAAGATCTCTTATAAACTCTACCTCGCAACGCTGATCTGAGATGGACGCTACGATTTTTGTTTGTTTCAACATCATAATCTTATCACCTTATATTATACCTAAACGTTTTATTTTCTCATTAACAAAGCCTCAATCGCCAAACGATATGAATGAAGCCCGAACCCACAAATCACCCCCGCACAAGCACAGGAAATCATCGACTTATGGCGAAACTCCTCACGGGTATGTACATTCGAGATGTGCACCTCAACCACGGGAGCTGTCACGGCGCGGATAGCATCCTGCAAAGCAATGGAAGTATGCGTATAAGCCCCTGCATTCAACACGATGCCGTCATAATCAAAACCCACTTCGTGTATTTTGTTGATCATCTCACCTTCCACATTCGACTGATAATACGCTATTTCAATGTCCGGATAAGTACGGCGCAATTCCACCAGATAGTCTTCAAATGAAACAGCGCCATAAATGGAAGGTTCCCGTTTGCCTAATAAATTGATATTAGGTCCATTAATAATTTGTATTTTCATATTTATACTATATCTGAACTTTTTCTACCTTTGCAGGGAATTTGGGTACAAAGGTAGAAAAAAGAAATGAAAAGAACCGAGAAAACAGACAAGATATTGGTGAAATACAAACAATATTTAAAGTTGGAGAAATCGTTATCTGACAATACGGTAGATGCTTATCTTACTGACCTGGACAAGTTACTGGCTTATCTTACATTAGAAAACATCAACATTCTGGATGTCCGGCTTGAAAATCTGGAAGATTTCTCGGCCGGATTACATGATATCGGCATCCACCCCCGTTCGCAGGCACGCATCTTGTCGGGCATCCGCTCTTTCTACCGTTTCCTCATTATGGAAGATTACCTGAAAGCCGACCCGACAGAATTGCTGGAATCCCCCCAGACAGGTTTCAAACTGCCCGAAGTAATGACTGTAGAAGAGATAGACCTGCTGATAGGAAGCATAGACCGCAGCACCAAAGAGGGACAGCGCAACAGGGCCATACTGGAAACGCTTTACAGTTGCGGGCTCCGCGTTTCCGAACTCTGCAACCTGAAATTATCCGAACTTTATTTTGAAGAAGGCTTCATCAAAGTGGAAGGAAAAGGTAGCAAACAGCGGCTGGTTCCTATTTCACCGCGCGCCATCAAGGAAATCAGGCTCTACTTCACCGACCGTAACCTGATGAAAATAAAGCCGGGATTTGAAGACTTTGTCTTTATCAGCAATTTCGGGAAGAACATCTCCCGCATCATGGTTTTCCATATCATCAAAGAACTGGCAGCCCGGATAGGTCTGAAAAAAAAAATCAGTCCTCACACTTTCCGCCATTCTTTTGCAACACATTTGCTGGAAGGAGGCGCCAACTTGCGTGCCATACAGTGTATGCTGGGACATGAAAGTATCGGGACAACAGAAATTTATACACATATAGACCGTAATATGCTACGCAGTGAAATCATAGAACATCACCCCCGTAACATCAAATTCAGAGAAAAGATAATAAAGGTTCTATATTCTAAAATATTTTAAGATAAATTGAAAAAAAAGCAGGCTAAGAAGCTAGCATATAATAGAGTTTTTCCTATCTTTGTCCCCAAAGAGACGCACAAAAACGTACTATAGCGAATTTTACATTACAAACGTTAAATTAATAAGTAACTATGATTAAAAAGTTGTATTTGCCCTTAGTGGCTTTATTGGTCCTTGCCTTATCATCATGCGGCAAGATGGGAGAATTGTCTTCTGACTATTTCACAACTAACCCTGAAGTGCTTGAAGCAATCGGTGGTAAAGTGCCTGTGACAATTAATGGTAAATTCCCCGAAAAGTATTTCAAGAAGAACGCAACTGTTGAAGTTACCCCCGTTCTGAGATGGAAAGGCGGCGAAGCTAAAGGCCAGCCCGCTGTATTCCAAGGAGAAAAAGTAGAAGGAAACAATCAGACTATCGCTTACAAGGCAGGTGGCAGCTACACGATGAAAGCTTCTTTCGACTATGTTCCCGAAATGGCAAACTCTGAACTTTATCTTGATTTCAAGATTACAAAAGGAAAGAAATCATACACTATTCCTTCTGTGAAAATCGCTGATGGCGTTATCGCGACTTCTGAACTGCCTACTGCTGCCAGCTCTAACGCATCATACGCTAACGATGCTTTCCAACGCATTATTAAAGATGCTCAGACTGCCAACATCATGTTCTTGATCCAGCAAGCCAACTTGCGCAACAGCGAATTGAATTCTGACGATATCAAAGAATTCCATAAGAAAGTGGCTGAAATCAATGCCGACACAAAGAACTACAAACTGAACAACATTGAAATTTCTGCATACGCTTCACCTGATGGTGGTGTGGAACTGAACACCGGTTTGGCTGAAAACCGTGAAGCAAACACAGAAAAATATATGGAACGCCAGTTGAAGAAGGGCAAGATTGATACTAACCTGGATGCAAAATACACTGCACAAGACTGGGAAGGCTTCCAAGAACTGGTATCTAAATCAAACTTGCAGGATAAAGATTTGATCTTACGTGTTCTTTCTATGTACAATGATCCTGAACAAAGAGAAGCTGAAATCAAGAATATCTCTTCTGTATACAAAACTTTGGCTGACGAAATCCTGCCTCAGTTGCGTCGTGCCCGTTTAACTGCCAACTATGACATCATCGGTCGTAGCGATGACGAAATCAACGAAGCATTCAACTCTGATCCTAAAGTATTGAGTGTAGAAGAATTATTGTACGCTGCTACCCTGACTAACGACAACGCTCGCAAAGAAGCTATCTTCACCAAGACAACTCAACTTTATCCGAACGATTTCCGTGCTTATAATAACTTGGGTGAATTGGCATTCGCTGCCGGTGATGCTGCTAAAGCAGAAAGCTACTTCAAACAAGCTGCTTCTAAGAACGCTAACGCTCCTGAAGTAAACGCTAACCTTGGTCTTTGCGAATTGGTTAAGGGCAATGTTGCAGCTGCCGAAACTTACTTAGGCAAAGCTACAGGTGCTAACGCTGCCGGCGAAGCTTTGGGTAACTTATATATCAAACAAGGCCAGTATGACAGAGCTGTCAACTCATTCGGTGACGCTAAGACTAACAGTGCCGCTCAAGCTCAGATTTTGGCTAAAGACTATAACAAAGCAAAAGCTACTTTGTCTGCAATCAAGAATCCGGATGCAATGACTGACTACTTGATGGCTATCGTTGGTGCTCGCACAAACAATGCTTCATTGGTAAGCAGCAGCATCAAGAGCGCAATCGCAAAAGATCCTTCAATGGCTGAAAAAGCTGCTAACGATCGCGAGTTCGCTAAATACGCTGATGCTATCAAATAATATAACTAGATATCATCTTGTCTAGTTTTTTAGATGATTATGACTGAAACCGGAGGCTTCGTGATGAAGCTTCCGGTCTTTTTATGTGTAAAATAACCTTCATTTATGCCTGCCTTTAGCCACAAAATGCGTATTTTCGCAAAAAATATCTTGAAATGAAAAAATTACTATTCTTTCTTTTCACTCTTGTTGTGCTGGCAAGCGGCTGCGGCAAGAAAAATACATTCACCTTGGAAGGAAGCATTAAAGGACTTCCTTCAGACACTATATTAGTATTTTATCAAGAACCCGATTACAAGCTGGATACCATACTCCTCTCAAAAGGTAAATTCACTTACACCATTACCCCTGACACATTTACTATCTTCTCATTACTATTGGGAGAAAAACAAATCTTACCGATATATGCTGATAAAGGAGAAAGTGTTACCCTAAACGGAATGGCCGGAAAGATAGAGGTTAAAGGAAAGGGAGAAAACGCACAACTGGCAAAACATATCCAGTACCTTAGCACCTTAGAAAATAACAAGGCAGCTGTTATGACTGCTGTGGATTCGTTGATTAAAACCAACCCAAGCTCGTACAGCAATATCTATCTGATAGACAAATATTACGTACAGGACTCGCTTCCTGATTACAACCACATAGATCAGCTGATAAAAGGACTAAGCGGTATTATAAAAGACACACCTTATATTATAGAACTCCAGAATAAATTAAGCGAGAAAAAAGAACTGACAGAACATCGCTACGTTTCCAACATCTCGTGCACGGATAAAAAAGGAAAGACCGTCAACTGGAACAGTGTAAAAGGGAAATATGTCCTTTTGGATTTTTGGGCAAGCTGGAACAAAGAAAGCATTGCCACACAAGATTCTTTAGTATCCGTACAAAAGGCATTGAAAAAAGACAAGTTTGTTATTATCAGCCTCTCCCTTGATCTGGATAAAAAGGAATGGATGGAGAAAATCATTCAAAGAGATACCACGCAATGGAAACAAGTTTGCGATTTCAAAGGCTGGAACAATTCCATTGTCAAGCAACAAGGCATAACCCGGATTCCTGCCAATATACTGATAGGTCCTGACAAGCGGGTCATCACACAAGATATACGGGGCAAAGAACTGATAGACAAAGTGAGACAGCTGACAGAACAAGATAAAGAGAAAGAAAAAGCCGCCAAAGAGGCAGAACGTGCTCGAAAGAGACAAAATAAAAAATAAAAGAATGCTGGTAAAAGTCTATGGAGCAGCCGTTCAAGGTATCGACGCTACCATTGTAACTATTGAAGTAAATAGTTCACGAGGTATAAAATTCTTCCTTGTCGGTCTGCCGGACTCGGCCGTGAAAGAAAGTCATGAACGTATTATTTCCGCCTTACAGGTAAACGGATATAAATTCCCCACTTGTCAAATTGTAGTGAATATGGCCCCTGCCGACATACGCAAGGAGGGGTCTGCATACGACCTTCCGCTAGCAATCGGAATATTGGCCGCTACCCAAATCGTATCGGAAGAAAAACTTTCACGTTATCTTATTATCGGAGAACTTAGCCTGGATGGAAGCCTTCAACCAGTCAAAGGAGCCCTCTCCATAGCTATCAGTGCCCGCGAGCAAGGTTTTGAAGGCTTCATACTTCCCAAACAAAATGCGCGGGAAGCTGCTGTAGTAAACAACCTGAAAGTATATGGCGTAGAAAATATCAAAGAGGTCATCGAATTTTTCAATAATGAACGCAATCTGGAGCCTAGCATCGTCAATACACGGGAGGAATTCTATGAACACCAAAGTAGCTTTCCATACGATTTTGCTGATGTGAAAGGACAAGAAAGTGTAAAACGCGCATTGGAAGTAGCCGCGTCCGGAGGACACAACCTGATTATGATCGGTTCACCCGGAAGTGGGAAGTCCATGATGGCAAAGTGTATGCCAAGCATTCTCCCTCCCCTTTCATTGGGTGAAAGTCTGGAAACGACTAAAATACATTCAGTAGCAGGAAAATTAGGAAAAGACAGTTCACTGATTGCCATCCGGCCTTTCCGTAGTCCCCATCATACAATTTCGCAAGTAGCAATGGTAGGTGGCGGCACCAATCCCCAACCGGGAGAAATCAGTCTGGCTCACAACGGTTTGCTCTTTCTAGACGAGTTGCCGGAATTTAACAGAAGTGTACTTGAAGTACTTCGCCAACCCCTAGAGGACAGGCATATATCCATCGCACGAGCTAAATACAGTCTGGATTATCCGGCCAGTTTCATGCTGGTAGCCAGTATGAATCCCTGTCCATGCGGATATTATAATCATCCCACACGAGCTTGCGTCTGTAATCCCGGACAAGTGCAACGGTACCTGAACCGTATCTCCGGTCCTTTACTGGACCGCATAGATATCCAAATAGAAATAGTTCCGGTTCCATTCGAAAAAATGGCAGAACGCCATCATGCGGAAAGTAGTGCAAGCATACGCGAACGGGTTATCAAGGCCCGGGAAATACAAGCTCAACGTTTTGCCAACCATCCGGGTATTTACTGCAACGCACAAATGGAAGCCGGGTTACTCCATCTGTACGCTCAACCCAATGAAGCAGGGCTAAAATTATTACGAACTGCCATGACACGCCTCAACCTGTCGGCGCGCGCATACGGTCGTATTCTAAAAGTAGCGCGTACCATTGCCGATCTGGACAACAGCGAACACATTACTTCCATCCACCTGGCAGAAGCGATAAGCTATAGAAATCTTGATAGAGAAGACTGGGCCGGTTAGTTTAGCTGCCCGACTCAGTTTCCTTTGCATGATAAATGACCTGCATCAATGAGTCCAGTTCAATGTAATTTGAAAGAACATCCTCTTCCTTATCGGTCGTTTCCCAATCTTTATCCTCTCTCTTTTTAGAGAAAAGTGCATTTAAAATGAATTTATACCACGTATTCATGTCTCGTTCGACTTAAGGTTTTATAAAAAACAGGATAAGTAAAATTTAGTTCATCATTTTTCTCTCCTTAAGATTAAATGCAAATAAGTGCAAATCACTGCATCACGATATAACATTCTGTATTTTCACTTCTTCCGACAAAGCCCCCGAATAACCATATTTTATAATAAGTACGGCCTGTCAGAGATTTTAAGGGAGAAATATTTCTGATTATTCCATATACTTACTAAAAATCACTAACTTTGCACGTTACTGGTAGAAATAACAAAAAAGACATCATACAATGGAAAATAAATTCAAAAGAACCACCGTCACATCCGCTTTGCCCTACGCAAACGGTCCGGTACATATTGGTCATCTGGCAGGTGTATATGTTCCTGCTGATATCTACGTGCGCTATCTCCGCCTGAAAAAAGAAGATGTTCTTTTCATCGGAGGCTCTGACGAACACGGAGTACCTATCACCATTCGTGCAAAGAAAGAAGGTATTACTCCACAAGATGTGGTGGACCGCTATCATACCTTGATAAAAGAATCATTCAAAGAATTTGGAATTTCATTCGATATATACTCTCGTACTACATCAAAGACACACCACGAACTGGCTTCCGAATTCTTCAAAACCCTGTATGATAAAGGTGAGTTCATTGAAAAGACCTCCATGCAATATTACGACGAAGAAGCCCATCAGTTCCTGGCCGACCGTTATATTACCGGTGAATGTCCTCACTGCCATGCAGAAGGAGCCTACGGTGACCAATGCGAGAAGTGCGGAACATCACTTTCTCCGACCGACCTGATCAATCCGAAAAGTGCTATCAGTGGCAGTAAACCAGTGATGCGTGAAACCAAACATTGGTATCTGCCATTGGACAAACACGAAGGATGGCTGCGTGAATGGATTCTTGAAAATCATAAAGAATGGCGCCCCAATGTATACGGACAATGTAAAAGCTGGTTGGATATGGGCTTGCAACCCCGTGCGGTAAGCCGTGACTTGGATTGGGGAATCCCTGTTCCTGTAGAAGGCGCTGAGGGAAAAGTACTTTATGTATGGTTCGATGCCCCCATCGGCTATATTTCAAATACAAAAGAATTACTTCCCGACAGTTGGGAAACTTGGTGGAAAGATCCAGAAACCCGTTTGATTCACTTCATCGGAAAAGACAATATTGTATTCCACTGCATTGTTTTCCCTGCTATGCTGAAAGCGGAAGGAAGCTATATCTTACCGGATAACGTACCTAGCAATGAATTCCTGAACCTGGAAGGTGACAAGATTTCCACTTCACGCAACTGGGCAGTATGGTTGCATGAATATTTGCAGGACTTCCCCGGCAAACAGGATGTATTGCGCTATGTATTGACAGCCAATGCCCCCGAAACAAAAGACAACGATTTTACCTGGAAAGATTTTCAAGCACGTAACAACAATGAGTTGGTGGCTGTTTACGGTAACTTTGTAAACCGTGCTTTAGTGCTGACTCATAAATATTTCGACGGGAAAGTTCCCGTTTGCGGTGAATTGACCGACTACGACAAAGAAACATAAAAGAATTTGCAGACGTAAAGGCAGAAGTAGAAAAGCTACTGGATGTATTCAAATTCCGCGATGCACAAAAAGAGGCAATGAACCTGGCACGTATCGGTAATAAATACTTAGCCGATACAGAGCCTTGGAAACTGGCAAAAACTGATATGGACCGTGTAGCCACCATCCTTAACATAGCATTGCAACTAGTTGCCAATCTGGCTATTGCATTCGAACCTTTCCTGCCTTTCAGCAGCGAAAAGCTCCGCCAAATGCTGAATATGGAAACATTTGAATGGGACCAACTGGGGCGTACCGATCTGCTGGCAGAAGGACATCAATTGAATAAGGCAGAACTGTTGTTCGAAAAGATCGAAGATGAAACCATTCAAGCACAAGTAGACAAACTGTTGGCTACCAAAAAAGCAAACGAGGCTGCCAACTATAAAGCCAACCCGATAAAACCAGTAATTGCTTTTGAAGAATTTGAAAAGTTAGATATCCGTGTAGGTACCGTATTAGAGTGTGAGGTAGTGCCTAAAATGAAAAAGCTGCTGAAATTCAAGATTGCTGACGGACTGGAGAACCGTACCATCGTCAGCGGTATCGCACAACATTATAAACCGGAAGAACTGGTGGGCAAACAAGTTTTATTCATTGCCAACCTTGCTCCGCGCCAATTCAAGAACGGATTGGTGAGCGAAGGCATGATCCTGAGTGCTGAAAACTTTGACGGCACCTTAGCGGTGACCTCTTTATTAAGAGAGGTAAAGCCGGGCAGTGAAGTGAAATAATATACACCCAAATACAGAAAAGGCTGAAAGCAACTGAAACGTCCGCTTTCAGCCTGACTGTTTTATAATCTATCTATAAAAATGGCAGAACAATCCTTGAAAGAAAAGACAGCAAAAGGCCTCTTCTGGGGCGGATTAAGCAATGGAGTACAGCAGCTGCTGAATCTTTTTTTCGGGATATTCCTGTCACGCATTCTGAATGCGGAAGATTATGGCATGGTGGGAATGCTGTCCATCTTCTCCCTTATTGCAGGCTCTTTGCAGGAAAGCGGGTTCACGGCCGCCCTAGCCAACAAACGGAATATCTCCCACAAAGACTATAATGCCGTATTCTGGTTCAGTACCGGGCTAAGTGCCTGTCTCTACCTCATTCTGTTCCTTTGCGCCCCACTCATTGCCGAATTCTATCACACTCCCGAACTGACAGCTTTGGCACGATACACTTTCCTCGGTTTCTGTAGCCAGTTTGGGCATTGCCCACAGTGCTTACCTGTTCCGCAACTTAATGGTCAAGCAAAAGGCAATGGCGGTCACTATCGGATTAACCGCCTCAGGAACTATCGGTATAACTATGGCCTGCTTGGGATTTGCCTATTGGGGGATAGCCACACAAAGCATTGTCTATGTAGGAACCATTAATATCTGTTATTGGTGCTTCTCAACCCTGGCGACCTACACTTACTTTCGACTTCAAGCCTTTGAGAGGGATGCTTTCTTTCAGCAGCAAATTATTAGTAACCAATATATTCAACCACATCAATAATAATATCTTTACCGTTATCCTTGGTAAATTCTATTCGGGACAAGAAGTAGGCTATTTTACTCAAGCTAATAAATGGAATTATATGGGACATTCATTAATTTCAGGAACAGTCAACAGTGTAGCCCAACCTGTACTTTCCAGTTTGTCGGATGAAAGGGAACGCCAACAACGCGCTTTCCGGAAGATGCTCCGCTTCACTGCCTTTATTTCTTTTCCGGCTATGTTAGGATTATCATTAATCGCACCCGAACTGATTATACTGACTATTACAGACAAATGGCTACCCAGTGCCTTCATCCTGCAATTGCTCTGCATCGGTGGCGCATTCATTCCCATAACCAATTTGTATTCCAACCTAGTCATCAGCAAAGGAAAATCGGATATCTATATGTGGAATACCATCAGCTTAGGCATCATCCAGTTAACAACCATGCTTCTGCTCTATCCATACGGTGTACATACCATGATTATAGTGTATGTATCCATCAATATCTGCTGGCTGTTTGTATGGCACTATTTTGTATGGAAACAAATACGGCTCAGCTTGTTTGCAGCGCTGAAAGACATCCTTCCGTTTGCTTTCATAGCTACCGCAGTAATGGCGGCTACCTATTATATCACTATCGGCTTTGCCAATCTGTATTTATTAATGGCAAGCAAAATGATCATAGCCGGCACACTCTACACAGCCACCCTGTGGTTGAGCGGCTCCGTCACTTTTAAAGAGAGTTTACACTATATAATCAAGAAATAATGGCTGCTACACGTCACTCCGGATTAGAATGTTTACGAATTATCAGTATCATACTGATTGTATCCATGCATATTCTAGGAAATACCTTCCACACCAGTAACTGGCTGAACAAAGAATTCATACTATTTATCAATACACTGGGAAACACCGGAGTAACCTTGTTCATTCTGATCTCAGGTTATTTTGGAATCCGTTTCAATACACATAAATTTTTCAAAATGCTGGTTGGCGTATGGTTTTATTCCATCGTTTCTTATCTGATCGAAACAATATGGCTTCACACTCCGCATACCTGGACAGGGCTGGCCTCCTCATTGCTACCGATACTTAGCAAAAAATACTGGTTTATGACCTGCTATGTAGTACTTTATTGTTTCTCTCCCTATTTAAACCGACTGATTCATAACCTCTCACAAAAAAGTTATAAACAACTACTGTTACTATGGGGATTCTTTTTTGTATTTGCCCCGACAATCCTGTTTTTTGAAATTCAGAATGACACGGGCAAGGGAATTATCAATGTCACACTAGCTTATCTCATAGGACAATATCTGAAGACCTATGGTCTTCCGGAAAACATGAAACGACATAGCCGGGAAATCTTGTCAGGCAGCCTTGCCGGTATTTTTATACTGAATTCCCTGCTTACAGCAATGAGTGGAAATATCATACTGAGATTCGCCCGAGATAATAATCTACTGATTATCATCGCCTCTATCATGATTTTCTACCAGTTCACCCGATGGCATTTTTCATCCCGCATCATCAATTACCTAGCAGGATACGTTTTTGCCTTATATATGCTTCAAGGACTTCTTATCCACTGTTTACAACCCTGGTATACCCCTTATGCAGACAGCAACCTACTTGTTCTGTATTTTATGGGAACACTTGTTTCTATCTGTCTGACGACGCTTGTTATAGAATGGAGCAGACGGCTGCTATTAGGAAAAATAGAAAACAAATTGGCAAATGCCATAGAAAGAAGAGGAGCAAAAATAAAAATGTTTGCAGATAATCATTAAAACAATGATTTATTTCCGTAACTCATAATTTCAAAATCTCCAATGGAACCCCTCCTATCTGAGCTGCCATATCCGAAAATGAACTCTGAAAAGAACCATATATTTTTTGTGTACGAGCCAATGTGTACATATCCGTGATACCCTCCCTTATTCCCTCCAAAGATCCACGGTCTGCCTTTTTTCCGGAACAGAATATCCGGTCACCATAACGCTCTTTCATTTCCCGCTTCACCTCTTCCGAATCTGTAGCCAAATAGATAGCCACCTTGCCGTCCTCTTTTATCTTCTCATCTAATTTCTGATAGAACAACTCGATAGGGCTTTGCCTGATAGAAGCCAGATTATCTGTACGACGGATATGCACACCAATCATAGCATCCGAAAAATTCCGACAACGGTTTTCTACCTCTTCCATAATCTCGTCTACCGGAACAAACAACCGACTGATCCACGCATAATCATAAAGTTGGAAAGCGGTGTATGATGCCATATAAACACAGCCACCTTCTTTAACCCACCGTTCAAAATCAAAATGCCGGTTACATAAAGGAGTAATGGAACGCTCGTACAGACAAGACTTGAAAAGCAGTTTCTGAAACAAAAGCGGGAAATGAAAATTCTTGGAACGAGGTCTGTCTAATAATGCATAATCCAACCGCGAAGCATCCCGTAAACAAGCCACTTCCCTGTCTACAGGCTTAAACAACTGATAAAACGGTGCATTCAGTGCCCAATCCCGAAACCAAATGATGCTTAATTCACTTTTCGTCTTTCCTGCCAGCATTACCGCCGAAGCCACTGCACGCATACGGTTGGCCAATCCTCCTACCGGTACAAATGTTATTTTACCCATTCCTGTTTAAAATTTGAGGCAAATATAAATAACATCGCTTATAAATGCTAATTAATTACTACTTTTGCAATATATATACCTAAATTTATTATGCAAGCAATCATTCTAGCCGCCGGCATGGGCAAGCGCTTGGGAGATCTTACCAAAGATAACACCAAGTGTATGATTAAAGTAAACGGGACCTATCTGATAGACCGTCTGCTCTCACAGTTAGATTCATTAAATCTGGAACGCATCATTTTAGTCATAGGCTACCAGGGAGAGAAATTACGTACCCACATAGAGAAACAAAGTAGAAATACTCCGATAGAATATATTTACAATCCTGTCTACAATAAGACCAATAATATCTATTCTCTCTATCTTGCTAAAGAGGAATTGCAAAAGCAAGATACTTTATTAATTGAATCCGATTTGATTTTTGAGGATACACTTTTCCACAAAATTTTAAATAACCCCTATCCCAATCTGGCACTTGTAGCTAAATATGAGCCATGGATGGACGGCACGATGGTACGGCTCAATACTGAAAATGACATCATTGATTTTATCTCAAAAAAAACGTTCCGCTACGCAGATATTGACGATTACTACAAAACCGTCAATATCTATAAATTCAGTAAAGAGTTTCTCCGCAACAGTTATGTGCCATTTCTTGAAGCCTACAGCAAAGCCCTGGGTAATAACGAATATTACGAACAGGTATTACGGGTAATCACCCTGCTGGAGAGATGTGAACTGAAAGGACTCCCTTTGGAAGGAGAACGCTGGTATGAGATTGATGATATACAAGATCTTGACATCGCTGAAACCATTTTTGCCGAACAGGACCAGCTACAACGCTACCAAAAAAGATATGGCGGATACTGGCGTTTCCCAAAGCTGAAAGATTTCTGCTATTTAGTAAACCCCTATTTTCCACCACAAAAAATGTGTGAAGAACTACAGGCTAATTTTAATGTGCTTCTCCGTGAATACCCTTCCGGCATGGGAGTGAATACACTTGTCATGGCAAAAAACTTCGGTATCCGGCAAGATTATGTGGTTGTTGGCAACGGAGCCGCCGAAATCATCAAAGCGCTGATGGAACATTCAGATGGCAAAATGGGAGTAATTTATCCCACTTTTGAAGAATATCCCAACCGACAATCAGAAGAAATCATTGCATTCTATCCACAGAATGCCGATTTTCATTATACGGCAAAAGAACTGATGCTTTTTTATGCGGACAAAGATATCCGCCATTTACTCTTGATCAATCCGGATAACCCATCAGGTAACTTCATCCCCCTCAACGAACTTATGGATTTGCTGGCATGGACGCAGCAGCGAAATATCCACTTAATACTGGATGAATCTTTTGTTGACTTCAGCGAAAAAAGTGTCGAAAATACGCTGCTTAAGAATGAAGTTCTGGAAACATACCCACACCTCACAGTCATTAAAAGTATTTCCAAATCTTATGGAGTTCCGGGATTACGCTTGGGGATAGCCGCATCTTCCGACAAAGAGATAATATCCTATTTACGAAAAAACATGGCTATATGGAATATAAACTCCTTCGCCGAATTCTATTTACAGATATACAGCAAGTATAATAATGATTATCAAAATGCCTGTAAAAAATTCATAGCCGAGCGCCAACGCTTTTTCGAGGTATTGCAACAGGTTGACTTCCTACGTGTCATACCTTCACAAGCCAATTATTTCCTGTGCGAAGTAACTTCCCGCTTCAGTTCCACCAAACTCGTTTCTTTATTGCTGGAGCATAATCTCTTGTTAAAAGATTGTAGTACCAAGACAGGATTCGATGGCAGGAATTACATCCGTATCGCCATACGCGATACTGAAGACAACAATTATCTGGCTGAAAACTTAAAAAAACTGCAAGCATGAGTATCAATATCTGTATTTGTGGCGGTGGCGGTCTGGGGCACGTCATTGCAGGAGTAGCTGCACATAAAGGCTTTAATGTTTCCATCCTCACCCGGCATCCCGACCAATGGAATCCATCATTACTCATTGAAGATTGCCGGGGAAATACATTCTCCGGCTCATTAGCCTGCGTTACGGCTAACCCGGCAGAAGTCATTCCACACTCTGATATCGTATTGCTTTGTCTCCCCGGATTTGCCATTGAGGAAGAACTTCTCCACATACAACCGTTCTTGCAGGAAAAAACTTGCATAGGAAGTGTAGTCAGTTGTACCGGTTTTTTCTTTACCGCTTATAGAATATTAGGCAAAACAGCTTCACTCTTCGGATTCCAGCGTGCTCCATTCATTGCCCGTGTGCAAACCTATGGCCAGAAAGCACTCTTGTTGGGATACAAAAAGGAATTACAAATAGCCACCGTAAACATATCAAAATCCGATATTTTACTACGAACTCTTCAAGAAATGTTAGATACGCCGGTGCGTATGCTTCATCATTTTCTAGAAGCCAGCCTGACCAATAGCAATCCATTGCTTCATCCAGCCCGTCTTTATTCACTTTTCCATACCTGGAGTAGAGGAAAAGCATATCATGAGATTCCCGGGTTCTATAATAGTTGGGATGAAGAAAGTTCGGAGCTCCTCATTGCTTGTGACAATGAATTCCAACAAATTCTGAAAGCACTGCCGGTCCGAATAGAGCCAATTCCTACTTTATTGGAATATTATGACAGTTATGATGCAAGGTCACTTACCCGCAAGATACGCTCCATCATTGCCTTCAAACATATTCCAGCTCCTATGGAAAAAACAGAAAAAGGATTTCTGCCTGATTTCAAAAGCCGGTATTTCACTGAGGATTTTCCATTTGGATTATTGATAATCAAATCAATAGCAGAGGTATTAAACATTTGTACCCCAAACATTGATAAAATATTGCTATGGGGGCAAGATGTATTAAACAAAGAATATATCCATGAAGGAGAATTAAAAGGAAAAGACCTGTCAAAAACAGGTTACATCAACGCTGATTTGTTTTATAAACTACTAAAAAATTAATGTATGGATAGTGAACTAAGAAAGCGATTTAACCCCGATGGTTCCCTTCTCCGTCGCCAGCAACTACGTATGTTAGAGCTTCTGGAGGTTATTGATGTGATTTGTCGCAAGCACCAAATACCCTATTGGCTCAGTTCCGGAACTCTAATAGGTGCAGCACGTCACAAAGGTTTCATTCCCTGGGATGATGATCTGGACATAGAAATGCTTCGCTCAGATTACCTGCGTCTGCTGAAAGTTCTTCCTCAAGAACTTCCGGACAATCTTGCATTGCAAACTAATGAAACAGATCCCAATTACATCTTTATATACGGCAAATTACGTGATAAGGATTCTCATTTGGAAGAAACAAATTCATATGACCGTATTTTCCATTATACCGGTATCTACATTGATATTTTTCCTTTAGAAAATATCCCTTATTGTCTAGCTTGGATAGGAGGACACATGCAAGGGCAGATATACAATCAGTTGAATAATAAAAATATAAAAGAAAGCACATTATACAAACGGATTCGTAGAATTTATCATTTTAATACCCGCATCGGTTTTCCCATCCTAAGGTTCATTGCCAAGTTATTCCCCGGAAAAGAATTACGCCATTCTTTTGGCACCGCCTATTTCAAACCGCGCTATACAGACGATATTTTTCCACTGACAGAAATGGAATTTGAAGGAAAAATGTTCCCCGTACCACGCCAAACAGATGCTGTGCTAAGGAAGATATACGGTAATTATATGCAATTACCGGATTTAGAGAATATACATCCACATTACAACAAACTCGAATTTTACAAATAAAGGAGATTGAACCATGAAACCATCCCTTGTAGATGTACCCGTACTTATATTGTTCTTCAACCGCCCGCAACAATTGTCGCAAGTGTTTGAACAAGTCAGGAAAGCCCGTCCCTCCAAGCTCTTCCTCTATCAGGACGGGCCGCGTGGCGAACGCGACCTGCCCGGCATAAAGGCATGCCGCGAAGTGGTGGACCAGATAGACTGGGAATGTGAAGTGCATCGTAAGTATCAGGAAAAGAATTATGGTTGCGACCCTTCGGAATACATCTCACAGAAATGGGCCTTTTCCATGGTTGACAAATGCATCGTATTGGAAGATGACGACGTGCCTTCCGTATCTTTCTTCACCTTCTGCAAAGAAATGCTGGACAGGTACGAACAGGATACCCGCATCACCATGATTGCCGGTTTCAATAACGAAGAGATCACTCCGGATGTACCATACGACTATTTCTTCGCCTCCACCTTCTCCATCTGGGGATGGGCCAGCTGGAGAGTCATCGACCAATGGGACGAGCATTATACCTTTCTGGAGGATACATTCAATATGCAGCAACTGGAACAGCTCATGAAAGAACGGAAATTCCGTAAAGACTTTATCTATATGTGCCATCGCCATAAAGAAAACAACAAAGCCTATTATGAAACCATCTTCCACGCTTCCATGCTTTTCAACTCGGGACTGGCTATCGTGCCCACCCGCAACATGATTAACAACTTGGGAGCCACGGCAGATTCCACCCATTTTGCCGGTTCTGTGCATACACTGCCTAAAGGATACCGCCGCATCTTCACCATGAAACGGTATGAAGTAGAATTTCCTCTCAAGCATCCTCGTTATGTCATTGAGAATGTAGCTTATAAAAAAGCTGTCTACCGCATTATGGGGTGGGGACATCCCTGGATTAAGATAGGACGTTCTTTTGAAGAACTATTTCTGAACCTGCGATACGGCAATTTTTCCATCATCACTAAAGCAATAAACAGAATTAACAAATGGCTGAAAAGAGACCAACACCGGTAAAACCACTCACTATTTATTTTTATCACACCCGATTAACCCGTGAAAGTTACGAGGAATGGAAAGATTATAAGTTTCCGGGACATATCCTCTACGGACTTCCTTTGCTGGAAAAATATGGAATCCGGTCGGTGATGCATAAATACAAAGCTTTCCCCAGCCGTCTGAAACTAATGCTCTATGCCACTAAAGAGATTCTGTGCTGCAAAGAGCCATACGAAGTGCTCTACGGTACATCTTTCCGTGGGTTGGAACTTATCATCCTACTCAGAGCATTAGGCCTCTACCGCAAGCCCATTGTCATTTGGCATCACACTGCTTTAAAAACCTCATCCAGAAAAATAAGAGAACGCATCTCACGTTTCTTTTATAAGGGCATTGATCATATGTTCCTGTTCAGTAAAAAATTGATTAAAGACTCATTAGCAACCGGAAAAGCTCCCGAAGAAAAGCTTCAGCTTATCCATTGGGGGCCGGACCTCGCTTTCTATGACCATCTTCTACAAACAATGCCGGATCGGAAACCGGAAGGTTTTATCTCCACCGGGAAAGAAAACCGGGATGTAGACACAATGCTGCAAGCTTTCTGCGCCACCGATCAACAACTGGACTTGTACATAGCCCCCACCAATGGAAGTGTAAACTACCAACAGATTATTGAAAGCTTCTGTCTGCCCGATTCTGTACGAGTACATTATACGGACGGTGTCATCCCATACTTGTTGGCACAGAAAGTGGCACGAAAAAGCTGTGTTGTCATCTGCTGCATGGATTTTCCTTATACCGTAGGTCTTACCACACTGGTAGAGGCCTTTGCATTAGGCATCCCTGTCATTTGCTCACGTAATCCTAATTTTGAAATGGATATAGACAAAGAAGAAATAGGAATTACCGTAGCCTATGATGACGTGGAAGGGTGGATCAATGCCATTCATCGCATAGCCGACCATCCCGAAGAAGCCCAAAAAATGGGCGCCAACGCCCGAAAGCTGGCAGAAAAACGTTTCAATTTGGAAATCTTTTCCCGTGAAATAGCAGAAAGCTTACTGGAAATATCCAAGATGTCCCCTAAAAAGCGTACATTTGCATAAACTTTTATGCACATGAGAGTACTTATCATCAATACGTCTGAGCGAATAGGTGGAGCCGCCATTGCAGCCAACCGCCTCATGGAGGCTTTAAAAAACAACGGAATAAAGACAAAAATGCTTGTACGCGACAAGCAGACCGACCAGATAAGTGTCGTTGAACTAAAGAAATCATGGTGGAAAGTATGGCAATTCATCTGGGAGCGTGTCGTTATCTGGCAAGCCAACCACTTCAAGAAACATAACTTGTTTGCCGTTGACATAGCGAATACCGGCACCAATATCACAGCATTGCCCGAATTTACCCAAGCCGATGTCATTCATCTGCATTGGATTAACCAAGGTATGTTGTCACTGACAGATATCCGGCGTATCATCCAATCCGGCAAGCCCATCGTTTGGACAATGCATGATATGTGGCCTTTTACCGGTATCTGCCACTATGCAGGAGATTGCGATAAATATGCCACACAATGCCACAACTGTCCACAACTTTACAAAGGAAGCAGGAAAGACATAGCCTACCGTACTTTCCAGAAAAAGAAAAAACTGTTTGAAGGAGCACAAATCACCTTTGTAGCTTGTAGCCGCTGGTTAGAATCATTGGCTAAGGAAAGTGATCTGATTAAAGGTCAGACCATTACCAATATTCCCAATGCAATCAACACCAACCTGTTCAAACCTCGTGATAAAAAACAGGCCAGAGAAAAGTGCCACCTCCCGCAAGACAAGAAGTTATTGCTTTTCGGCTCCGTAAAAATTACAGACAAGAGAAAAGGAATAGACTATTTGGTATCAGCTTGCAAACAAATAGCTTCCTCGTATCCTGATTTTAGTAAAGAGTTAGGTGTAGTGGTTTTTGGCAACCAAGCCGAACAATACGCTTCCCTGTTTCCTTTCCCTATCTATCCGATGAATTATGTCAGCAACGAGAAAGAACTGGTAGATATTTACAACGCAGTCGACTTATACGTCACACCTTCTTTACAAGACAACCTACCCAATACCATCGTAGAGGCAATGGCCTGTGGTATTCCGTGCATAGGGTTCAATGTAGGAGGTATTCCACAAATGATTGACCACCTGCACAACGGCTATGTTGCCGAATATCAGTCTTCCAAGGATCTGGCAAACGGAATTCACTGGGCATTGACCGAAGGAGAATATGAAAGTCTGAGCGAAGAAGCCTGCCGTAAGGCAGTATCCAGCTATTCGGAAAGTACCATCGCCAAGAAATATGTTGAAATCTATAACAAGATTACAGGGAATCATGCATAACCATCATCCTCATCCCAAGTTTTCTATTATTACTGTCACCTACAACGCCGCAAAAGTATTGGAGGATACTATACAAAGTATTGTTACACAAACTTATAAGAATCTGGAGTATATTATTGTAGATGGGGGATCAACAGATGAAACACTGGATATCATTCACAAATACCAGGAACATATCACCACTGTTATCAGTGAACCCGACCAAGGTTTATACGATGCCATGAACAAAGGAATAAAATTGGCAACCGGAGATTATCTTTGTTTCTTGAATGCCGGTGACGGCCTGCACGAGGATGATACTTTGCTGCAAATGGTACATTCCATCAATGGAACAGCCCTGCCGGGAGTGCTATATGGAGAAACAGAAATTGTGGACAGTCAAGGGCATTTTTTTTTATATATGCGCCGCCTGTCCGCACCCGCAACGCTTACCTGGAAAAGCTTCAAGCAAGGAATGCTAGTCTGCCATCAAGCCTTTTTCGCCCGCCGTGATCTGGTGGAACCATATGACCTGAGATATCGGTTCTCGGCAGATTTTGACTGGTGTATCCGTATCATGAAGAAAGCGGATGTACTCCATAACACCCATCTTACTCTTATTGATTACCTGAATGAAGGAATGACCACCCGTAACCATAAAGCCTCCTTGAAAGAACGCTTCCGTATTATGAGCCGTCACTATGGATGGGCAAGCACAGTGACACACCACTTATGGTTCGTTCTGCGCCTGCTTTACAAATAATCCGGAGTCTGGCTTACGACGGGCCTTAATCAATTTTCCTACGGGCTCTTCTGACCTGCAAGAATAAGAACAAGACCAGCACACAGGTCAATACACCCAACGCCACAAAAGCCACCGTTTCCGTAACATGCAGCGATTTCGGATCGAACTTAAATTCCACTACATGCTTTCCGGCCGGCACATTCATCGCCCGAAGAATATAATCCGCTCTTCCGTGCGGTGCTTCCACACCATCAATATATGCCTGCCAACCAGGATAGTAAATTTCCGAGAAAACCACTGTTCCTCCTGTCTTCGAATTAACCTCATATTTCAAGTCATTAGGTTCGTACGCAGTCAGTTTGATTGTACCCAGTGTATCTGTTTCAGCCGCCGATTTTACCTCCGCACTGAATTTTTTATCTACGACAGCCGTTTTTGCCGGATCTATCCGATGCAAAGCATCTATCTCTTCATTGGCATTATCCACATACTGCACCTCGTTTACAAACCAAGCATTGCCCAGCGTATAAGGATTCTGTATCGGGACAGTCTTTCCACCTTGCAGCGGAAAAATAAAGTAACGGGTATTCAGCATATTCAACACAGGAAAACCGGACGGAGCCACCTTCTGCATATCGCCTCCCGCCTCCGAAACAGCCTTGAACACGCCATTCATCTCGGTGCTGATATGCTCCTCTATCATTTCCTGATAGCGGCGCAGCTTGGCGGCATGATATCCACCGATGCTCTTATGCCAATAAGAAGTCGTATTTTCATTAAACGTATTGCCGGCTAGGTTCAGTACCCGGAAATCCAACGTTTTATCGGCCAATATTGCCTTATCCGTTTCGGTCGGTTTAAAGGAATTATCCTGCTGCACCTTCTCCACAAATTGTTCATCATACAAATAACGTTTGTTCACACTCCACATATCTGCCAGACAGAGGACAGCCAATGCCAGAATCATCACCTTCGCCTTTAGTTTGCCCATGCCATATAACCAAAGAACTGCCGTACCTATCATAATAACAAAGAAACTGCGCCATGCATCCGAAGTAAAGATACTCTGACGGATTTCTTCCAGATTAGCAAGTAACGGAGCCAGCTGATCTGCCGGAATACCCTGCAATGCCTGCATTTCCATACTTGAAACATACGACGGGAAAAAGAAACCGGGAGCTAATGCAAACAATAAAGCGATGCCACCTGTCAATCCCAGGCTGATATAAAACGACCGGGCCTGTTCCTTAACCAACTGAGGGCGTGCCATTACCTCCTTTAAAGCAAGGACTGCCAACAAAGGTATGGTAAACTCAGCAATGACCAAAATAGAAGAAACCGCACGGAATTTATCGTACATCGGGATATAATCCAAAAAGAAATCGGTGAATCCCATAAAATTCTTTCCCCATGACAGCAGGACAGACAAAACTGTAGCACTCAAAAGCGCCCATTTCATAGGACCTTTCACTATAAACAGCCCAAGAACAAACAGAAACATCACAAACGCCCCCACGTATACAGGACCGGATGTACCGGGTTGCTCACCCCAATACTGACCTATCTGGCTATAGATACTATTATACATAGGATTCGCCTTTTCCATCGCCTCGTTAGCTGCCAAAGGTACGGAAGCACCACCTTTCACATTAGGGACAAGCAAAGAGAAAGTCTCACCGATACCGTAGCTCCACTGAGTGATATAATCTCGTTCCAGACCACTTTTTGTCTGATTATGACTATCCGGTTTCACCAGCTCACTCTTTCCACGCATCGTTTCCTTACTATACTCATACGTATGATATAAGTTAGATAGATTTATACAAACTCCCAAAATACCGGCCATCAACAACACACCAGTTGCTTTCAGAAATTGCGGCATTTCCTTCTTCTGCCAAGCATCCACTCCGAACGCAACCGCCATAAAGAGCATGACAAAAAGAAAATAATAACTCATCTGCACATGGTTCGACACTATTTGCAAAGCAACAAAAACCGCTGTCAGCAAACCACCTGACAAGTATTTCCCTCTATAAGCCAATACCATACCGGCTATAGTGGGTGGAATATAAGCCAAGGTTACAAATTTCCAGATGTGTCCGGCAGCTATAATGATGAAAAAATAAGAAGAAAACGCCCACAACACAGCCCCCAATGAAGCCAGCCAGACCGAGAAATCGAATGCACGCAATAATATATAAAAGCCCAACAGCATGACAAATACATACCACACATAATTCGGGAGATACAAATGATATAACTTCTCCACTCCCTTCAGGGTATCCGTAGAATCATAACTGGGTGCCATCTGATAAGTAGGCATACCACCAAAAATCGAATTAGTCCAGCGCGTACGCTCTCCCGTACGTTCCAGATATTCTTTCGCTTCTTCACCGGCACCAATGCCCGCCACAGAGTCATGTTGTGAAAGGATACGCCCTTCTGTCACTGCCGGGAAAAATAGACGAATGAGATGACAGCAAAAAGGATAATCACTACTATATCAGGTAGTATTCTTTTAAATAAGTTCATAAGTATATCTGTTTATTAACGTTGCAAAGATACGATATACTCTGATAAAATGCGTACATTTGCAGCCATAAATAAAGTTGAATTATGAAAATAGGAATTATAACAGCCATGAGTTCCGAGCAGAAACAAGTAGCGCAACTGCTCGAAAACAAGAAAGAATACACCGAAGGTCCTTTCCAATATACTGAAGGCAGCATTAGAAATAATACCATTATCCTGATGAAATGCGGAATAGGTAAAGTGAACGCTGCTGCCGGTACTGTAGAACTGATCCGTACCTTCCAACCCGACTGTGTCATCAGCACCGGTGTAGCAGGAGGCATAGACAGCTGCCTGAAAATAATGGATGTTGTGGTGAGCCGACAAATTGTATATCATGATGTATGGTGTGGAGAAGGCAATATGTACGGACAGATACAAGGACTTCCCGCCCGATTCGAAGGTAATGCCACATTGTTTGATTGCGCCATGTCACTGGATACTCCGACCGCCATTCATGGAGGTCTGATATGCAGCGGAGACAAATTCATCACCGACCGTTCCGAACTGAACGACATTAAAGAAAAGTTCCACGAAGGGCTGGCAGTAGATATGGAATCGGGAGCCATCGCCCAAATCTGTTATATATATAAGGTACCGTTCATCAGTTTCCGTATCATCAGCGATACGCCGGGATCCGACAACCATTGGGAACAATACACAAATTTTTGGGAGACTATAGCCGACCGTTCCTTCGAGGTCACTCATACCTTCCTTTCCTCATTACCAGCTAATTTATAAAAACGAATAATATGAAGACAATACCCAGTTTTACCATTGACCATATCCGCTTGCTTCGCGGTATCTATGTATCCAGAAAAGACGAAGTGGGCGGTGAAACGGTCACAACCTTTGACATCCGCATGAAAGAACCCAACCGGGAACCTGCTTTGGGGCAAGGAGCCTTGCATACCATAGAGCATCTAGCCGCTACCTACCTGCGTAACCACCCTATATGGTCTGACAAAATTGTCTACTGGGGACCGATGGGATGCCTCACCGGTAACTACCTGTTAATGAAAGGCGATTTAAAATCGGAAGATATTATAGAACTGATGCAGGAAACGTTCCGCTTTGTAGCCGATTTTGAAGGCGAAGTTCCGGGAGCCGCCCCTAAAGATTGCGGTAACTACTTGCTTCATGACCTGCCTATGGCCAAATGGGAGTCGGCCAAATATCTGCATGAAGTATTGGAGCACATGACAAAAGATAATCTGTACTATCCTACTAAAGAGTAATTCTCAACAACAGAACAGTAGAAACGTAATAACAGAAAATAGAAAAGCCGCTTTCTTTTCAGAGAGCGGCTTTTCTTTAAGTCCTTTTCAATAGAGATTGAATTACTTACGTAATCCTAGTGCTTTAACAATAGCACGATATCTTTCGATATCACGGTTCTTCAGGTAGTTCAACAACGCACGGCGTTTACCTACCAAAGTTGTCAAAGCTCTTTCAGTGCTATAATCTTTTCTGTTGAGCTTCAGGTGCTCAGTCAGGTGAGAAATACGGTATGAAAACAAAGCTATCTGCGCTTCAGCTGAGCCAGTATCAGTGTTAGACTTTCCGTACTTTTCAAAGATTTCTTGTTTTTTAGCTGCATCTAAATACATAATTCTTAGATTTTTTTGATATATAAAATTTTCATTTAGCAGGTGCAAAGATAGACATTATCTTTTATATCACAATGAATTAGAGCGATTTATTTTAAAAATAATCTTCTATCTCTTTTACTGTCGCATCTTTCAGCATATCTTCGAACATCATAGCAAAGGCTGCCCAACTGACATTGAATGAAATTGTAAACCCGATTTCTTTTCATCCGATGAATAAAAGTGCCCAGTCCGAAACCGTTTCTTCATGAATTTCGGACTGGACACTTTTTAAACTATCGCTATTTTATTTCAACCAGCCACTCATGGAACCCATCATAAGGGGTATAGTGCAATACATATTCGGATTGGCTATGACTGATAACTTTATCCCAAGGAATCCGGTTTACATCAATTTCCGCCCTTGCCAGCCACAAAGCATTTTCCATCACATAACGGTCTAAAGAAAGCTCAAGCATCATCCGGCTCAAATAAAAAGCAGACTGTTCATAGGCATACCATTTACCGTCACTTTCCCGGTAGATATATATCAAGCCATCATTGCTTAATTCTCTTTCCAACATCATTATTATCTCGCGCATAATTTTATAGATTACTCGTTTTTAATCAGTATCATCTCATTGTCCGAGCACAGAACCACAATCCAAGGACCGTTCAGTAACTTATTCAAATCGACTTCCACCTTATCCAGCATAACACCTCTCAATACCGTTTCATTAAGTTTCTTCAACAAATGAGCAGAACGGTAGCAAGCGTACCAACGTCCGTCTTCTTCAGATATATAAATTTCCGATTTACCGCATGATTTCTTGTCCATGATTTCTAACAGGTTGCTCATAACATCCTCCTTTATACTTAATAATAGCCTAAGCTATTATATCGCCATACCAGCCTGAAACGATGCGACTCATTTCTTGACCTGTTTTCTGACACTCCCTGCCCCGGAATATATACTTTTGACTGAGTTCCCTCCGTCGTAGCTGTCCAATAAGGCACACCTGACCAATTATTATACTTAATACCGGAACTGGTAATCACCCCATTTATTTGCTGCCACTCTGCTTCTGCGGGCAAAGAGAAATGATAAAAAACCATATAGCTATTACCCGATGTGACAGGAGTAGAACTACCACTGGAATTAACCGCCACACCTATCGCATTATCCATTACACTTCTTTCATCATTGTCACTGGAATAATGTTCTTTATTTATCTTCTTATAATACTCCTTTATTATTTTCTGTCCGTCCGTCAGGTTCGTTGTGTACCCATTGTCTCCCCAGGGCAGACCGCCAACAGCAAAACGGTCTATTCTGTCAACATACAATTGTTCTGTAATCTGGATAGGATACCATTGTTTGATAGGATATTTCATTTCGCTGCCCGCAACAGGCTTGTTTTGCGCATCCAGTTTACGCACATAAATATTGCACGAACGATACGGCTTCTCTGAGTTCCATTCTTTCTCCCAAATCGTTTTTTGATCAGCGTATCCCTTTAAATACATTCTAAGCTCTGCCGTTCCCTCCTTTTGTATCACATTGTATTCATCATATCTAGGAGTAATCCAACTCATATCAGACTCAAACATCACCCAATAGTCTCCAGAAACGCCATCAAAATCATCCACTTTGATTTGCCATTTCTGCCTATCGGTACTCACCACTTTGATTTTCACCAAATGTCCGTCAATATTATAATCTTGCCCTTCATTGAACTGAATAAACAAGTCAGACAATTCGCTGTCTACCCTCCATTGAGCATCCTTCGTGTTTCCCGAGATGTTGATCACACCGTTCTCATCCATGCAGCCCGATTCTTTCACACCTCCCGCTCCGCGCAAATGAAGCGTAACATTATAAATGGTATTTCTGTTCACATCAAAATCATACGATATGTTCTTACCTAAAAACAGTCGGTAACTAATAGTTCCCTTTACATGTGCACTGCTCGATTTATATTCATAATCCGCCGTAACAAGGATGTATGAACATCTGCGACCCAAGTTCTCATTGTCTGTATAGTCGGTAAATGCAGCATACACTTCTTTACCTGCCTCCATCGTATTTTTGATACGATTCGGGGTTTTGACTTTTTCATTACCATTTTGGGCATCCGTACAGTTTTGGGCATGAACCGTCTGTTTATTCTCAAACTGATAAAGACGCTCGGACATCACTTGAGTTTCGCCATTTCCACTTGGTCCCGTAAGCAACGAACCGGATGGGAAGTCATACTTCTGTCCTTCCTTGTCAAAAGAAGTAAAATCCGTTATACTATTATCCGAAGCCAAGGTACAAGTCTTAGGCACATTACATAATTGTACTGATCGGGGCGTCAAGGTCACTTCGTTGTCCAGCCCGGAAGTATTGATATTTACTTTAATCATAGCATACGGGCGTTTCAAAGAAACTTTAGCCAAATAGCAACCTTTATTACCACCTTGAGCTCCCTCATGCGGATTCTCGGTATAGATAAACTGCTCGGATGCACCGTAAAGGAGACAAACGGATGTTTCATCAAAATCCACCGGCCACTGAATCAAACTCTCTTTAACACTCTGCCACAATGACAAAGTAATCTTTCGTCCATAATTAGCGATAACCTCTACTCTTACAGCCTGGTTACCTTGTTTGGCATTGATGTGGATATATACTTTTCCATCTGCTGTTTTAGAAGAAACGACCTCTGCACTACCATTCTCCACACTACCGGAAACTTCGAACGAATCCCCATTCTTAACCAGATAGACGGTTACCGTATTTCCTCCATAATTCACTTTTACATTCACATCATCAATAACGGAGAATATGGAGTTATCTCCGGCAGCCCTGCTGTTCATGTTCACAGAAGTAATATCGGCTGGTGATATTGCTATGACCACAGGAGCATCGTCCTCCACTCCGGACTCCGGACCGGCTAACTCCTCTGCCGTACAAGCACCCAACATACAAATGATGAAAAACATCATTATCAGTCTTATTGTCTTCATTTTTCCTCCTTTTGTTTATTCATAGCCCGGGCTAAGCAATATTTCATCCCAATCTGCCACATAAGTTTCCACATCCGTCTTCAAACCGCCTCCAGCAGGAGTCTCGGTCACTTTTATATTAAATATATACACATGGTTACGCACCACCTCAAACCGATCTCCAACCCCATCTTTTCTGAACTCGATCGTTTTTGTCTTGGTTTCACCTCCATACGTGTAAGTCACATCCAAGGATACTGCCCGGCTGTCGTTATTTTCTTGTTCCGGCAAATAAATCAAATCCTCATAAGCCATTGTCACATTCAGTCCCGTATAAACAAAGTTCTGCGGCTTCATCGACAACCCTGTTACGTAAGGACTTTGGTACTGAATTGTTTCATCGGGGCTCAACGTAGCTTGTGACACACAATACCCTTTATCATTAGCGTTATTCACCGTGATGCCGGTAATAATAAAATCGCCTTTTGTATCTTGAAGCCCTTGTTTCCCGTTCACCCAAAGGCTCACCTTAGCCACTGCCCTATACAGTTTGCACTCTAAGCTTGGTCCTGCAGGAGGGACACCGGTAGCGGGACTGATCCCCCACATCGGCAGACGCCTTTCGGCCAGATTCCACGGGGTCGGACCAGTGTAATTATAAACCAATTTATTATAGATTTCAACGGCAGTATTGCCTACCATCGTATTAAGATATGCCTGCATTCCCTCACTGACTCCCTGAATTTGGTTCTGATTCAAATTGGCGAGAACCACCAACCGTACCTGTTCATTACCTATCGTCCTCTGCATAGTCCCTTCCAGTATCTTTTGGTCGGCATAATCATTAATCACTCTCAAATCCTCTACCAAATATTTCAGTCTTTGAGTAACCGCATCAATCACTAGTACATACACATCGCCTTCCACAATAGTCCCCTGTTCCGGAGTGGTAAAATCCCAATTACCATCTGCTGTGGGCGCGTCAACCGTTCTGGAAGAATTCCCCGAAAGAGACAATGCAAGACGTACCGGCGCTCTTCCGTCCCCCCCAGCCTTCGCCGCCAACTCGTCCTTCGCACACGACGAGAAGCACAGTCCGCAGAACACCGCCATCACTATATAGGATAAACCTCTTTTCATAGATTGCTTTTTTAGTTTCGTTATTACATGTCCAGTTCGTTGAAGCGTACCACCCAATCATTGATAATGATGCTAGTATTAATCCACTTCATGCTCTCGTCCAAAAGAAAGTCATATTGTATTCGTCCTGGCGATCCAGATACTCCTGATTGGTCATCTCATGTCCTTCTGCTTCAGTAAGCAGCAAGTATTTCACTAATGGTATGGAAAGTACAGGCTCCCCTGTTTCCTTGTTGGTTATGGTGAGGCGGGGATTATTTTCAACCACCAGACGCCCTACGGTAATCTGTGCAATAGCTACGCTGATATTGCTGTCCTCTGCATCTCCATCGGCACGTGTTCCCATATCCGTGCCACCCTGCATACGGTAATAGGGATAATATGTTAATGTTTCGTCCTCCAGCAGCTTATTATCATAGTTCATCAAACCGTTGTCGTCTGTAATCGTAAATTCAAATTTATCTACCTCCACAGTCACTCCGTCCATTTGCTGGAGAATGATGCGTATGGTGTTGGTGTTCTTCACCAGTGGCACAGTCACTACCTGCGAGCTTGCTGCCCGCGAGAAAGATTGCTTGGTCACTTCACCGTGCCACAACGCAGAAAGTTTACTGTTCACAACAGCCGTTCCATCAGCCGCACGACTGTACAGACGATCCATCCTGCATTGCAGTTCATCTAGCGAGGATTCCCCTGCCGTAACCAAAGGCACTGAGAATGAAGCCTCATCATTCAGTCCCGCCCAAGTGACAAGATGATAGTCACCCGGTTCCAAATCCACTTTCATGGTATATCCTTCTTCTCCCAGCACATCGCCTTCTTCTGTCTTCTGATATACCAACTTGCCGTTATCGTCAAAAGCATAAAGTGTCACAGTCCCCACCTCGCGCGAGAAAGCATCGGCATACTTCATGTTATAATCATACTTGAATTTCACTCTGTACTCTACAGAGCAATCTACCTCTTCTTCACCGAGTATGCTGTCGCACGACACAACGGCACTTCCCAATGTCATGGCCATCATCAGGCTGAAGGAGAATTGTCGGGCGAATGTTTTTACTGTTTTCATGCTTTTGGTCATTTTATAATGTTAGAATATAGAAAGGTATAAAGGGGAGGGAGATGAATCCTCCCCTGTCTGTCATAGTGTTTGTTAGAACTCAATGTTATTGAAACGTACAATCCAAGGAATAATCTTAGCATTCAATTGCAAATAGAAATTATTATCACTCTCTTCACCGCTAGGATCTATTGTTATTGTTGCACCACCGATATTCTCGAATCCAGTAACTTTCAGTACATAGATATTATTTCTCATGATTGCCTTATCCATATACTGATCTCCTTTATTGTGGCAAATTTCAGATGAATAATAATAGCAATGTCCATTTTCATAAGTATCATAAGATGCATCTGCACCATTATCAGCTTTTACAGCATCAATAGATGTATAAAATTTATTATTGCATTTATAAATGGTACCAACAGGCTCACCCGTTTCATCGCCAATCTGACCACGGAAAATAATACCAGTCACTAAAGCTGGTACTTGCTTTTCTTTTTTCACAATATTTTCTAAACAATAAGCCAAACGATGACCTACCTGTTCATTATCGTTAATATTAGCAGTGGGAAGATCTTGGAAATAAACTTGGCTATCATCGCTGGCCTCATCAACTTTATCCGCATTTACATTTTTCAATGCGTTATAGAAATATGATCCAAAAACTTGGTCGTAATCTGTTACATTATTCTTATTCTTTGAATTAGGATCAACCATATAGGCCATATTGTCTACACCTAACAAGCCTAAAGTCCTGAAGTTTTCCCAGCTCGCATCCGTCAAATGTCTTGCCGTATACACAGAATTTGAAAGATTCACCAACGCGTATTTATCCAGTTTCACTGTCCAGTCAAGCTCACCATCAGTAGATGTAGTATAATATTCAAATTTGGGGAACGGCTCAAGAAGAGTAAAATATGTTCACCTGTCTGACCATAAGTTTTTTCTGTCTTTATAAAAGCTCTTCTATCAGTTCCATCTGTTCCCTCATGTATCCAAACATCAGAATTATCATTATCCAAATTCTTTGCCTTATGCAAACCTGTCAAACGAACGGCTTTATTATCGGGATATATATAGTAACCACTTGTAGTTTCCGCAATGGCATAATCAGTAGTTTGTACTGTAAGAGGATATAAGTTATTTGGTTTAGCAATTACATAATTTATCTTTGAAACAACACGTTCCACCTCTACCTCTTTTTTTATTGTTGGATCTTCATAGTTGTTGGATAAAACGTCTACCTTTATCTCTTTTTTGTTCACCATCATAAATTGACCGGCAGCAGCTATTGTTATATCACCAGTTGTTGTATAAGAACTTTCTGCAATTTGTTCATACTTAGACTTATCAGTCGATTGTTGGCTGTTGGCAATAGCTTCTATTGACTCAGTCGGATTTAACACAACAAGCACTTTATACCATCCAGAATTTGCCAATGTAAAGAAAGGATTATAAATGGTCTCTCCACTAGCCGTAGTTTCATTCAATTGTGCCTTTGTTAAATAACCACCGAATTCTTCTTTAGTAAGATTTCCATTTTCATCTAGTCTATTTAAAATTATAACGGCATCTGTTACAGTTGATTCACCTTCGATACCTGGATCCGTTACACCGCTTTCTTCATTATCAGCTGCGCGTGATGAGTTTGATGTAGAACTTATCACTAATGAAAGGTTACCCTTCACTTTCTCTGGTTGATTCACATTGTTTTTCACAATGTCCTCATTCGTACATGCTACCATGGCAGCATATGCCAACATTCCTAATAATAATCCCTTAATCTTCATAATCCTAAGTTTTTAAATTATAAACTATTTTTGTAATTTCCATTCTTGTTTGTCAACACAGCAAAGGTAAGTGGTTAATCGTATAAACCTTAATCGGTATTTTCGACAAAATAGATTGGTATCTTTGACAAAATGACTTTATATCGTCTTTTACAGGGCATTTCCATCATACGTGAATAAAATACCCTACACGTTGAAAGAATCACCTCTTACATTTTTCCATTAAAAAAGAGAAGAAAAAAAACAAGGATAACATGTACTTTTTTTTCACTACATCAAACAGATCGGACAGTGTGGCATTTCAGCAAAATATCCCTCCATAAAAGCCGCCCTCATCAACATATGCGGAAGCCAAATCTAAAGTGGGAATCACCCGTAAAAACATAAAAATGTAGTGAGCAAGTGTTTCTCTCATCAAGAAGTACACATTCCTTCACATACGTACATATCCATAGACCTATACAATTATATAGGCTTATGCGTACGTATATAAATACTACATGTTCAAAGACAAGGGTATTTCTTAAAAAGATCAAGTCGTTTTCAAAAAAGACGGCGAGCTTTTTTAAAAAGATGGCGAGCTTTTTAAAAAACGTCTTGATCTTTTTTGCCACTGCCGGAACTTCGACTTCCGACATATTCCATAAAGCCCCCAACCGACAGATTATGTAAAATTCAACTTAAAAAACGTGAGTTCGAAATAAGAATAAATATATTTCACTTATAATTAGAAACATAGCGATAAAAGTATTAAATTTATAGTGCTGAATTATAACATTTAAACGATTACCACTATGTTTCCAGAGTCTAAAGTTACAGAGATTTATTGTATGGCCGATGATTTTTGCAAGGAATTTACATTGCAACAGGAAAAATATATGATTAAGGATATGAAGACCATGCATCGTAACAAACCCAACCGTATGAGTGATGCAGAGATTATGGTTATTCTAATCCTGTTTCACTCCGGTGGTTTCCGTTGTTTCAAGCATTACTACAAAGGAGTATGTCTGTAAACATCTGAAACACCTTTTTTTCCTCGTCAGGTTTCTTATAACCGTTTTGTGGAACTGGAGAAGGAAGTATTGCTTCCCATGACCATATTCATCAAAAAAGAGTACTGCTGGGAACTTGTACCGGCATCAGTTTCGTTGATTCCACTCCCTTATGTGTATGTCGTAACCAAAGAATCTTGATTCATAAGACATTTGAAGGGCTTGCCGAGCGTGGAAGATGTTCTATGGGATGGTTCTTCGGATTCAAGCTGCATCTGATAATCAATGACAAGGGTGAAATCCTCAATTTCATGTTCACGCCTGGAAACGTGGATGACCGGGAACCGTTGAAACAGGGTAGGTTTCTGGAAAACATCAAAAGGAAAACTATGTGCAGACAAGGGATATATAGGTCAGGCTCTGTTTGAAAACCTTTTCCTTAATGGCATACAACTTGTTACTAAAGTTAAAAATAATATGAGGAACTCACTGATGAGTATTGCCGACAAATTTTTTTGCTAAAAAAAAGAGCCTTGATTGAAACGGTCAATGACGAACTGAAGAACATCGCACAGATTGAACACTCAAGACATCGTTCATTCAGTAACTTTATAGCCAACTCCTTGTCGGCTATCGCGGCATACTGCTTTTTTGAAAAAAAGCCCGCCATTGACGTAAAGTTTGTCAATGACGGACAACTTGCTATTTTTTGATTTTATTTCGAACTCACGTTAAAAACACTGTGAGGACACTAATGCGCTGAACTTTAATTCAAAATCCGGGAATAGACTCCACTACCCCGGATTTTACCTTGCGCTTTTCGCAAAGAACAAGTTTCTTCTAACATCTTTTATTGTACTGTTTGTCTATATGTCTTATTTTACAAAGATTGCTTCATCCTTACGTTTATTGGTCACTTCTTCCAAATTGGCTCCGGCTTCGACGGAATCCTTGGCCTGTGCCTGTTTGAAATAATTCTCAGCAGAGTCGAGGTCCCCTTGCAACAGTTTCAGTACGCCTCTGTTGTTCAGCGTCGCACTCGCCTGTGCATCGGCCTTGTCCAAATAACGTACCGCCTGTTGCAAGTCACCCCGTTGGAGTTCGATAGCGGCAGCGTTTATATTCGCTGTTGGGTCATCAGGAAACATGCGCACTGCCACATCGAACACTTCGTTAAACTCGTCACTCCCTTTTCGTATGTTTGGGCAACCAGAAACATTTCCTGCAAGCTCAACTGCTGGGGACGGAGCTTTATAATCTGTTTTGCCTCTTCCACATCAAATCCGCGAACTACATAACGTACAGTGTAATCAGAGTGACGCAAAGCCGGATAACAATCCTGTAGTAATGCGGCATATACCTTTCCACCATCCAAGGCCTTAATGCGTTCCTCCTTCACGTCAAAATCGCTCTCATTTCTTATCTATTATGGACAAAATCTCTTCTTTCAGCGGTAAATCATTCTTAGCCACATACGCACGCAGTCCGGCCCAGTCCTCGGGTACAGAATTCACCTTGAACAAATCCGCTTTAAAGCCATACTCATTCATTACATAACTCTTCAATGCCTCAGCACGCCCCTGAGCCAAACGCGCATTGGCCGCATATCTGCCCTCAGGAGAAGCATAACCCACAATAGCTATTTCAGTAATGGTAGTATTGACATCATTTTTCACTACATCCACCGTATGTTTGATAGCAGCCAGTTCGGATGGATTATGACGATAATCAGGATAAATCTTCATCTGATTTACCGGAAAATCCAAATAAGCACGTCCTTCCTCGGCACGATTCTTCACAGCCTCGACAGCAGGAGAAACGAATGCCACGACAGGTTTTACCACATAGCGTTCCAAATTGGCACGAGTTATAAAGGCACTGTTTTCTTCTTTCTGACAATCGGCACAGCCACGTATAGCAGCCTGCAGTTCCAGTTCTGCACCATTCATCCATTTCTCGTATGGAATACGGGCTGAATAATTTACAGTCTGTTCCGTTCCATTCTTACGACGAAGAATGGTATATGCATCCGACGGAATACTGCGTTCACGCTGTTGCACGATGGAACGGATACGCCCATATACCCAAATAGCAGGCAAAATCCTGTTATAACTGTTATCCTGTGTCTTCAAAACCGGAGTCAGAGTTGCCACACAGTTGGAAGAAAGCTCCATTGCAGCCGGCAACGTGATATCCATTCCTATCATCACCTGTCCATTATCACTAATCAGGATTGACTGATTGCTGACTTGTACCTGACCACCTGATAATGTCTGTGCACCTACCGGAATAGCCGGTATCAATAATATAAGAAGTATATAACATATAAGTTTCATAATCCGTAATTTTTAGAATATATAAATAAGATTCAGAGCAGCCTTAGTAGGACCCCAATAATTCTTGTTGGATTTCTCCCAACATATCTCCACATTCTTCACACTCATATTTCTTATAACGCACATAAGCATAACCCAAACCGATGGTGGCGCCCAGATTCCAATGGCGTCCCAGCACAAACTGATAACCGTAACTGACACCGCCGCCATAAAAATGTCCCTTATAACGGAAGTCTTTCAAATCATCGAAAGGAGAAAACGGCAAATCAATACCGGTAGTATTGTATGCTCCTCCCATTAAATGGAAACCGAAAAAATGACCATTGAACTTATCACAAAGCCAATAACGCAACTCGGGCTGTACCATCACCAGTTTCAACATTTTATTATCGCTGTATTTCCAAGGATTATAATAAAACGGAATATCCACTGTAAGCTTCTTGCTCAACCCTACTTCCACTCCTAAGTTTGGTATGGCGACGGCATCTATCGCCACATTAGTCTTAACAGCCACCTGTCCATACATAAATAAGGAAGAAGCCAGCAGACACACCCATGAAAATAAAAATCTTCGTATTACCATATTCAATTCTCTCTAGCTAAGTTATTTTTTTACATCACAAAGGTAGAGGCTATTCTTTTAACAGGATATTGGCAAATTAATCTTTATTAAGAGGTGGTTTCGGCAAAATACAGAATGAACAAAAAACAATCTTAGTTCCTATTTCCGTCAAAAAACAGAACATCCATTCAATGAGAAACATTTCAACTATCAAATGGAACACCAACGGAGTTTTCTCCATCCATAAATGAAAATCCTTTCATCATGATAAAAACGCCCCCTTATATAGCCAAACAACTCCTTCTTTCCAACATAGCAGGTATTTTCATCAAAAAGAGGGTGTTTTCATCAAAAAAGCTTGAAAATAATTTGGATACATGAAAAGAATACCTACTTTTGTATCGGATGATAATGGGTCAATCATTCACATAATCAAAAAAAACAATAAAAAATTATAGTTCTATGAAGGCAATGCATTTAATAATTGCCATGCTCGTCATGATGAGTTTGGCAATCCTGCTCTGCAGATGGTAATGACCCCGTTGAAAACTCAGTTTCAACGTATCTCCTGGAAAAAAACGTATGGAGCCAGAAGCGTTACATACGAGGAAAACAATTCTGACAAGTTAAAATTAAGTGAGTTACCGGCTATCAGCCTTTCTGCAGCCGACCATATTCTATCTGTCCTACGAAAACATACTGATGCTCAAGAAGAACTTGATATTCAAACTGCCACCAAAAGGAGAACAAACATGGCTTAGAATTGTAATGAAGCAAACAATAGATCATAAATATGCTTTCACTATCCAGTTAAATATGAACTGTTACAATGACGGAAGCCTCTACTATGGCGGATATCAGGCGGAATGTTCTTCTTCTTTGATAAAATGGTATCTTAAAGGTTTCAGCCTGGCTACCGATAATGCCACAAAAAATTATAAATTCGAATCCCAAAGCTATATTTATATGAAAGTAATAGATAATGGAATCAAATATATGCAGATTCCTGTCACTATAAATGGCAACTATAATCCCCGAAACCATGATGCTGCATTTTTCCTACAATTTATGATATATAATACAATAATCACTTTTTATAATATATACCATCATTCCCCCCTTGTTTCTAGCTTGGTATACATACCTTAATAAAATAGCAAGAGACAGGGGGGTGTATTTCATTCAAATACAATCGTCTAATAATCAAGACAAGACAAAACTGTGTGAACGGAATACCTACTATCCTTTCTTTTCACCGAACCTGTTGATACTAAAAACAGAATATATTCCTATGACTTTTAGTTGGTTATGAAAATATAGTTTGCTATATTTGTAGGAATTCCTAAAATAGATTAAGGAATAATATCAAGCAGATTGTACGTGACCAATCTGATTACAGGGGAATAAAAGTGAAACAATTTATTATGATGAAATCTTTAATAATCACCTTATTATGTAGTTTTTGTCTATCAACTACTAATGCGCAAAGTTATTTCCGCCAGTGTGGTATCCAACTACTTACCAAACAAAACGGATTGAGCAACAATACATTGACTGGAATTTATCAGGATAAAGCCGGCTTTTTATGGTTAGGAACCGATGTTGGACTAAGCCGCTATGACGGAATACATTTTCATAATTACAATCTGATTGATAAAGAGCCACGTGCCTTAACTCATTTATATGAAACATCAAACAATCTGCTATGGTCTCATATCGCCAATTTAAACCAAATAGCCTGTTTTGACAAGATGCGTGGAATCTATATGCCACTTATCTCACCTACTCCTGAGGTATTGCAAGATATACAGGATATATGTGTACTGCAAGACAAATTATATGCCTTGACCTCCAATGCCATAGTAGAGTTAAATATGGAGAAAAATGCAGATGAAATAAGACTGACTGCCCAACCGCTTATAGATATAAAAACAAAAGTCCTAGGACTTTATAATAACGAAGATATTTTATGCGCACTGACAGCAGAGAATCAAATCTTGCTTTATAACGTTTCCCGATAAAAAGTAGCGAGCATATAAATGGAACCGATCTAGGTATTGTGAAAGCCGACAACATTGAAAAAATACATATATATAATGATAATGTGTGGATTTGTGACCAAACCGAAGGAATCATCTGTTATAATACAAACACTAAAACATCACGCACACTGAATGATAACAGCCAGTCATCCTTCATTCAAAAAGATATACGCGATATTATCCAAATAGATAAGACCACATTCATTATAGCCACATGGAGTTCACTGTCAGCCATAAGATTTGAAACGGACAACTACCTCCAGTCGCCATTCCACATTGTAGATCTGACCCAACATGATTCTTACTATGCCCCCATCCTCAAAAACAGAATTACCGACATTCATTTTGACAAGTCCAACAATGTGCTTTGGGTAGGAACTTTCGGCAGAGGATTGCTGAAACTGAATCTCAAAGGAAACGATATCAACCGTATCCCGTTGAACGATGAAATAAGATATGTGAATAGTATAAGCAGCACAAGATGCCGACGGATACATCTGGCTGGTCACCGAAAAAGATGGCATATATAAAAGTACAGAAAATAAGATCTCTCCTAATCTGCACTTTTCCTTATGGGAGAAAAGTCACAAGAATAATCATTATTGCCTGCACAAAGATCGCAATGGAGGATTATGGTTCGGCGATGACAAAGGAAACATCCTTTGGGTAAATCCTACTACCGGTGAAACGGTGATTCACCAACTAAACCCCGAAACAGCAGACTCTGCTGTAACTGCTTCTATCTTGAAACTATATCTAAACTCACAAAACCATTTATGGATTGCCACCGAAAAAGGAATAATGGTCTATAACCATCAGACACACGAATGCATAGCAGCACAACCTTATACGAAAGAATTCAAAAAAATAACCGCTATATGTGAAGATGGAGATGGAACCATGTGGCTAGGTACTGAAAAAGGAATACACCGTGCCAGCCGTAAAGGAAAACAAATAAAATTCACCGCGGTGGTTATGAAAAGGCAAGAAACCTGACACCGGAAAAGTATTGGCACTTTATCTGAACAACTATAACCAATTGCTTATCTCATACACTGATAAAATTATCCAAATAGACGGAAAAGAGAAAACCATATCCTCTATCATGATCTTACAAAAAGACTTGCCTAACGGACACATAAGCTGTATGATAGATGATAAGAACGGAAATACCTGGCTGGGAAGCAATGCTGGTTTTATCACATTGAATAACAAGAACAATGCATCATATACCTACGCATTACCGGAAAGTTATTACGATGTATGTCGGCTGAATGACGGAAATTGCTATGGGCGAACTCTACAGGATTACTCTATTTTTGAACCGCGCACTTTAAAAAGAAAGTTCAAGTAACTGCCAATTCCATATCTCCGATATAGATATTAATTACAATAAAGTAGAAATAGGAGAAAAAATAAACGGACAAGTCATTCTGGACAAACCTGCGTACCTGATAGAACATTTATCTTTAGACTACAATAACAACAACCTGATTCTCTATTTAAGTGATCTGAAATACGGAACCTCGCCCAACACAGTGAAATATCGCCTGTTACCCACAGAAGAAAAATGGAATACGAATTATGACGATCATATAAAACTCAGCAATATCCCTCCTGGGAAATATGTACTGGAAATACGCTCGTCTTATCCGTTGGAAGAAAATAAACAAATAACCCGGTTATCTATCAATGTAAATAGATATTGGGCTGCAACCGGATGGGCCATCGCTGCATACATCCTGGCTATTATCATTATTTCTTTGCTTACATGGATGTACTTTAACCGGAAATTACAGAAACGGCAAGTTTACAAGGCCAAAGAAGTGAAACTGAAAGAAAAGCTGGAAGAAGAAACGGAAATAAGAAAAAGAAGAAGAAAAACCATCAATTGCGTGACCAAATCAGATATATGCTGGCACAGGAATTACGCACCCCGTTATCACTCATCACCGCTCCGTTAAAAGAAATGATTACTAATACGGCCTTCCCGGAATCATTCCTGCAAAAAGCAAAAATGGCCTATCGGAATTCAATCAGCCTGCAAGACATTTGTAACCAGCTATTGAATATTCATCAGCAAGAAAGTTACAGTCCTAAATTGAATGTGGCCCCTTATCCTGCCAGCGTGATAGCCGACACTGTAGTGCGTGCATCTCACGAACTACTGAACGTCAGTCCCATTAACCTGCATTATGACAAAGACAACAAAATAAATACGGAAATATGGATTGACCGGAAAAAGATAATCTTTATTCTAAGCAATATATTATCCAATGCCTACCGGCATATCTCGTATTCGGTTCCATCCACTTTACTGTAAACACCAGTACTATCAACGGAAAAAGATTTCTGCCTTTTTACTATAGAGGATGACGGGAAAGAAATGATAGAAGAGTCCTCTGTCATCTTCCTTGGATCGGACAATTACAATCCTCCAAGCAACCGGCTACATCCCGAATTAGGCATTGAAATTATGAAAACGACAATACTAGCCCACCACGGCGATATCCAAATCACTCAAGAAAAAAACAAAGGAACCCGAGTTGTTCTTTATATCCCTCTAGGTAAACAACATTTGAAAAATGATGAAAACGTATGTTTCATCGAACCCGAAACAATAATGGAAGATTCAGATAAAGCAATGATTACTGCAGAGGATAAAAGACAACAGGAAATAGCAAACAGTATAACCGCCAAACCTATTGACAACCCCGAAACCAAATACAAACTACTGGTTGTTGAGGACCATGCAGATATCCGCCTCTATCTGAGAGTATTATTTTCTGCCACCTATAATATTATTATGGCGGAAAATGGGGAAGAAGGAGTAAGAATGGCACGTAAAGAAATACCGGATCTTGTAATAACGGATGTCATGATGCCTGTCATGAACGGTTTTGAATGTTGCCGTATCCTGAAAGAAGATCTAAAAAAAACTTGCCATATCCCTATTATTCTGCTGACAGAGCTTTTGACAGATGATGAAAATATAGTGAAAGGAATAGAATTAGGAGCTGATGACTATATTCTGAAGCCGTTCAATCCGGAGATTCTCCGCACTAAAGTAAAACGTTTAATAAAAAGCCGGACTGAACTGAAACGGATTTATACCAAACTACTAATGCCTTCCATCACCGTCAACGGCTCGCAAGAAGAGAATACGGAAACAATCATCATAGAAGACCCGTTCATCACACAAATTCTGAATATTGTAAATGAGAACCTGCAAAACCCGGAATTCAATGTGAAAAAACTGGCCGAAATGCTGAACATGAGTCAACCTACCCTTTACAGAAAAAGTAAAACAACTCACTAATTTCACTATCATAGAATTAGTAAGAGGAGTCCGGTTAAAACGTTCTGCCGAATTACTGAGAAGCCGCAAATACAATGTTCAGGAGGTAGCCGAAATGGTTGGTTATAATGACATCCCCACCTTCAGAAAGCATTTTGTCGATTTCTATGGCACCACTCCCTCTACATTTAATAGTAAAGAAGATACGGAAGATAAAAAATAATCGTTAACAGCCAAATATTTTTTGAATTAAAAATCGTACCTTTGCAGCCAAATATATAGGTATAGTATGCAAGACATTAGAAACATTGCGATCATCGCCCACGTAGACCACGGAAAAACGACTTTGGTGGACAAGATGATGCTGGCGGGACATTTGTTCCGCAACGACCAGACAAATGGTGAACTGGTATTGGATAATAATGACTTGGAACGCGAAAGAGGGATAACTATCCTTTCAAAGAACGTTTCAATTAACTACAAAGGAACAAAAATCAATATTATTGATACTCGGGACACGCCGACTTCGGTGGCGAAGTAGAACGTGTACTCAATATGGCTGATGGATGTATCTTATTGGTAGACGCATTCGAAGGCCCGATGCCGCAGACACGCTTCGTATTGCAAAAAAGGCATTACAGATCGGTTTGAAACCTGTAGTTGTAGTGGAACAAGGTGGATAAACCCAACTGCCGTCCGGAAGAAGTATACGAAATGGTATTCGACTTGATGTTCAGCCTGAATGCTACAGAAGATCAGTTGGATTTCCCCGTTATCTATGGTTCTGCCAAAAATAATTGGATGAGTACTGATTGGAAGACCCCGACAGAAAACCTGGTTCCGTTGTTGGACGCTATTATTGAGCATATTCCGGCACCGAAGCAGTTGGAGGGAACTCCTCAAATGTTAATCACCTCTTTAGACTATTCAGCATATACAGGTCGTATTGCTGTAGGACGTGTACATCGTGGTACGCTGAAAGAAGGTATGAATATTACACTAGCAAAGCGTGATGGTAGTCTGATAAAGTCTAAAATCAAAGAGCTACATACTTTTTGAAGGCTTAGGACGTAAAAAAGACAAATGCCGTTTCATCGGGAGACATCTGTGCTGTAGTAGGTGTAGAAGGCTTCGAAATTGGTGATACTATCTGCGATTTCGAAAATCCGGAGAACCATTGCCCCCCATCGCCATTGACGAACCGACCATGAGTATGTTATTCACTATCAACGATTCTCCTTTCTTCGGCAAAGAAGGTAAGTTTGTGACTTCACGCCACATCAAGACCGCTTGACCAAAGAATTGGATAAGAACCTGGCATTGCGTGTACGCAAAAGCAGGTGGAGGACGGTAAATGGATTGTTTCAGGACGTGGTGTGCTTCATCTTTCTGTCCTGATTGAAACCATGCGCCGAAAAGGATACAAAATTACAAGTGGGCCAGCCTCAGGTTATCTTCAAAGAAGGCAAGACGGAGTAAAATGCGAACCTATCCGAAGAATTAACGATCAGCGTACTTGAGAATATTCAGTAAAATGATCATTATGGTAACCGCCGTAAGGTGATTTAGTTTCTATGGAAACTTAGAATTTGACCGTAAACATTGGTGATATGCCTTCGCATAAGTATTATCGATGTCGTACCAATGTACTGGCATCGGCCGGAGAAGCGTCATGGCTCACCGTTTTAAATGCTACCAACCATACAAGGGCGAGATAAGAACGTCGCAGCAACGGTTCTATATTGATTGCTATGGAAAGCGGAACAGCACCGCTATTGACAAGTACAGGATCGTGGCAAATTTTCATTTATCCGCAGCAAGACGAAGTAGCATGCCAAGTCAGGTAGGTGAACATATGTTCATGAAAACGTGACTTATCGTCAATGTAAACTCCAGCGAAGTTTACGAACTATGCATCAGGTTCCCTGATGTGACAAGGCACGCAACTGGCCTCCGTCGTATTGTCGAAGAAAGCGCTGGAATTACATTAAGGAAGATGAGTCATGTGGAAGCATTCAAAAGAGTAGTGGCGGTATGCGTAAAGTGATTCTTTGTCTGAAAACAGAACGTCAAGAGAGCTTTACCAAAAGCTAATCATCTATGGCCATATCCCGAGACTTGGTATTACCTTTCAAGGGATATATTTAATCTAAGCATAACTTACTTTTACTAACTCTTAGGTTTGAAGTCGCATTTCATCGACAATCGGAAAAGCACTCGTATTGCTACCTCCATACTCGTTTAATCCCAAACTTCGTTTATATTCTGCAGACTGCAGAGTGATTTCGCTTATCGCATGTGGCCTCCTTTCAAACAGCAGTAGAAATCCTGCTCCCATTGACCACGACATCATAGCAGACCACAATCTATTCAGATAACATGCAGGATCGTCAAATAAAACACAATGTAGGAGCATTTATTGAACATATGCCCTGAAATCCTGAATGTTCTGTCAGCTTTTGATTTTCGAAAATCTCAGCCATGAACCATTGATAAATTCTGATTTCATCTTTCTCCACGAGATCCTCCCATGACTGTTTATTCATCTCCCGATTCGTGCATCGATTCCATCTCTCCACTATAGTTCAGAGCATCTATCGTTCCAGCCAGCCTTGGTTTCATCGGTATACTGCGGCGTGCCTCATAATAGTTTCGCCACAGGGTCTGCACCTGACGCATGAGTTCACTCATCCGTAACAACTTCCTTCTGTTGAGAACTCGATGTCAGCGTATACTACGAACATACCTGCACCAACTAACATTAATCTAAATAATTTCATTTGCTTTTTATATTTTTGATTTGCAACAAATCTAGTCATTTTCAAGCATAAAAAGTGGTTCCTTATTCAGGAACCACTTTTTTTATATGTTAAATCTGTAAAATTCAGATTACAATTTCGGACCGGCAGCAACCAACTTCTTACCTGCTTCGTTACCAGTGAACTTAGCGAAGTTCTTGATGAAACGACCAGCCAAGTCTTTTTGCTTTTTTCGTCCCACT